>Ga0315910_10001035_pt1 | contig 26203 bp, 15 predicted proteins | sample EdamamesoilMG_FD_204470 | JGI IMG/M metagenome (GOLD analysis project Ga0315910, IMG submission 204470) | Garden soil microbial communities collected in Santa Monica, California, United States - Edamame soil | ecosystem: Environmental > Terrestrial > Soil > Garden | place: USA: California... | reverse complement strand
ATAATTCTCCACCACGACCCCGCCGGGAACACCTGCTTCGGTGCTGGTGTTCGGGGACGCCGCAAATGGCGAGGATTCGGTGTGAGTCTTGCAGCCGGTAAAGGCAAGCATGGTCGCCGGCGCCAGCACGAGCGCGATCATTTTGATTTTTGTCGTTGGTTTCATGGTGATGTCTTTCTGTTTTGTTTGCCGTTTTGTTTGCCCCGCGGGTAGAACGACCTCCGCATGACGGAATTGACTCTGGCCCAAGTTCGGCAGGTTGTGACCTAGTAAAAGTCCTAGGTTTGACACTGAAGAATTACTAGTCAGAAAAACTCGAAAAGGCGCGGAATCGCGCAAATGAAAGGCCTTTCCGCGGGCACGGTTCATGGAAAACCGCTACGTCCTGCTCGGACCGGCAACCCGGGGCTGACGGATTTGGATACCGTTGGGATTCGCGGATTGAACGGGAGCGTCATGGAGTGCGCCGACAGAGCGGGAGCGGCGACGGCGCTTTCGGGCGGGCGATGATGATTGAACAATCAACCCGTCTCGTGCGTGCGAAAGCGGTGTCGCGCTGCGCTTGCCACCGCAGTCCAAGACGCGTCTCGGCTAACCGCGACGCGGTTGCAGCCTTCAGCCCAGCGTTGACCGACGCAGTCGGGCTACGGTGGGTGAACACGCAAAATGAAAACAACTCTGAAGGAGTTGTGGCGCGGTGGCGGCGGAATGGATGCAACCCATTCAGGGTTGAAAACATTTTGGGGAACGTAACCCAGGGTAGGCGCGTTGCGCCAACCCTGGGCTGATGGATTTGAACCACGTTGGGATTCGGAGCGAAAGCTGATGGCGAGTTGACGAGAAATCACCAACTCGACAATACACACTAAAGCAAATAGCCTCTGCCGCCTCAGTGAATTACATCCACCAGATCATCAGTTTCATCCGCAAGGCGCAGGAAATTGCCGCTCAACACGGATTCAAGAACTTGCTCCAGCCGGGACTCGTCAAGGAACTGGTGGTTGCCGACATCCTCGGCCATGAGGTTCACAAGACAAAACACGAACCCGATGCGTTTGATCCCGCGAATCCAGAACGTAAATTTGAATACTTCTCGTGTTTTGAAGGCGGAACATTTCAACTGGATCGGATGTTCAGCTCGCCGCCGGACAAACGCGCGACATCACTCGAACGAATCACCCGCAACACGGCCATCTACTGTGCCGTTTTTGATAAGGAAAGCCCGCTGGACGTTCTTGCCATTTACGAAGTTCCAGTGGATGTAATGTTACGTGAGGCTGGGCGACAACTTGACGCCAGCCGTAATGAGATTTCCCACATTGGATTCACCATCAAATGGGCACAGCAGAACGGCAAGGTGGTTTATACCAAACAAACTTGAGCGGGAACTGAACGTCCGTTGCTGCTGCTGGCGGCAAACTTGAAGACGTTTTCCGAAGATTCACTGGCGCTGGCGGCTTTGGCCATTCGCGCTTCGGCAATCCGGCAATATTCCACATTGATTTCACAGGCGACACACTGACGGTTAAGACGCTCACAAACCACCGGCACAGTTCCCGAACCGCAGAATGGATCAAATACCACATCACCCGGATTCGAACTGGCCTTGATGATTCGCTCCATCAGTTTCTCCGGCTTCTGAATTGTGTTCAGCAATTTGCGGCTGACCAGTTCCTTCGACTTGTAAGTGAGTTGCTTGATGTCACCCCACACATTGCCGGGATTCTTACCGTCGGGATGAAAAACTGTTTTGCCGAACTTGCCGTTGCGCACGGACGGCACACGTTCGCAGCGCAGACGATGTTTCAATTCCACCAATTGCGGCACACGAATGGCATCGAGATTGAACGTCTTCGCCTTGCCCTTGGTGAAGTAATAGATCACGTCGTAGTTGTTCGTGTAGGAAATGCGGCCCTGCGCCAGCCGGCTTGGCTGATACCAGACAATTTTCGACTGCAACGTGAGAAACGGGCGGTAATCAATGAAATCAATGCAGTCTGGTTTGCCGAACAAATAAGCCGCGCCGCCGGGCTTGAGCAGCCGCGAAAAGGATTTCAACAGTTCGAGGTTGAAATGCTGGATGTCCGCCACGTTGTCCCACTTGTGCGTCGTGACTGCGTAAGGTCCGTCGCAAACGATGAGATCGAACGATTCATCCGGCAAGCCGCGCATCAGAGATTGCGTGTCGGTTTGTTGGATTGTTCCAACGATTGAATCAAGCTTACTCACGCCAAAATAATAGCGGACGAAAGTTGCTTTTCCCAACTTAAATCTTCGTCCCCGCCAGTTCTTTCTCAAAATCAACGATCTCTTTAATCTGCACGAGAAACCAGCGGTCAATTTTCGTGAGGTTGAAAATCTCCTCGATGGTGAAGCCGGCGCGGATGGCGTGGCGGATGAAGAAGATGCGTTCGGCGTTGGGCACGCTCAGTTTGCGGCTGATGACGTCGCGCGGGAGGATGTCGCGGTCGCCATAGACTTCCGTGCCGATGCGCCAGGGTTTGCCGTCGCCGCCCAGACCGCTGCGGCCGATCTCCAGCGAGCGCAGGCATTTTTGCAGGCTTTCCTTGAACGTGCGCCCGATGGCCATGGCTTCACCGACGCTTTTCATCTGCGTGGTGAGCGTGGGGTCGGCTTGCGGGAATTTCTCGAAGGCAAAGCGCGGAATCTTGGTGACGACGTAATCAATGCTCGGCTCGAAGCTCGCGGGGGTTTCGCGCGTGATGTCGTTCTTGAGTTCGTCGAGCAGGTAACCGACGGCGAGTTTGGCGGCGATCTTCGCTATGGGAAAACCAGTGGCTTTGGACGCGAGCGCGGAGCTGCGGCTGACGCGCGGGTTCATCTCGATGATGACCATGCGGCCATTCTCCGGGCTGACGCCGAACTGGATGTTCGAGCCGCCGGTTTCGACGCCGACGGCGCGGATGACGGCGAAGCTCTGGTCGCGCATGATCTGAAATTCCTTGTCGGTCAGCGTCTGGATGGGCGCGACGGTGATGCTGTCGCCGGTGTGGACGCCCATGGGGTCGAAGTTCTCGATGGAGCAGATGATGACGCAGTTGTCGGCCTTGTCGCGCATGACTTCCATCTCGTATTCCTTCCAGCCGAGGAGGGATTCTTCGATGAGGATTTCGTTCACGGGCGAAAGCTCGATGCCGTTCTTGGCGATGGCTTCAAACTCTTCCTGATTGTAACCGATGCCGCCACCCGTGCCGCCGAGGGTGAACGCGGGGCGGATGATGAGTGGGAACTTGCCAATCTTCTTCGCGACATCGCGAGCTTCGTCCAGGTTGTGCGCGACACCGGAGATGGGTACGTCGAGGCCGATCTGGAGCATCAATTCCTTGAACGCGAAACGGTCTTCGCCTTTGTGGATGGCTTCGGGTTTTGCGCCGATCATTTCGACGCCGTATTTGTCCAACACGCCGGACTTGTGCAAAGCCATTGCCGTATTCAAAGCAGTCTGGCCGCCGAGCGTGGGGAGCAAAACGAGTTTGTTGGCAATTGCCGATCGCCGATCGCCGATCGCCGATTGGCCGGCCGAAACACCGGTCGAGACGACCGGTGAACTCGCAGGCGAGACGCCTGCGCTACATTGGACAGGGACGCCCAGCTTCTTCATCTCTTCCAACTCGCGCACGATGATCTTTTCGACGCATTCGGGCGTGATGGGTTCGATGTAAGTGCGGTCGGCGAACTCCGGGTCGGTCATGATGGTGGCCGGGTTGGAGTTGATAAGGACGACGCGGTAGCCTTCTTCCTTGAGGGCTTTGCAGGCTTGCGTGCCGGAGTAATCGAACTCGCACGCCTGGCCGATGATGATCGGGCCGGCGCCGATGATGAGGACGCTGTGGATGTCGGTTCTTTTTGGCATCTGAAATTTTCTTCAACGCGAAGCCTTAACCGCGATTCACACGCTGCGGCTGAGGACAGCCGCGCTCCGGGAATTGCGCTCCGCAAACGGCCCAGATGAAACACGGATTTGGCGGGAAACGAAAGGCAAATTACCGCGCCGGACTGGCCGGCTGACCTGGTGGGAGAGCACACTTAATTGCGGGCAGGTCCGTTCGTTTGCGCCGCCCCGGTCATGGGCACAAAGCGGACGGGAATGACCTCGGATTTTTCCAACCGGCCGCCCTGCTTGCGAAGCAGCACGAGCTGCTGGTTCTCGGCGGGGCCGATGGGGATGACGATGCGCCCGCCGTCCTTGAGCTGTGTGACGAGGGGTTGCGGCACCTGCTCCGGCGCGCAGGTGACGATGATGGCGTCGAACGGCGCCGCTCCAGCCCAACCCCGATAACCATCGCCCGCGCGCACGAAGACATTGGTGCAACCGAGTCTTTTCAAGTCGGCCGCGGCACGCTCCGCCAGCGGTTCAATGATCTCGACGGTATAAACCTCCTTCACCAACGCAGCGAGCACCGCAGCCTGGTAGCCGGAACCGGTGCCGATTTCCAAAACCCGATCCGTCGGGCGCGGCTCCAATTTCTCGGTCATCAGCGCGACAATGTAAGGCTGCGAAATCGTCTGCCCGTGGCCGATGGGCAGCGGGCGGTCCTCGTAGGCGAGAGAGCGCTGGTCTTCGGGAACGAATTCGTGCCGCGGGACCTTGCCCATCACGGCGAGGACGCGGGCGTTGGTGATGTCGCGGCCGGATGCGAGCAACTGGTCGCGAACCATCCGGGCACGTCGGGAGTCATGTGGTTCGGCGGCAGCGGCCGGCGCTGGTTGCATGAGCACCAACCCGACGGCGGTGAAGATCAACCATCCCAGCAAGACAGTCAGAACCGCGCTGTTCACAGACCCAAAGTAATCCTCCAAACCGCGAACTGCCACCGCCAAATCGGGGAGATCGATCGAACCGCCGGCCTCAAGGCAATTGCATAAGCCGATAGAACCGACTGCGCCCGGTCATATTGTCATCCTTGACCAGGGAAGAGTCCAACGCCGGAATGGGGGCTCCCAGCGGCAACCAATCCGGATCCGTAAGATTGGTTTTGTATTGCACCTGGTAGGTGCGCCCGGTTTGCACCGAGAAGTTCAATCGCACAATGCCACCGCCCGGCAGGGAAGCCGAACCAGTGGGCGGAGTAATGGCCGGATTACCGAGGCTCGGAGCCGCCGCCTGCCAGTTCACCGGATCATTTCCATAGTTCGCAGCCACGACACGTCGCAGCGACGCGCCGCCGCCGTCGGCATTCGTAGGCCACGGGAGCGTGTCGGAATAGGTCACGCTTTCGACGAGTATTTGCGGCACAAAGCCGGCATCGGGCGGGCCGGTCTGGGGTTTGTCCGGCTGCCAGAGTTCGATGGATTCGCCCGCATTGTTGAACTGACCGGAATAAGGACCTACCAGCGTGACGCCCGTGCCGTAACGGGACTGAAATGCCGTCAGTGCGGCAGTGTCGGTGGCGGGATTGAACGGGACCACCGCCAGGCGGCCGTTGGCTGGAATCGAGGTGTTGGCCGGGAAATTGAAGGACACGGCGTTGGCGAGCCACCAGACATTCGTGGCATGGGCAGGATCGAAAAGCGCCACGGGAGCGCTGGTGAGGTTCAGCAATTCGATGAACTCTTCCTCGTCCAGTGCGTTCGTTCCGTAGTCCGGCGGATGATACATGATCTGATTGATGACCACGGGACCGACGCGCGGGTAGGCGTTCGGCAAACCCGTGCCCGTGCGGAATTGCACCACCGTCGCCGGATTATCCATGCCGAACGTGCGCTGGCTCAACGCCACAAAATCCACGCCCACGCTCGTCTGATAACGACCGAAGGAAACACCGTTGGTCGCGGCGTCAAACGCCACACCCGCGCGATAACCAGAGAGATTGCCGCCCGCATCCGCCTGCGAAAGATAAACGGAATCGCCATGCGCCGAGTTGAACGTAAACAACGGCGGCGTGTCCGTTTCGCCGTCCGCCGGGCCGAATTGATTTTGATAAAACACCCGGAACCCGCCCACCGGCAGAATCGTGCCGTCCGGGATGCGATACCGTTTCAGATCGCTCTGGCTGTCGCTCAAATACCAGCCGCCGATGTTCACATCCGTGCCGCCCAGATTCAACAACTCGACCGCATCCTCCAACGGCGGATCGGTATGTGTGAGGATTTCGTTGATGACGATGTGGTCAAATGGAAGATAGTTGGCCGCGCCGGGCGACGCCGTGGTGGAGAAGCTGACAATGGACCCCGCGCCGTCCGGCAAGCGGCCCTGCGAAACGCCAGCCGCCTGCAAACCGAAATCCACGGCGTCAATCAGCAGCAGATTCGTATCATAGAGCCGCAGAGTTTCGCCCAACAAATTGAGACTGAAGTTGGCGTGATCGCCACCGTTTTCCGGGTTGCCATCGGCTTGGAACAGAACCCACCTTTTGCCAGCAAGGAAACTCAACGGGGCAATGGGCGAATTGGTAACGCTGCTCACCGACGGGCTGTCACTGAGGTAGAGTCCGCTCAATTCCACCGGAAGCGAAGCGGTGTTGTACAATTCAAACCAGTCGTCCTCCGCGAACCAATCACTCATCCACTCGTTGAAGCGCAGGCTGTTCACGCTGGCCAGGGACGCCGCCCCGGAATTCGCTGCGCCCGGCGTGGGCGTGGTGAGCAAACGCCACGCGCCGCCCGTCCGGCCAATGGATTGATCCTCCACCTGGAAACCGTAGCTGACCCTGCTGACCGGTTGCCCGCCGACGTTGAACAACACCACGTCGCCGCTTTCACCCGAGAGCGAGAATCCCGTGTTGAGTGAGCCGCTCGAACTGGTCGAAGCCGACCGCGACGCGTCGCACCAGATCAGCAGGTAACCGCCAGCGGGAATGGTGACACCCGAGGGAAGCGTCCACGCATCGCGGCGGTCCAACGTCGTGCCCAGGGCCATACCGGTGAGATTCGAGGCACTGCCGCCGGGATTGTGAAGTTCCACGAAATCCGCGTAGCCGCCCCACGGCGCAACGGCGGCGCGGTCATTGCGCGCGAGGATTTCGTTGAGCATCGGTCCGGTCCAGACGAGCGCGTAGTTGGTATTTCCCGGACTCACACTCCCCGCGAACAAGGTGATGGCCGCTTCGCCATCGGGCAAACGACCTTCGGATACGCCCACCGTTTGCGGGCCGTAGGTGATGCGTTGAATTTCAACGCCGGTTTCGCTGGAAAGCACGATGGCGCTGCCCGTCGCGGGAAGTTTGAATTCGAGTTGATTTGCTCCAGGCAATTCTTCGGCAAACAACTGAACATGTCCGTGTGGCGCGAGGAATGAAAGTGAGCCCAACCGGAACAACGCGTTGCTCGTCCCCAGATGCAGACCGCGCAGGGCCACCGGTGCATTGGCGGAACGATTGAACAACTCCAACCAATCCTGTCCACCCACGGCAGGATCAGCGAGCCATTCGTTGATGGCGAGGTTGGTGGGGGAAGCGAGCGCGGCGGCGACGTTCGTTGCCCCGGGCGTTGGCGTGGTCAACTGCCAGTCCGAGCCGGACGGGCCTACCGCGCCGACTCGACCGACGGAGTAATCCGTCAATTGCAGACCGTAGGTGAAAGCGTCCGCCCGGTTGGTGTTGGCGTCGAAGAGTGAAACAGTTTCACCACTCTTGCCGAGCGCGAAACCGGTGTGCAGGCCGGGTGAGTTTGTGGCGGTGTCACACCAGAGGACCAGGAATCCGCCGGCGGGAATTGAGGTACCGCCGGGGATGACGAACTTTCGTGTATTGCTGTCATCGGTGAGGCTCCAACCCGCAATGTTCGTCGCATTGCCGCCGCGATTGTGCAACTCAATCCAGTCGGGGAACGTGCCCCCGTTAGTCACGCTGCCGCCGTTATCCGTGGCGACTTCGTTGATGACGATGTTGCCCAACAACGGTGCGACGGGTGACAAGCCAGGCGTGCCATTGACGACAGAACTGGCGCGCCAGTTTGCAGGGGCGCTGGGATCACCGCGCGGATCAATAACTTCCAACGAATAACCGCCACCGTCCGGTGAAACGGGCCAGCCGTCTTCATCGTCATAATGAACCGCGACCACGGTTTGAAGATTGCCGTCAAGAATGGCGATGCGTTCGCCGCCATTTGCGAGATTCCCACTGTAATAACCGAACACCTGAGCCCCAGGATAGCGCGCGGCAAAGAGCGAAGGATTGGCATTGTTGGCCAGCAGCAACAACGCGCCCGGCGCGAGGATCATGTTGTCCGGAACGACAAAAGTGATCCCCTGGAAACTGAATCCGCCGATGTCCAGTGGCAGCGCGCCGACGTTTTGGATTTCGAGAAACTCATACGCGTCTCCGCCAATGGGATTGTACATGAGCTCGGTGATGCGTAAGGGAACTCCGGGATCACCGACGGTGAAGCTGGCTTCGTTGAGCGCGCTCCAGGTGGTGCCGTTGCGAACACGCGCCTTGAGCGTCACGGAAGCATTGAGCGTGAGCGGTGCGGAATACGTGAGCGCCGAAGCCGCAATCTCACCGGAATAATAAACGCGCGGGTCACTTCCATTGGTGGTGTAGTAAATCGTGCCGGCGCCAGGATTGCGCATCGCGACGACATACCCCGCGGCCACCGAGCTGCTGCCAATGATGGGACCGGCCACCGCGGTTTCCCGGTATTCGGGTGCGTCAATGGTCGGATAAAGTTCCGCGGAACGAAGTTGCCCGAGCACGATGCCGGGACGGTTCACGAAGTAGGAATTCACCATGCGGTCTTGTTCGGGCAGCCAGTGATCTTCGCGGGTGTACAATTGGTAAGGCGCCTGGGAGTACTGATGCACGTCCCGCCGGTAGTCGCCCCAGCGCACCGATTCCGCCACGATGGCCTTGTCGAGCACGTCCCGCCAGCGCTGCCAGCGCGCGACTGTGGCCCCGGTTTGAAGCGCGCTCTGCGGTGCAACCAGGTGTTTGTGAATGCGGTCGGCGAAGTCGAGGCGGTATTGGGCATTGTCATCCAGCTTGGTGTGCAGGCCGCTGGGAAGCCCCAGACCGAGACCATTAGGCACAGCATTGACATCTTCACCGAAGAGAACGCACTCGCCGTCCCACGGGATGTACTTGAACGTGCCCGTGGGTCCGGCCACGCGTTTGCGCAAGGCGTACCAATTCTTGGTAGTCCCCCAATCATGGTGGCCGACGTAAAAATGCAACAGCATGTAATCAATGAACTCGGTCACGTCGAGGTACTGCTTCATCAATTCGTAATTCGCGTTGTCGGCAAGATTCGCGACAGCTAGCATGGAGTTGTAGGCCGTCGTGGTGCCGCTGGTAAATCCGCCCTGGTCATAAACGTCGTAGTCGTCATCCGTGCCGCCAAAGTAATTCGCGCCAAAATGTTTCGTGGGTTGCTCGGTGAAATCGTACGTGCCCCAGTAAAGGCCGTTGATGAACAGATGGAAGAAACGGTTGTGGCTGGCCGCGTTGCCCATCTCGCGCTGCGCGTCCTTGATCCAGGCGTCGCGCGTGCGGGTCGCGCGGGTGCGCTGGAAGTCACCCGACCCGCCCAGCGAATCGGACCAGTGCCGCCAACTGCCGTTGAAATCCGGCCGCAGGATCAGATCGTCAAACTCGTCCGCCGGGGAATCAGGAAAGAGCGGGTACTCGAGCTTGGACTCGCCGAAGTCGCCGCGGAAATTGAGCTTGAAGCCGTGTTTGGGATTCTTGATCGGATTGCGGCTGGCGTTGCCGTGAAGATCAATGCCCGCGTTCAGGGCAAAGGCCGTGGTGCCGTCCGGCAGCAGCATTTCCACCGAACAGGGTTTTTCGAGATTGGGTTTCACGCCCACTTCGCGGGAATTGGGATACAGCCCGGTGTTGCCGAACATGTCCTCGACGTTCATCACGATGGAAACCACCGGCCATTCGGCGAGACCTTGCTGGAAACGCTGGAGCTTGTCTGGGTCAATCGGTGAAGCGGGATTGTTCGGATCCACACGGAGGGGATCAGAGTCCATCTCGTAATCAGCCGGCACATAGCCGGGAACGGTCGAGGCCGGTGGGAAAGTGTTGCTGGCGTAATTGGTGCCCCAATGCGGAGGAAAGCCGGGCGGATTCGCCGGTTGCGCCAGCACACTGTCGAGATAGAGATAGCTGTGTGTCTCGGTGCGAGAGGGCAACTGATTGGCGGCGAACACGGCGGCGCGAATCAACGTGGTGTTCGTGATCTGAATCGGCGTCGAATAGGTCAGGCCGTTGGCCAGGGTGGGTTCGCTGCCATCGGGAGTGTAACGGATCGTCGCCCCGGCCAGCGGCGTGGTGAGCAGGAGATTGAACGGCGCGGCGAAGAAGCCCCGCTCGACGCTGAAGTGCGGGCGCGGCGCGATGTTGCTGATGCTGCTGCTCCCATTTGCGGCCTCGGGCGTGGGCGTTGCAAAATAACGCAAGGAGTTCGTCGGGTCGCGGCCATAGGAATAGTTGTTGCGTTGTTCGGGATATTCCGGCGCGAACTCGCTCACGGCCACGCGTGGTGATTCGGCGTTGTAGAGCGCCAGGTAATCGCCGAACAGGTCCAACTTGAAGTTGGTGTGGTATCTCTGCCCCCCGACGGGTGCGCGGCGGTCCTTCCCGGACGCGAACACCACCAGATACTCGCCCGGGTTCAGCACCTTCGAGGAAAAAGTCCACTGGCCTGGCACGTCGGGATCATCGGTGAGCGACCAGCCTAGCAGGTTGACAGCGTTGGTGCCGCGGTTGCGGAGTTCGATCCAGTCCGGCCGCTCGCCGTCCTCGTCAGTGATCCCGGAAAGATTGCCCACCAGGAATTCGTTGATGATGACATCTCCGGGCGCGAGGCCGGGATTGAGGGTGACCGACCAGTTCCCGCCCGCGAAGGCGTTGACCGCCTGATCGCTGATGCCATGTGCGCCCGCCCACGCAAAGTTTACGCTACCAGCGGTGGGCTGGGTGAAAGTGAAAACGTAGGGCCCGGCCTCCGTGCCGGTCACGCTCGTTGCGGGTTGGCCGTTGACCGTCAGGTCGGACGCGTTCACTCCAAAGACCGGTTCAGTGAAGAGCACTTCCATCTGCGTCAATTGACTGATTAGGGCGTTCGCCACGGGTGTCCGCTCACTCACCAGCGGAGCGGTGCTATCCACGATCGTGTAACTCCAGGTGGCGTTCGTCGCGCCGATGTAGAATGCACCGCCCGCGAGATCCGTGATGGCGGCCGATTCATCCCAACCGATGCCGACCAGACCGGGAAGGGGTTGGGTGAAGATGAAGCTGTAACGGTTGGTGCCGGCGTTGCCGATCACGGCGCTTGCGGGTTGATTGTTAATCAGAAAGTATTCCGCCGCCACGCCGGAAACGGGTTCGCTGAACGTGACGGTGATTTCGGTCAGCGCGCCGAGCGTCGAACCAGGCGCGGGTGCCACCGTCGTGATGGTTGGTGGATTCGCATTTGTTTTCGAGATTTCCAGCCGGGTCTCGAAACGAAAATCAGTGCTGCCGGACAGACTCTGATTGAACGCCTGCACCGCCAGAACGTTCGTGCCCGTGACGAGATAGCTGCCGGGCAGGTTCGTGATGATGATGAAGTTGGCCGTGCCCGCCTCGTGTGAAGCCGAAGCCGTGCTCGTAAAAGCCGGAGAAGTTGACGTCACATTCGTGCGGGCGACCAGCGTGCCATTGATCCACGCGATGAAACCGTCATCGTAGTTGGCTACGAAACGCACCGACGTGACCTCTGCGACGTTGGTGACCACGAATGGCCGCCGCAGGAAAACGCAGGTGTAATTACTGCGCATGTCGCTTAACAAGGTGCCGCCAGCCAGGCCCTCGCCGTAATGAAACGGCGCGTTGCCCAGCGACCAGCCCGCATCGTTAAATCCCGGACCGCGCCAGAGCGTGTTGGGATTGGAGACTTCATTAGTCCCCTTGCGCCAGCGCCATTGCGCACTGTTGGGAATGACGATTTCCTGGGCCGATAGGAAATTCCCGGCGGCGCCGATCACGAACAACAGAGCCAACCTGGTGAGGAAACGATTGCGAAATCTTGGTCGGCAAATGCGGTTGAAGGAAGCAGCGGACCAGCCCATGAAGCAGATTACATTATGCCCAGACATAGCTTGTTGTGGCAAATGTATCAGGCGTCCGCACTGCCGTCATCCCGGATTTTCAACAGGGCGGGACAAATCTTCTGCGCCCGGAATCCGTGCCCGACCGGATGACCCCGGTGCAATTCCGCCGCCTGTGGAAAAGCGTGTGGTCGTTAATCGCAGTGTAGCCGCATTCGGAACCGTCGTGAAGCCATGCGCGCGCGAGTGATCACTTGCAATGGGATAGACGTTTCCGGGCTGCCTTTTCCGGAATCCACAACGACACACCCGGCGACGGAAAAGATTTTTAGCCGGAATAGACATGCGTGCTTGAATCTTGCGGGGGAATTTGGCGTTAATGAACTGCCGTTGAATCATTCCGCGAGCATTGTCCGTTATGTTTAGACTGGTCCTGATCACATTATCGCTGGTTTTGTTGGTCGGTTGCCAACAACCACAAACCCAATCCAAATCTGCGTCCGCAGCCAAGCCGGCACCCGTCATTCCCAAGCCACCCCTTGTCGCCCCGCCAGAAGCGCCCGTCCCGCGCTTCGATGAAACCAATGACCACGAGATCAGCGCCGTCCTGGAACTGGCGCGTCAGGACCGCTGGGAAGAGGCGCGGGCGAAATCCGCCGGCATCCTCCAGTTCGACCCGCAAAACACCATGCTCCTGCGACTGCACACCTGGGTGGTCCAACAAGGCCAGAAATACCGTGAACAGGCGCTCGAAGACGAAATCCGCAAAGTGGACGCCAAAAAGTCCGTGTTCAATCCCACCCTATCCTCTTTGGTGACCGAGGAAAAAGACCGCGGCCTGCCGGCCAGCAAGGACGTGCGCGATGCCGTCGCCCGCATTGAAAGTTCCCCATACATCCCGGAGAAATACGGCAAGACCATTCACGCGCAAGGCCCCCTGTTCGATATCGACGCCGCCAAAGGTCCCACCGCCAAGCTCTTGGAGAAGGAAGTCAACGTCCACATGGATAATGTGCCCCTGGAAACGATGATCGTGGAACTGAGCCAAACTTCGGGCGTCAATATCGTGGCGGACAAGTCGTTGCCGGCATTGAAGCAGGCGCTGACTGTCCATCTGGACAAGGTCCGACTCGGCGAGTTTTTCAAATACATCGGGCGCAATTACGAACTGCAGTTTCAGGTCGGGCCGGACCTCGTCTGGGTGGTGGCCGCCACCAACAAGACGAGTCTCATGGAGGAAACCCGCTTTTATCGGCTGAAGAAAGGCTTCATCCTGCCCGCCCAACTCGGCGCGGAAGAGTCGACCCGCACGGCCACCGTCGCAAACAACATTAGAACGGAGACCGAGACTCAAAAGTTCAAGAAATTCGTGAATGACGAAGCGCCCGCCATGCCGGCCATCGAACGCGCCATCACGAATCTGTTCACCGGTTCAAAGTACATGATTGATTACGAGCGCAACCTGATCATGGCGCGCGGCACGCCCGAGCAATTGGATGTGCTGGAGAATATCATCCGGGAACTGGACCAACCCATCCAACAGGTGTTGATCGAAGCGCGCTTTGTCACGCTGTCCAAACCGGCGTTCCTGCAATTGGGCGTTTTATGGGAAACCGGCCGCAATCCCTCTGCGGTGCGCACGCCCCAGGATTTCACCGGCCTGATTGGCAGCCAGAATGTTCAAAACCTCGGCCTAGGTCTGCAATACGTATTCACCAATGTACTCGACGAACCCACCCTCAGCGCCACGATCAGCGCCCTCGAGCAAAGCGGCGAGAGCCAGACGTTGAGCGCGCCGCGACTCACGGTTTTGAACAATCGCCCGGCCAACATCAATGACGGCAAAGTGCAATACTATTACGAGGAGTACCAGGTTAAAACCACCCTCGGTCAGTATGTAACCGCGTCTTCGTTTGTCCCCAGTGGCAAACCCACCAAGATCACCTCGGGCGCCGAGTTGAATGTCATGGCCAGCATCAGCGGTGACGGCAAGCACATCGTGCTGGCTTTGAACCCCAGGGTGAACACCGATGTCCAAATGGTTAAATTTGCCACTCTCCAGGACAATCTGGGCACGGACCCCGTCACTGGCAAACCAATCGGCAACTCGTTTGACATCAGCCTTCCCCAATACCGCACGCAGGAACTTTCCACCCGCGTCGTCGTGAAATCCGGTGAGACGGTCGTCATGGGTGGCGTGCTGGAGCGGCAAAAATCCACCCTCGTCGAATCTGTACCCGTCTTGGGCGACCTCCCCCTCCTGGGATTCTTGTTTCGCCGCCGCAGCGAGCAGGACACGCCCCGCTATCTGCTCGTCTTCGTCACCGCAACCATCCTCACCGAGTCCGGCGAGTTCCTGATTTACGACGACCCCAAAACCACGGCCAAATAGTGTGACGGTTTCCTCCTCCAATCAACGCACCCACGGTCTGGAACCACCTCTGCGGCGCGTGCTGGCCATTGACGCGGGCACGCGTTGCATCCGCCTGCTGCTCATGGAGAGTTATTTCGGCAAATTGCGCGTGCTGCGCCAGGACGCGCTGGATCTCCAACAGGAAGGGTTGGTGGCCACGGAGGAGCTTCAGGCTCACCTGCAGAAAACGCTCGCCCAATGGGGCCGCCCCCCCATCGCGCTCGTGTTGCCGCAAGCGGTCGCGGTTTCGCAAATTGTGGACCTCGCGCCCGTGCCGGACGCCGAGGCACGGAAGCTCATCGAGGACGAGACCATCAAGCTCGCCGGTGTGAGCGAAAGTGCGTTGGTGTACGATTTCGTGCGCGTCGCTCCACAGACGGACAGCCGCCAGAGTTTCTGGGTCACGTTCTGCCAGGAAAGTGAAATCCAGAACCGCATCACGCAGCTCGGTCTGGACCGCGAAGACTTTCGCGAAATCACCACCGCCGCCAACGCGCTGCTCACAGTGTGGCTGGCGCCCGCCCACCGCCGACGCGATGCTGTGCTGGTTCACTCGGGCGCTCAGGGCACAACGGTGGTGGTCATTCGCGAGGGCACGGGTGTTTTCGCCGCCAGCTTTCCAATGGGCGGAGATTTTTTCACTCGCGCCGTCGCACGGTTGAAGCACTGTTCTCACGAAGCGGCGGAGGCGGGGAAGCTTAGCAGCAATCTTCTGGCCGGCGCGGCGGTGCTGCCCGGCTTTGCCGAGATCGTGGATGGCTGGGCGGCGGAGTTGAAACGGCAGCTTGCTGAATGGCGGAACAGTCATCCGCAAACGGCAGGCGATCCTGCCCAGTATGAATTCATCGCTTCCGGCGGCACGTTCGAGCAACCGGGCCTGCTGGAGCACATCGCTGCAACGGCAGGATTGAAGTTTCAACGCTGGCCCACACACGACACGGCCGAAACGCTGGTTCCGGCAATGGGTTTCGAGATTGCGCTCGGAGCCGGATTGCAGGCGCTCGGTCAGAGCCCGCAGCCGGTTTCGTTGCTACCCGCAAACCGCCGCGCTGTCTGGAAACAGCGGCTGGGCCGGCAACGGCTGGAGTTCGCCAATGCCATGCTGCTTATCCTGTGCTTCCTCACGCTTGGGTTCGGCCTCTGGCGGAAGGTCTCCCTGATTCAACGCAAACAAGAATTGCTCGCCAAAGTGCAGGCTGGCCTTGAAACCGTGCAGGCGAACACCGCGCTTACCGGCGATTTGTTGAACAGCTACGAGACCATGCGGCCGGTTTTTGAAAAGCTGCAAAACACGGTGGACACGCTGCAATCCCTGGCGCTGCTCCAGCAGGCGCGCAGCAACGGCACACCCTGGCTCGTCCTGGTGGCCGACCAGCACACCTACTTTAGCCATCCCCCGACCCTCTCCCTCTCCGTCACCAGCAGGCCCGCCGGCCCGATGTTGGAATTGGAAAGCGGTCCGCGCTACCGGGAAAGCACCAATCCCGCGCCCGCCCGCCCCGGGCTCATCGCGGAAGTCTGCATCCCGGACACGGCTGAGGGCGCACGCAACACGCTGGGTCTGATGGTCAGCAGTTTGAAGCGGTCGCCCAATTTTGCCCGCGTGGACCTTTTGTCCGAGGATCTGCGCCGTAGTCTGGCCAACACCAATGTGCTCGTGCGCGACCGGCACTTTGCCCTCGCACTCGATTTCGCCACCACCGAATTTCAACCGCCGCCGCCCGGCCGCCGTCCGCGCACCGGCGCCACTGGCCGACCGGCACTTCGTTCCGCGCGAGTGGTCGAGGACACCACCGGACCTCAACCCAATCCGTGAACTGATGAGCCTCGAACTGGAAACCCGTCGCCGTAGCCTGCTTCCGCTTCTCGCGGTGGGATTGGCGGGGCTGTACCTGTTCGTGTTTCTGCCGCTGGGCCGGAAGGCAGCCAGCCTCGACGCACCACTCAACCAGTCCTGGCGGCGGCTCGCGGCCGCGCTTGGGCAAACCAACGCCACACAACTGGACTTCGTGGCACTCACCAACCAGCTCCACGAAACCCGTGCGGCACTCGTGGTCTTCGATAACGCCCGCAAGCAGGCGCGCGCCCGGATCGAACTCGACGAGGCCCTTCGCGCGCGGCTGGCCGAGCCGTTCCAATTGGTGGACTACAATTTTGAATCCGGGCGGAAAATGGATGAGCTTTTGCGGCTGGCTGGCGCACAAAAAGTGGCGTTGGAGCCGGGGGTTTTCGCCGGCTTCCCGGATCAGCGCGCGGACATGAATGAGCCGTCGTTGCTGTGGGCGGAACTGCGATTCCTGGATTGCCTGCTGACCACGGCCATCAACGCCAAGGTAGCCACCATTCATTCGGTCGAGGCTGCCCTGCCGTCCGGCCCGTCCACCAACAATGTCGCGGGAACGTTCGCGGAATTACCCGTGCAGCTCGAACTGACCGGCTCGGCGGCCAGCGTAGGGAGATTTTTGCAGACGCTGCCTTTGCGCGAGGTCGAGATCCGGGCCGCCGGTTTGCCGGAGTCGCCCACCAACAAACCGGCGCTGTTCATTGACCGGATTGCGTTGCGCAAACAGTCGCCCGAAAAACCGGATGAAGTCCGCCTGGCCCTGCGCGCCGTGGGCTTTGTGCTCCGGGAGTGAAACACCGCATCGCATCGCCATGTTGAAAGAAACCTTGAGAAGCCGCTGGTTTTCCGCCGGATTGCACGCCGGGCTGTGGCTGTTATTCGTCATGGTCGTGGCGGGTCTCGGCGGGCGCCGCCCGCAATTTACGGAAACGGATGCCGACCCGCTCGCGATCCAAAAGCCCGTGCCCGTGGCCAAGCTGGAATTGCTTTTCGCGCCGGACAATTGGCCCAAGCACGTGGTGGACTCCGCCAGCCAGAACGTGTTTGCCACTTTGCATTTCAAGCCGCCGGTCGTACCCGTCCCACCGCCCACGACGCGTCGCGTCGAGCTGACTTACCAGGGTTATTATCAGTCTGGCGACGGCCCCCAACGGACCATGCTGCGAATGGGGGATGCGATGGTGGCGGTGCCGGTGGGCGCGGTGGTGGTGAGCAACCTCTGGGTGGCCAGCGCAGGATTCAAAACTCTGACGCTGACAAACAGCGCCGGTCAGACCAATGTGCTCGCGGTGAACGTGAAGCAAAACGTCGAAGTGCCGCTCAAATGACCACCAGTGCCTCCAACGCCGCCCGGGACGTCGGCGACCTGCTCGTCGAACAAGGCAAGCTCGCCGCGCCCCAGCTCGAACAGGTGCGCCGCCGCCAGAAGCGCCTCGATCTGCCGCAGCACCGGGCCATTGTGGATTTGAATTTCGCGTCCGAGGAAGACACCTGGCGCGCGCTCGCCGAAGTCAATCGGCTGGAGTTCGTGGATCCCGCCACGCTCGAACTAAAACCGGAAACGCTGGGGCTGGTGCCCATCAGGTTCATCTTCCATCACCACATGCTGCCGCTGGCGGGTGATGCCGAATCTCTCACGCTCGCCTTCAGTGAACCGCCGCGACCGATGGAGCTGGGCAACTTGCGGCTGTTGTTGAACAAGCGGTTCACGATTGTCCTCGCGACACCCAGTGCCATTCACGCCGTCATCAAGAAGCAATTCGGCCTGGGCGCGGAGACGATCCAGAAGCTGCGCGAGGAGCGCGGCGGCGTGGAACTGGATCGCGAAATTGTTTTTGATGTGCAGGGCAAGGAGGGTGATTCGGCGCTGGAGGCGACGATCTCGACGTTCGTGGATCAGATTTTGCAGGAGGCGCTGCGCCTGCGCGCCACGGACATTCATTTGGAGCCGTACGCGAACGCGATCCGGCTGCGCTACCGCGTGGATGGCATTCTGGAAAATGTCCCCGTGCCGGCGGACATGCGCAACTTGCACACGGCGGTCGTATCGCGGCTGAAGATCATGGCCGGGCTGAACATCTCGGAGCGTCGGCTGCCGCATGATGGGCGCATCGCCATGAAGACCGGCGACGAGGATTACGATCTGCGCGTTTCCATTGTTCCCACCAAGCACGGTGAAGCGGTCGCGTTGCGCATTCTCGGCCGGCAAAGTCTGTTTCTCGATCTCGGTCAGCTCGGTATGGAGCCGGAACAGGAGGGGATTTTTTCGCAACTGACCAAACTCCCGCAGGGCCTGGTGTTGCTCACGGGTCCGACGGGCAGCGGCAAGACCACCACGCTTTATGCCGCGCTGGCACAGGCCAACGACGAAGGCCGCAAGATCATCACGTTCGAAGACCCCATCGAGTATCAACTCGAAGGCACGGTACAGATCCAGGTCCGCGAACAGATCGGGCTGACCTTCGCGGCAGGCTTGCGCTCCGTCCTGCGCCACGATCCCGACGTGGTGCTCGTGGGCGAGATTCGCGATTTTGAAACTGCGGAGATTGCCATTCGCGCGGCGCAGACCGGCCATTTGGTATTCTCCACGCTCCACACCAATGACAGCGTCAGTTCGGTAACCCGCCTGCTCGAAATGAAAATCGAGCCGTATCTCGTCGCGTCCTCGCTGGTGTGCAGCATTTCGCAACGCCTGGCGCGCCGTATCTGCCGCCATTGCGCAGAGGAGGACAAGGACATTGCCGCCGGCGTGCGCAAGGAGATGGCCGCCGCGCTGGGCATCAAATTGGGCGAGGTGAAGGCCTCACGCGGACAAGGCTGTGTGGAGTGCAACCAGAAAGGGCATCGCGGGCGCGTGGCGATTTATGAACTGTTCCTGGTGAACGAAGCCGTGGCGGATCTCATCCAGCCCGGCGTGAAGAACAGCCAGTTGCGCGAGGAGGCCGGCAAGCTCGGCTGGCGCTCGCTCCGCGAAAATGCGTGGCAGAAGGTGCAGCGCGGATTGATTCCCATTTCCGAACAGGAACGCTGGACGCGCATTGTGGATCCGTCAGCGCTCAAGGGCGTGAAGGGGTAAAAGAAAACGCGAGGCCGTGAGGGCCTCGCGCTCCCTGAACGAATCGTTAAAAATCAGGCCTTCGCGGCTTCGGCTTTTTTCCACGTCCGCTTGGGCGCCTTGGTGACGAGGCCCTTCTTGAGCGCGCGCGTCGTGACGCGGATGTAGCGGACTTCGCCGTCGATCAGCGCTTTCACGCGCTGGAGGTTGGGCATGAACTTGCGCTTGGTAATGGCCGTGATGTGCGTGCCGATACCGCCGCTCTTCTTCGATTTACCACTGCGCCAGATGATGCTGCCCTTGCGCGGGCCAACCCCGGTGAGTTCACAAATTCTTGCCATAACAATCTCTTTCCAAATTAAGGCCGCAGAAGATAGCCGGCGAAAACCAGGAGGCAAGCACTATTTCCAGGATTTCTCGCATTCATTCCTTAAACCGCACAATGTACCAGCTTTGCGCGCCGGCGCTGAGACTGATGGTGAGGGTCGTTTCCGCCACAACTTCCGCGCGCATGGCGGTTAGCCAGTCCGCGAAGCTTTGCCGCGCGAGTTCAAAGTGCAGGCCGCTGACGACCGCGTATTGGAGTTTGCGGGCGCGAACCTGCTCCGCCGTCTCGATATGGCCAATCTGTGCGACCCGCCGACCGCCATAGGGTTTCCAGAAGGAAATGTCCAGGTCGTCGTGCGTGCCAAGGAAGCCGACAACCTTGAGGTCCGCCGGGAGCAATGCGCGTAGCTCCGCGTGCGGATCGGCACGCACCGAGTAAGCGTTGTAGGTCGCCAGCGCCCGCTTCAAAAGACGATGGTCCGGCTGCGCTGCGACCATTTTTGTCAAAACGGTTTTCGCCGGCCAAATCGGACGAGGCGGCGTGACGATCAGGATGGCGAAGGCCATGAGGAACACTGTCCACGCCAGGAGTCGCCACCAACGTTTCCGTACCAGCGCGACCTGTTCAGGCCCGACCAGCAACAGGGGCAGCAGCAGGGGATAATAAGGCGCGATCAAACGCGCCGGCGTGACCATGCCCGACTTTGCGCCATAAGCGATCAGCGCAATCCACGGCGCGATCAGCGCAAGCAGAAGGACAAACTGCGGAATGCCGGTCGTTGGTTGCGGCGATGCCTTGCGTCGGCGAAAGCCGCGCACTGCCCACAGTGCGGATATGATCGCAAGCACAGTGACCCCCGCGCCGAGGCCAGCCCAGTCTTCCGTCGGCAGTTCCCAGAGCACGTGAAAGCCATCCTCGAAATTCCTCACCATCGGACCAACCATCGCGCCCGGGAGAAGCTGGAGCGCGTTTTGATTCCACCAGCCGGCCAGTGGGAAAACGGGTGGACAAAGATTATTTACCAGCAGAAGCAATGCGTTGCCGATGACACCGACGACAGGATTGCCCATGTCCATGCCGGGGCGTTCATATTGCAGCGCGGACCAACTGCCGGTGTAGTGAATGTTCAGCAACGCGGTGGGCACAAAAGAAACCAACAACGCAAGCACCGCCACGCGCGCCGTGCCGGCCAGCTTGTCCTTGAGCAGCCGCCACAACGGAAACACCAACACCAACCACGGCAACGTGAGCGGCAGATTGTTCGCCTTCGCGCCGTTGAGCAACGCGATGGCGAGCAGCGAATACCAGAGATCGCTCGCACGGCCTGATTTCCACATGCGACAGGCGAAGTCCACCGCCGCCAGCGCGTACACCGCCGGGTAGGCGTCGTTGCCGGCGCTGCCAGCCTGCAACAGAAACACGTAGCCGGTCGGCAGCAGCCACATCCAGGGCCACGCCACGCGCGCTCGGACACCCAACCGCGTGAACACACTGAAGATCAAGCCGGGCAGCAGCAGGAACGGAATGAAGTTCAGCAGGAACAGGCCGCGATCCGATTTCGTGAAGAGCAGCAGCGGCGCGGAGAGCCATTCGATGCCGCAGGCGCGCGTGTTCATGCGGAGATTCGGCGCGTAAATCCAGTGCCACTCCCCCTCCGCCAGCCAGTGCAACACGCGCGGGACGCGATAACTCAGGCCGGTGTGATTGGTGGGCGGATACAACATGCCGCCCAAGAAAACCAACAACGCCAGCAGGGCGAACATCAACGGAAACGGACGGCGAAAACGAATGACGAATCTCCGCCATCGCCACGGGCCGGCAGGAAACTTGACCGCGCCGGTAGCCGACGCCTGGATGAACACGAACAACGCGACGAACCCGAACACCGCGTAACCAATCCGGTTCAAAAACCCAATTGTTCCCAGCGTCCAACCCGCGACACTCGCGAGCACGGACACCCAGATCCAGATTTTGACTGCCGGCAGAAAAGACATTCAGTTTGCCCGCGCGGGCGGCGGGAAATTAGGAAGCGCGTTCCGGCGGGTCAATTGTTTCTTTGCTGCAGGGGCATTTCGGCCACCATCAACCGCACAGCCTGGTTGCCCTTCGTATCAGGATTCCCGGGCGATTTGTCGTGATCGTCAATCGGCGAGTCGTTCCAACAAACAATCAGATCAAGGCTCGGAAAGATCCAAAGCGCGCGTTTCCCGCCGTGTCCGCTGGCGACATACGTGTCTGATGGCGCGTCCACAAATAATTTTTGCCCCGCCTGGTTTGTCCGGTTCAGCCACCAATTGAAACTGTAGTAACCCGGTCCGACCGGTGTGATATTACGCGTGCCGCCGACCGAGCGCTGCCCCGGCAACATGTCGGCCTCGCGTCCGGAGGTCAGTGGGGTGCGGGCGGGAATCGGACTGTCAATCGCCAGCCGGATGAACTCCGGCTGGAGCAGTTGCTTGTCCCGCCACTTCCCGTTGCGCAAATACAGCAGGCCAAACCGCGCGAAGTCCCGCACCGACAGCGCGAGCCGGCCTTGCCGGTCCGCCCGCCTGAACGCGTCGAAGGTAAAAGCATCCTCAAATTGGAGCGGCTCGGCCAGCCGGCGCCTGAGAATCTCCGTGCCGTTGGTCTCAAAAACCTTGTGCGTGAGCGTGTCGTAATACAGCGCCAAGGCAAAGTCGTTGTAGGAATAGGCCGCGCCAGGCGCTTCGGCCAATCCATAGCCGGAAGTCTGCGACGCCAGATGCCGCCAGGTGATGCCGGCATCCTTGCCGTTGTTAAGCGATTTGAGCCGCGGCTCGATATCGGCAACCAGATCATCCGGGCTTTTCAGCCGCCCCTCCTGCACCGCCATGAGCATCAGCGTGGAAAGCACCGGCTTGAAAGCGGAGGCCACATCCGAACTTTTGCTCTGGTCACCCCACGAATAAACCATGTAACCGTGGCGCACCACGCAGCCGCGCCCGCCCACAAATTTGCCGATCGCTTCGAGTTTTTCTCGTGACAGCCCGACTTGATCAGGAGCGCGCGTCTTCCATTGAGCGCCGGGGAAAACGCCAGCCTCGCCGTTGACACCAACGCCAGCGAGCAACAATGAAACAAGTAGAATCCAGCGCATGATCGGACACCGAGGACCATAACCGATGTTACCGTGTGGCCAACTGAAAACTGGGTATGTGGGATTCTCCAGTTTTTAATCCTCCGAACCAATTATAAGTTGGCTGTTGGGCAATCGTCTGGTTCTTTATTTCCTCACAGATGTTCGCTCGCGCAGCCAGGCCAGATCGGGATTGCCGGAGGAGGGATCATCGTGAACGTGGTATTCGGGGGAGTAGGCTTGGATTGTGCGCGAGTCCGTCCACCGATGACATTCCACGCGTCCGTCGGCGAAGGAAATGACACCTCTCTGGTTATGCGCGCTGCTGGGAAAGTTGAAGAAGCTTTCGTCCTGCATCCGGACTCCAAAGTAGGGAAAGCAGATGCTATCCGACTGCACATCTTGAAACAGGAAAGTACCTGCCGGCGATGGTGTCGTCATTTGTGACTGTTTCCAGAATACCTTGTGTTGTTCGGAAAGACGCGAATCCCACATGCCCACCCAACCCAAATAAGCATTGAGCGCGTAGCTGCGCACTCTGGGGTGCAACTCTCCACGGACTTCCACACTGGGGGAATCTGCAGGGCAGACATAGACCCGAATGTTTTGCAAATAGTCCGCAAACGCGGCGAACTGCGGATCGAGCAGGGCTTGGCGGTTCGTATTGGCCGACGGGATGACAAACGCCCCCTGCACCCAGAGCCTGGGCAAGGCGAAGCGACCGGTGGCGGATTTTGGAGGACCAGCGGAAAATCCGCCGTTGGGAACGAGCCAATCGCTGTTGTCCGAGGCGTACATCATCCAAACCGACACCAACTGCCTTTGGTTGCTGAGGCACTCGATACGCTTTGCCGCCATCTTGGCTCGCGTCAGCGCAGGCAGGAGCAGGCCGGCCAGAAGGCCCAGGATCGCAATCACCACCAGGAGTTCGACTAGCGTGAAGGCTTTCGTACTTGTTGCGCACTGGATTACGCATTTTGGCGTCAAAGGTTTCAAGGTCGTTAAGATCTGGCTTTCACTGAGAAACCGGGGTGGGGAAGACCAGTCTTTCAGGAAAGTGCAACGACGACGGACCGTAGAGCTCCGCAGAGGAGGTGGGGCTTTAGATGCAGGACATTTGTATTGCCCGCGTTTAAGCTTAGATCCAACCGGCCATGACTCAGCCCGGTGATGCGTCGTGGTCGTAGGTGAGCTGCAATAGCCCCCGACGCGCGTGATGTACTTGCCGGCCAATCGAGGGTTGACCCGGAAGGATCGCTAGATTTTGCTGCCCTTCATGGAGGTTATATGCCTTAATGAGTCGTCCCATGAGCAGGCCTCCGACAGCGTCAAGTGCTCCGTCACCGGGCCGCTCTGGTCCGGGTGCTCATTTGCCTCCTTCACCTCCGCCTCCCGCCATTTACGATCACGAACTGCTGAAAAGAATCGGCGGCGGCGGCTACGGTGAAGTCTGGCTCGCGCGCAGTGTGGTGGGCAGTTATCGCGCGGTGAAGATCGTGCACCGGCATAATTTCGATCACGACCGCCCGTTCGAGCGCGAGTTTGCCGGCATCCAGAAGTTTGAACCCATCTCCCGTTCCCACGAAGGACTGGTGGATTTGCTCCAGGTCGGCCGCAATGATGCGGAGGGCTATTTCTATTATGTGATGGAACTGGCCGACGCGGCGCAGCCGCAGGTGGAAGCCGGAAGATCGAAGCGGGAAGATGGCCGTGGTGCGCCGGACGGTCCTGGCCATTCTCCATCCTCCATTCTCGATCCTCAATATCATGCACCGAGAACTCTCGCTTCGGAAATTCGCTCGCGCAGCCGCTTGCCGCTCGACGAATGCATCCAACTCGGCCTCTCGCTCACGGACGCGCTCGCGTATCTGCATCGACAAGGCTTGGTCCATCGCGACATCAAGCCGTCGAACATCATATTCGTGGGCGGCGTGCCGAAGCTGGCGGACGTGGGTTTGGTGACTGGCGTGGATGAAGCGCGTTCGTATGTCGGAACGGAAGGATTCATTCCGCCCGAAGGTCCGGGCACGCTGCAGGCCGATCTCTACAGTCTGGGGATCATGCTCTACCAAATGAGCACCGGCAAAAGCCATCAGGATTTTCCCGAGCCGCTGCCCGACCTCGCTGCGCAACCGGACCACACGCGCTGGCTGGAATTCAACGCGGTGATTCACAAGGCCTGTGCCGCCAACCCGCGCGAGCGTTATCAGAGCGCGGAGGAAATGCGGGTTGAGTTGCACCTGCTGAAACGCGGCCAATCGGTCAAGCGTCGTCACACAGTGCAGGAACGTCTTCGCGCCCTGCGGAAGATCGGGATCGTGGCAGCGGCAGTCATTCTGGTTGCGGCGGCCAGCGTCTTCCTTTGGCAAACCATCCGCCGCCACAACGCGCCGTTCATCCTGGCCGATACCCCATACGGCAACATCTCCACAACGGCACCCGAGGCCGCTGTAGCCTGCCGCAGGGGCTGTCAGGGGCTGCGCAAAGGTACCACCAAGGGCTTCCACGAGGCGCGTGAAGCGTTCACCGCCGCTACGAACGCAGACCCGCAATGTCTGTTCGCTCACGCGCGCCTCTTCGAGACCTACCTGATGAGTGAAGACGCTGACGTCAGCAGCATTGACTCGAAGGCGGAAAACCTGGGCACACTGGCCACCAATCTTTGGAAGCTGTCGCCGACCAACGCCGAGACCCACGCCGCCCTGGCTATTGTGCTTTTTCTGAACGAATGGAAATGGAACGAAGCCGAGAGCCAGTTCAAAGAAGCACTCGCAGCGGATCCCAATTGTCGCATGGCGCTGGTGTATTATGGCTATATGCTAACGAGACAGCTGCGCGCTGGTCCTGCCCGCGAGGTGTTGCAGCGCGCAGACAAGCTAGACCCCGAATCACTGCTAATCACCAAGTTCCTGGGACACTGCGAGTATGTCGAACGCGACTATGTGGAGGCCTTGAAGTATTACCGTCGCGCGTCGGAATGGGAGGAAAATTATCCGGGCAGCCATGAGTGGGCAGGGCGCGCCCTTTGGGCGCTGGCAGAATCTCATGCTACGCCCGATAAGATAGAATACCATGCGGCATTGGATGAAGTGGAGAAGTTCGAAGGAATACAAGACCCCTCGACGGTGGCGACGCTGCGAGTGAAGTATCAGAAACGTCACGACATTCTCGACAAAGATGGCACGCATGGTTACTGGCTGAACCGCTTGGAAACCGTAGATGGCCTGAAGAGTCAGGTCCCCTATTGGTATGCGGAATGTCATGCGCGGGCGGGCCACAAGGCCGAGGCTTTGGCCGGACTAAAGGAAGCCCTGAAACAGCGCGATACGATGGAGAATCTGCTCGTGGACGAATTCTGGGACGACTATCGCAATGAACCGACCTTCAAAGAAGTCCAGAGGACCGTCGGCCTTGATAAGTGGGCGCGCTGAAAGGCGACCGAGCGCATGAGCTACTGACGTTCGTAGAA
>Ga0315910_10001034_pt1 | contig 26206 bp, 19 predicted proteins | sample EdamamesoilMG_FD_204470 | JGI IMG/M metagenome (GOLD analysis project Ga0315910, IMG submission 204470) | Garden soil microbial communities collected in Santa Monica, California, United States - Edamame soil | ecosystem: Environmental > Terrestrial > Soil > Garden | place: USA: California... | reverse complement strand
GCTGAGCTTGATGGCTCGGCGGATGAGGGCGGCGACGTCGGTGATTTCGTGGAGGGGGGGGTCGGCGGAGGGCTGGAGGTGGCGGGTGATGATGGCGAGGGCGTGCTGGGCGCTATCCGCGATGGCGCGGGCGTCTTCGCGTTCGGCGTCGCGCTGGTCGCGGAGCTCGGCGATGATGTGGAGGAGGGCTTGGCCGTAGCGGCGGCCGCGTTCGTCGGAGGTGAGGAAGTGCTGGGCGCTCTGGGGGTCGCGGCAGTTCTCGGTCCAGATCTCTCCGAGGCGTTCGAGGGCGGCGAGGGGGGACGCGGGGCGGTCGAGGCGGACGGCGGCGAGGCCGACGCCGTTGAGGATGTTGCCAACGTTGTGGAGGATGCCGTGGGTGGCGTCGGCGGCGCCGGCGCTGCGGGCCTGTTCGCGGAGCTGTTCCTGGAGGCGGCGCATGCGGTAGGCGGCGCGGACGCGGGCGAGGAGCTCTTCGGGGGCGAAGGGTTTGCTGAGGTAGTCGTCGGCGCCGGCGTCGAGTCCGACGGTGAGGTTGCCGAGGCCGCCGCGCGCGGTGACGAGGACGACGGGCAGGACGCGGAGGGCTGGGTGGGCTTTGATCTTGGCGGTGAGGGCGAGGCCGTCGAGCTCGGGCATCATGAGGTCGGAGACGACGACGTCGAAGCGGCGCTGGGAGAGCTCGTGCCAGGCTTCGGCGCCGTTGGCGACGCCGACGACGGAGAAGTCGGTGGCCAGGGTCTCCATGCTGAGCTGGCGGAGCTCGGCGTTGTCTTCGGCGACGAGGACCCAGGGGCGCTGGTCGTCGCTGGCGAGGACCTTGGGCACGGCGAGGGCGGGTGGCGGCGCGAGGCGTAGCGGGCGCTGGCTGGCCCGCGATGCGGGGCCGTGGGCGCTGCGGCGCCGGGACGAGTCGTGAGCGCGCTGGAGGGGCAAGACGAGGCTGAACTCGGAGCCTTGGCCGAGCTGGCTCTCGACGTCGACGCGGCCGCCGAGGGCGCGAGCGAAGTGGCGCACGAGCGCGAGGCCGAGGCCGGTGCCTTCGTGACGGCGGGTGGTGGAGGAGTCGACGCGCGTGAATTTCTCGAACAGGGTCTGGATCGCCGCCTCGGGGATGCCGATGCCGGTGTCGGCGACGCTGATGCGGATCTCGTCCTGGTGGGTGGCGAGCTCGACGCGGACGCGGCCGCCGGCAGGCGTGAACTTGATGGCGTTGCCGACGAGGTTGACGAGCATGCGCTCGACGAGCTTGGGGTCGAGCAGGACGTCGAGGCGCTCGAGCTCGGTGGACAGCGAGAGGTCGAGCTGCGCGAGCTCGGCCTGGAGCCGCATGTCGTCGATCAAGGTGCGGACTTCGCCGACGAGCTCGACGGGCTCGCGCTGGGCGACGAGCTCGGTGGCCTCGGCCTTGGAGAAGTCGAGGACGTCGTTGACGAGGTTGTGGAGGCGGAAGCCGTTGCGGCGGGCGCTCTCGAGCAGGCGTCGCGAGTGTTCGCCGAGGCCGGGATCGGAGAGGGCGCGGCTGAGGGGGCCGAGGATCAAGGTGAGCGGGGTGCGCAGCTCGTGGGTGACGTTGGCGATGAAATCGCTCTTGGCCTGGGCGGCGCGGTCGGCGGCTTCTTTGGCCAGCTTCAGCTCGGTCTCGAGGCGCTTGCGCGCGGTGATGTCCACGATGATGCCGAGCAGCCCCGCCACCTGGCCTGTGGCGTCGCGCAGGGGGACCTTGCTGGTCAGGATCACGGTCTCGTTGCCGGCGGGATCGATGGAGACCTCTTCCTTGTCCAGGATCGGTTGCCCGCCCGTCATGGTCGCGAGGTCGCCGGCGCGGTACAGGTGCGCGTGCTCTTTCCACGCCATGTCGTGGTCGGTGCGGCCGATCAGCGCGCGCGGATCGCTCTTGCCGTCGAGCGCGGCGAAGTTCTTGTTGCAGCCGAGGTAGACCGAGTTGCGATCTTTCCAGAAGATCAAATAGGGGATGTTGTCGACGACGTACTGGAGGATCTCAGCGTCGCTGGAGACGTGGCTGTTTTTCGGAGCGGTCGAGGCCGGTTCGGTCATGGACGTGAGCGCGTCTTTCTAGCGGGAGGATGGCGCGAGCGAGGGCCGTGAGCGCGGCGGCTGCTTGCGGGCTCGCCCGCGCAGCTCGTGCAGGGCGGCGATGATCTCGCTGCCTTTCCAGTGCTTGGGCACCAGGCGCAGGCCGGGGCGGCGCAGCCGTTCGGTGATGGTGTTCCAGGAGTGATCCATGTACGCGCTGCTGATGGCGACCTCGAGCTCGGGCTGAACGCGCCACAGCTGCTCGATGGTGGCGAGCCCGTCCCAGCCCGGCATGCGCATGTCCACGAACGCGACGTGGAAGCGTTGATCGCGCGCCACCGCGGCGGTGACGAGCCGCAGGGCGCTCTCGCCCGAATCGGTGCAGGTGACGTCGAAATCGCGAGAGCGGGGCGGCAGGCTCTCCGCGAGCGGGTCTCGCGCCAGCGCCGACCAGGCCGCCGCGCTCTCCACGGTATCGACGATCTTGCGAAAATCCCGGTGGATGTGGGTGTTGTCGTCGATCACCAGCACGCGGCACAGGAGCATGACGTCGTGCTGATCGGCCCCCTGGGGCTGAGCCTTTAACGGAGTTAAAGCGTGCCGGCAGCCCTCAGGCTGCGGCGTTCGGGGCAGGGGCAGCGCGGCCACCGCCGCAGCACCAAAGCGGCTCGCTCGGCCCGTTTTCAGGGCGCGGAAGCGTCGGCTGGCTCCACGGGCAGACCCGCATCCGACGTGGTGTCCGCGGCGCTGCTGCCGGCATCCACCGGCGGCGGCTCGGGCGCCGCCGCGGAGGGCGCTTCCACAGGCACGTTCGGGTCGCTCGCCTCATCGTCGACGTCCAGGTCTGCCGGAGGCATATCGCTCTCCCCGCCCTGGACCGGTACGGCGCACTCCGGCAGCGCCGGGTTAGCCATGCAGTCGTCACGCGACGGGTTGAGCTCGCCGCTGGGCACGCCTTCGACGTTGGCCGATGGATCTTCCTCGGGGCGCGGATTGAGACAACCCGCGTAACCGAGCAGCAGCCCGAGCGCGCACCCTGCCAGGAGCGCGGGCAGGCGCCCCCGATCGCGCCCCGTTCGACGCACGCTCGCTTCCCGTCCGACTCGCACCGTCCATGTGGCATACCCCCGGCGGGCGATTCGTCAAACCGAAACGAGCCCGATCTGACGTGGCGGCGGGCGCCCACACCGCTGAATTACCGCCCCTCTCGCCCGGCGTGGTCGGCAGCGCCGGGGCATTTCCGCGCAGTCGACTCGACCACTGCACGCTCAGCGCTCGGGACACACGCAGTATTCCCAGACGGCGGCGGCTCACGGCCTCGCGCAGCGCTGGTCTGGCACGCCCGCGACGCGCTTCCAGGCGACGCCAGCCCGGGCGTGGGTCTGAGGGCGATACTCGAGCGGTGGGGCATCGCCCGCTAGCAGGCGCACGGGACGCTCGCTCGCGTAGGGCGCGAACTCGATGGCATCGATGGCGGTCTCGGCGCGCAGCCCCGCCGCGAACGCGGGGCTGCGCTCGGGCACGCGCGTGACGAGCCAGCGCCCGGCCGCCGACGCGGCGCCGCTCTGGTATTCGAAGCCCAGCTCGCTCTCCGCGAGCCGCGACGGAGCGCGCGCAAAACATGGGCCGAACGCCGAGCTCGGCGGCACGATCGCGTCGCCGCGCGCGAAGCTCGCGAGCAGGGCTGCGGCGGGCTCGCCCCCCTCGCGCTGCAGCGCCGCTGCCCAGGTGCTGGGCGTGAGCGGGACCTGCGCTTCGCGGAGCCAGCCCGCGAGCAAGGCCGTGAAGGAGGTCCCCCGCGCGGCGAGCACGCGGTCGAGCTCGCCCGCGAGCAAGGCTCCGCGGGCCAGCCCGAGGAGGTTCTGACAACCCGAGAACGGTCCCCCCGGCGACGCGGCTTCGGCGGCGCAGGCGGCCCCGTGAGCACGCTGGCCCAGCACGCTCTGGATCGCCAGCAGGCCGTTGAGCTCCTCGAGGTACTCGAGCGGAGAAATCAGCCCGAACTCGAGCGCCAGCTGGCGCGCGAGATACCGGCACGAGCCTTCCGTGAACCAGACCGCGACGCCGCCGCCATCGATCAACGTCAGCCGACCGCCGATCCATTCTTTGAGCACCTGATGCAGAATGGACAGGCGCAGCTGGGCCGAGAGAGTTTGCCCGGGCGCAACTCGCACGACCACGCTGGCAGGCGTCCTCTGCACATCGAACGCCGAGAGCCCGGCCTCCACACCGAGGATCAGCGTCAGCGTGACCTCGTAGCGGTCGCGCAGGCGCTCGCGCACGGCGCTGCGGAAGCTGGCGATCTCGGCGGCGAGGGGCCTGGGATCGAACAGCGGCGAGCCGAACCAGGCGGCCTCGTCCTTACCTTCTGCGGCGTCGAACACGGCCGAGCCCAGGTAGCCCGCGGCGAACACGGCGTCGTCGATCGCCGCATGGGTCATCACGGCGCGTCGCTCGGCACCCAGCCCGATGCTCGACACGGCGCGCCCGTCGGAGCCGTAGGCGCTCGCGTCGATGGCGACCCGCGTCGGGGCGCTGGTCTGCGCTCGCGACGCGGGCAGGAAAAAGAGCTGGCGCCCTTCCGCCATGAAGCGGGTGTCGTTCAGCAGCAGCGGGCTCGTCGCGCCATCCAGCCGGTACTCGAGCCGAAGGGTGATCGGCTCTGTCGACGCGGCCCCACCGAGCCTCAACGGCGCGCCCGGCTCGGCTCGCACCTCGCGCCGCTCCACGCGCTGCGTCCCCGTCACCGGATCGCATCCCGGCCGCTCCAGGGTCAGGCGCACCGGGAGGGGCTGGCGCAATCGTGCCGGCGGCCGCAGCGTCTCGAGCTCGGCTTCTGGCGCGGCGATCACCAAACTCACCGCGACGGCCGCCTCGTCGGGCTGCGGGCGCACGCGCAGCTCGAGCGCCGTGGGCGGCGACGCCGGGGCGGCGCAGGACCGGGTTTGCGCAGACGAAGGCACGGCGTCCGCCGCGCTCTCGACCGGTGGAACACCGGCAGCGCATCCCAGCGACCCAGCGAGCAGCACCCCGATCCCACGCCAGGCCCAGCGCGCTGGCGTCACGGACATCTCTGGCATCAGCACCTTTCACGAACGAAGAGGCCGAAGGTTCCCGGCGCCAGCGTTTTTTTGCCAGAAGCCTCGCAAATGAGCCCACTGGCCGCGTCAGGCTATGTGCGACGCCCTGGTTCGCGGTCGGCGTTCAGCGCGGAACGATGACGGTGATCCCGAGGCGTACACCCCACTGGGGGCCGCCGTCGGGCGAGTCGATGTAATAGCGACCACCGAGGGCGACACTCACGCGCTGGTCGAGCGGCTCGAACAGCTGGCGAACCACGAGGTGCAGCGGCGCCGTCCATTGCTCGTTCGCCCAGTCGTAGGTGGACTCGGTGTTGATCGAGAGCGTGGTCTTCGACGCCGTCGTGTAGTCGACGAAGGGCTGAAAGAAGCTGGTGTTCAAGTCATCTCGGCCGTCGCGCTCGGCGAGCGAGACGATGTGGTTGAGCAGCGCGCCGACCGTCCACGGGCCCAGGCGGATCAGCAACCCCGCAGTGGGGCCGAGCCCCCACTGCTCGGCGCCAAATCGCTCCTGCGTCGCCGTGGGCAACAGGAAGATGGGGCCAATGCCCCAGAACCAGCCCTCCTCCGAGGCGTGGGTCGGCGACAGAAAGAAGCTCTGGGCGATGTCGCCGAGGCCAAACTCCTGCGCGTCGCCCGCGTCGTGATAGATCGCGGGGACCACCGTGCGGGAGATGAGGTGCCACTCGTCGTCGAGGCGGAACGGGATGACGGGCTGCAGGGTGAGGGTGTAGCGCCACTCGTCGCCTGCGCCGAGGCCGAAGTCCGGGTTCTGGTTGATCGGCACGTTGACGACATCCGAGAACGGATTCGTCAGCTTCTTCGCCAGCGTCAGCGCCGAGTCCTCGGCGCGGGCGGGTGCCGCGACGACAGCAGGCGCCAGCAGCCACGGCAGCAGGGCGCGCCGCGCGCTCACCGCATCAGCACGAGGTTGCGCCAGAAGCTCTCGAGGCTCTCCGTGCCGCCGAACAAGGTGGTGAAGTTGGTGGAGTCGACCATCAGGACGTGACCTGAGCGTTGCCCGCCGGGCGGCGCCCAGAGCAAGCAGTTGAGCTCGGTGTTGCCCGCTGCAGTGAACGGGTGTGGGCGCTCGAGGTCGATGGGCTGGCGGGCGAGCACGTGCACCGCCGTCCCCTCGCCGCCCGTCACGGCCGCTCCGCTCTGGATGGCACTCTGGACGGCACTCTGGACGGCATAGTGCGGCAGGTGCGGGTGGAAGTTGAAGGTCGGCACATTCTTCAGCAGACCGAGCGCGTCCAGATCTCGAAAGGTCGTCAGCGGAGCGATGTTCTTCGTGCCTTTGACGAGCGCGGGGCGCAGGCCCCACTGGTTGGTCACGGGAATGCCCAAGGCATCGAGCAAGGAGCGGGTGTAAAACCCGAACCGCTGCTGGCGCGGCACCAGCGGGTCTCCGTGGTGCAGATACTCCTGCTGGCGCTGCTCCAGGCTCTCGGTGCCCCCCACGTCGTGATGCGGCGCGATGAGCAAGCAGGTGCCCTCGCGCTTCAGCCAGCTGGCGATGGCCTCGATCTCTTCCAGCGCTGCCCCTTGCCCGGCGAGCAGGTGATCGAGGCCGAACACCAGCAGAGTGTCGGTGTCTGCGAGGATCCGCTCGTCCACCGGCAACGCGTAGCCGGCTTGGTCCACTCGCTGGAACACGGCCACGGGGTGGCCGGTGGCGTCAGCGCCGACTTTCTGGAACGCGAGCGTGGAGCGATGGAACAACTCCAGCGTACCGGCGATGCCCTGCAGAAACCGCGCGCTGCTCCACTCCGGCGTCTCGTAGCGCGGCCAGAGCGCGTTGCGCACCTCCGTCATGGTGGAGAAGCGGTTCTCGAGGGCGGCGGGGTCGCGCTGCGACTCCCAGGGATAACTCCACGACCAGTAGATGCTCACGCGCCGCTTTCCCGGCGTGTATTTGCGCGGGACGTGGTGCTGGTTGTAGGTGCGGGCGGGCGTGACGGGCATGACGTTGGGCCTCATGAAGGGGCTCGGCCGAGCGCGGCGAGCCAGCGCAGCGCCCGCAGCCCCGGCAGAAAGAAATAGGCGCCGCCACGCACGCTGGTGAAGGCGGGCAAGCCGGTGATCTTCTTGCGGATCGGACGCTTGGGGATCTTGTACTCGAGCGTCCCGTCCTGGTTGCCGATGATGGGGTCGCGCTCGTTGCCGAGCTCGTGGAAGTTCTTGTCGTTGACCCAGACGCTCTGGGCGAACTCGAACTGGCGGATCAAGCTGGCGCAGATCACGAACGCCGCGATGCCGCGCTCGACGCCGTCGTCGGGCGCGCCCTCGGGCAGCGGCGGGCCGTAGGTGGCGCCGCGGCGGATCATGCGGCGGCGGCTCATGTTCGCGGCGGTGTCGCGCGGGTTCATGCGCCGGATGTGCGTGCCCAGAGGCACGGCGTAGCCGTGCGGGTCCTGCTCCTTGTAGCCGAAATCGTTGTTGCGCTGCGGGTCGGCGCCCAGCGCCGGGTCGTCGCGCTCGGGCGCCAGCACCAGCGGCGCCCCGCTGCGCCAGCGGCCCATCAACTTGGCGGCGACGAGCTCCTGCTCCTCGGGCGTCTGGCCATGCTCGCGCAGGAAGCTGCGGAACCTGCCGACGTGCTCCTCGAGCCGGCGATAGGCCATGAACGTGCCGTTGCGCGACAGGATCTCCGGCTGCGGCAGCGCCGGGCCGGGCCCGCTCTCGTCGGGATACCCGAGGATGAACTCGCCCGCCTTGATGAAGCCGCCCGAGCCGGGCGTGGGCACGTCGCCCGAGCCTTCGATCACGGGTTGCGACAGGCGATCGCGATAGCCGAAGTGATCGTGTGCGTAGTCGAACGGCGGAGTCGCCTCCAGGTCGAGCGTGGAGAGCACTCGCACGCTCTCGTGCCGAGCCAGTAGCTCGTCGTGCTGGGCGACGCACCGCGCGCGCTCCTCGGCGTCGCGCGCGAACAGGATGACGATGGCGTGCAGCTCCGGGCTCGCCGTCCCGTCCACCCAGTGCTCGGGGTGGTTCTCGCCGGTGTCGCCGAGGATCTCCGCGCGGGCGACCATGCCTTGCTTGAACTCGTCCGGAAATGTCGCCAGCGAGGCCTCGTCGACACCGAGCGCGCGCAGCCCGTTCCAGGTGAACGCCAGCGTCACCCAGCGCCGGTCGCGCGCGACGGACTCGCGCATGGCCCGCGCCGAGTGCACCGTCTCGAGCAGGGTCGACAACCAGGCCCGGCCCCCCTCGGCGTCACGAAAGGAGACGAATACGTAGCGCCCGTTGAGCGCCGGCGCCCGTGTCAACAGGATGTGCTGGATGTCGTCGAAGTCGAGCATGGGGGCGGGGCCTGGCTGGCTCACTGCGTTTAATCTCACTGCATTTGATCGAGCATCGTCGAGAACGATGCCTTCAGCGCCAGCGCCTTCTTGATCTCGTCGGCGCTGACGAACGGGTACTCGCCGTATTCGAGGAAGCTCGGACACTGGTGCTCGCGCACGAACCTGGCGAACGCTGCCGGGTTCGTCTGCCAGTCTTCCGGGAACCCCTCGAGGTTCTCGAACACCGTGCGCAGACCCGTGCTGGTGAAGATGGCGACGGCGTCTTCGGTGTATTTGTCGAAGTCGGTGTCGAAGATGCCCTGGTACATGAAGTACGTCTCGCCCTTGATGGGGAACAGCACCCAGCGCAGGTAATGCAGCTTCAGCACCGCGAGGCAGTCGGGCGCGTCGGCCACCGCCTTCTCAATCCTCTGGGCGTACTCGTAGAACGCAGGCTCGCGGCCGGGGATGATCTTCGCGATGATGGTGAACCCGTAGTTGGCAGGCGTCTTGGGGAAGATCGGGCCATAACGGCCCTGCTCGACGCGGTTGGGAAAGTAGCCCCCCTTGGGCAGGGCCATCGCGGCGGGTTTGGACCAGTCGGGCTTTTTTGATGTGTTGGACATGATTCACGCGCTCTCGACAGGCGCTGCCCTGCAAGCGCCGCGCCGCGCGGCTCGCGCCCACCTCTCGAGGCAAAGGTCCGCCCCATGCAACGCCGCTTCGCGCGGCCGCTTCGCTACCGGTACGGCGGCATCCAGGGCCGTTTCGCGTCGGTAACGGCGATTCATGTGGGACGGCTCACCGAGCCGCCGCGCGGCGGCGCTCAGAGCTCGGCGCCGTTCTCGCACAGGAGCTCGTCGATGTGTGCGTCGATCCAGCTGGCGCGCGCTTCGAGCCAGCCGCTCAGCTTGGCGATCTCTTCCTCGAAGGACTCGGAGTATGGTTCGCGGTTGGCTTTGACGTAGCGGCCGAGGATCGGCCATTTCTCGAAATTGCGCGCCGCGGCGCCGGTGAGCTCGCTCTCGAGGCTGGAGACCAGCTCGAGCATGGCCGCGCTGGCCAGGGCCGCGCCGCGAAACGTGCGCCAGCGTTCGACGTAGCGCTGCCGGAAGCGGGTGCTCTGGAACAGCTCGCGGGCCCAGCCGCGCGACGGCACGAGCCAGCCGTCGCTGCGCCAGTTGCCATCGAACTCGACGTCGCCGAAGGCGCGATCGAGATCCCAGATCGGGCCGAGCACGAGCGGGCCGCTGCGGCGCTTGTGGACGAAGGTGCTGGCGACGAAGACGTCGTGGTTTCGCACCAGCTCGGAGAGCAGGCAGTAGTCGACGGCGGCGTCGAGGTCGAGGAAGGCCTCGAAGTCGCGGCTCTGGGGGTCGCCCTCGAGCCGCCCGAGCGCGGCCTCGAACGCTTCTACGTAGCCATCGATCCAGGCGACCTGCTCGGCGCGCGCGTCGCCCGGCTTGGGGTGCGAGAGCAGCAGCGCCTCGGCGTGGCGGGTGCTGAAGAAGGGCTCGCCGCGATCGACCCGGGCGCGTTCGGTCCACTCGAGCAGGTAGCCGCCGCTGACGAGGGGCTCGTCGATCATGGCTGGCTCGAGCTTCTCGATGTCCACGCGCTCGGCGCCGCGTTTGACACTCTCGGTGAGCACGTACAGGCCACGGTAGTGCTCGAGGCCTGGCGCAGACGCGCCGTCGTCGAGCAAGAAGAGCTCGACGAAGCGGGTGCGCGGCGCGTAGCGGCCGATACGACGGCTCAGCTCGTAGGCCAGCGCGTTGCGCAGCAGCGACTTGTCCATGAAGGGCGCGTGCAGCACCCAGTCCTCTTCCGCGGGCAACCCGAGCGGGCTGATGTCGGCGTCGTCGCCCGCGGCGCCGCGCGCTTCGAGCGAATACTGCTTCTTGGGAAACTCCTGGGAGGTGTAGCCGCGGACTTCGATGGCGATCGGGCTCTCGAGCGCCGCCGGGCCTGCCAGCGCCTCGAGCCCGCTCACCGGGGCCTCGAACAGGCGCAGCTGGGCTGGGAGCTTGGGCTCGTCCGGGATGCGATGTGCGCTGGTGTCGAGCACGACGACGGGCAGATCGCTTCCCGTGAAGGCCTGGAGCTCAGCCTCTGGGTATTCGTCGCCGCAAGCGAGAACGACCAGCAGCGCGGCCACACCGAGGGCTCGGCGTGCGCCCTCGGCGCCCTCGATTCCCCTGCCGGCAGCCTGTTGCACCCGAGTGAACGATAGCACGCGGCGCACGTGAGGCGAGCCACGCCGACGCAAACGTAAGGAGCGCCCCCCGCCCCTCAGCGCCGACGGCCGCGAGCGGGCGCGACGGGCGGCTCGAGCAGGTAGTGCTCGGCGTCGTACACCCCCGCGATCGGCGGGAGCGGCCCGTGCGCGTCGCGGTCGACGGATGGCGCCAGACGTGCGACCTCGTGCCACCAACGCGCGGACTGCCAGATCGCCTCCGGGCAGCTGGAGCGGCTCGGAAAGCCGGGCACCAGGTCGTAGCCCGCTGCCCCGAGCACGTACTCGACGAACGCTGCGCTCGGCACGCCGAGCCCGGCGAGCAGCGGGTTGCCGGTGCTGCCGACGCCCCAGGCGAACGCGAGCCAGGCGAGCGACAGCTCGAGCGCATCCATCACCGCGCGTTGCGTGCGAAAGCGAGCGATGGCCTGCTTCACGCTCGCCATGGGGATCGGCACGTCGAGCACGGCGATGTTCGGGTAGAGCGCGGGATCGTCATACTCGGCGAGCGGCGTCTGGATGACGCCGTTGCTGGCGGGCGGATAACCGAGCCCGAAGCGCCCCGACAAGGGCACCTCGTAGAGCACGCGGCGCAGGGGATTGTTCACGCGAGGGCCGAGGATGGCGACGTGCGACCAGGCGCTCGGGGCCATGTCGTCGCGAGCGTGCGACTGGGCCACGCGCAGACGGAAGTCGACGGGACCCTTGCCGCCGAGCAGGAGCAGAGCCACGTGGTCGGCCTCGGGCGAGTAGGCCTCCACGTAGCTCGCATTGCTGCGATTCTTGCGCGGCGTGGAGACGAACGAGGCGTTGAAGGAGCTGGTGGTGGAGCGGCGCAAACTCAACATGGGCAGAGCTCGGGGGTAAAGGCTCGTCAGGGCATCGGGAGATCGAACAACGGCACGCGGATCGGCGCCGTGATGCTGGGGTGGACCGGGAAGTAGGTGACGGTCGCGCGCAGCCGCGCCCGGGTCCAATCAAAAGACAAGAGGCCGAGCTGATTGCCACAGATCGACGCCGGGCTGCCGTCGGCGCGCGACGCCAGCCGGCAGCGCAGCGTGGTCGTGCCCAGCCGGACCTCGTCCGGCGGATTTTCGGGGGCCATGTGCCGGGGCCACGGGTTGTCGCGCTCGGCCCGAGCGGTGATCCAGCTCCAGGCGAGCTTGCCTTGGTCGAGGCCGAGCGTTGTCACGAGGCTGAGCGGCGACACCACCACCTCGTGGAGCCGGGGCTCGCCGCTGAAGCGGTCGAGCGCAGAGGTCACGCGGCCCCAGTGCACGTCGCCCGTGAGGAGCAGCAGCCGCTGGCGGGCGCGGCCGAGCTCCGCCAGCACGGCGGCGTAGTCGCGATAGTTGGCGAGCTCCCAGTCGAACAGCTGCCCGCGGGCCTCGCCGACCGCTGCCTGCAGCAGCGACTGACCGCACACGAAGACGCCCACGCGGCGCTCGCGCTCCAGGCGATCGACCCAGTCGCGCAGGCAGGCGCGGCACTCGGGCGTGAACGCGAAAGCGCGCTCGGGGTCGCGCTTGCTGCGCGCGTCGGCCAGGAAAAACGAGAGCGGGTGGACGTCGACGATCAGCGGGTGATCGGTGGCGTCGCACGCGCGTCCGTCCGCTGGCGCGACGAACGGCTGGGCGAACGCCTGATAACTCAACGTGGCCGCCTCCAGCCAGGTGCGGCGGCCCTCGGCGCTCTGGGTGTTGGCGTTCAACGGGCTCGGATGCGGCGCGTTGTTCCAGTACTCGTGATCGTCCGGCACACACGCGAAGGGAGCGGCGCCGAGCACCTCGGCCAGCGCGCCCTGCCAGTTCTGGCGATAGTCGTCCTCGAACTTGCTGGCGAGCCAGTCCAGGCGGTTGGGGAAGTGCTGCAGGGTGGGCAGGTCGAGGTAGACCTGATCGCCCATGAACAGGGACATGTCGGGGCCGCGCCCGCCGCCGCGCTTGGGGCGCACGCTCGCGACCAGCTGGCGCAGCGCGCGCGTGAGGGCGCCCGCGTCGTTCTCGGCGCGATGGAAGCACGACGCGAGCAACACGTCGAAGCCGCCGTCCGCCTCGCTCGGCACGTGCGCCGGCAACACGCGCCGCTCGAGCACACGCGGCGCGTCCCCCGCCAGCTGCACGCCGACGCGATACTGGCGCCCCGGCGTGAGGTTCGCGAGCTCGTACGTGCCCACGAACGCACGCGGCAGACGCGCTCCGGACGGGACGCCGTGCCGTGCGCCGCGCACGCTCGACAGGGGGCGCAGCGCGCAGGCCTGGGCCGGCCTACCGTCGAGCGTGAAGCGGACGGCGCGGGGCTCCACCGCGTCGAAGTCGCCGACGAAGACCTGCAGGCGACCCGCCGACGCCGGCACTCGCGTGTAGAGCACGGGACTCATCCGTTGGCGATGGAGTCTGCCGAGTCGCCGCCGAGTGTCCAGTGTCGTCGAACATCAAGCGAAATCTTCGGCCGAGACGCTGTAGCCGAGCGGCGTGAGCGCGTCCTGAACGTTGCGGACCATCTCCGGATGACCGCAGGCATAAACCGCGATGTCGGCCTGGGTCAGGCCCGCGCTCTCGGCCGCGAGCGCCTTCACGCTCGCCAGCACGTGCGCCTCGACGCGCCCGGTTCGCCCCCGCCAGCCCTGGTTTCGCGACGCGCCCGGACGGCTCACCGTGGGCAGGTACACGACACGCGGGTCGCGTGCGGCCAGCTCCGCGAGCTCGGCCGCGTAGGGCAGCTCATCGGCGTGGCTCGCCCCGTGCAAGATCCAGTAAGCATCCGCGGCGCCCGACGCCGGGCGCTCTGCCAGTGCAGCCCGCAGCAGGCTGCGCAGCGGCGCGATGCCGGTGACGGTCGCCACCAGCAGGTGGGCACGCTTGCCGCTCTGCAACGCGAACGAGCCCTTGGGTTTCGGCGCGAGCTCGAGCTGCGCGCCAGGCGCGATCCGAAACAGGAGCGATGACAAGCGACCGCCGGGGACGAGCTCGATGCAGAACTCGAGGTGCGGCTCGTGCGGGGCCGAGGCGATGCTATACGTGCGGCGCGTGGCGATGCCGGGCAGGCCGAGCTTGACGGCCTGCCCCGCTCGAAAGCTGAAGTCCGGCGGACGCGCCACGCGCAGGATGCGCACGCCCGGGCCCACCTCCAGCACCTCGAGCACGACGCCGGGGGCGTGCGTTTGCGAGCGTGCGTGTAGCGCGGGCGCAGGCCGTTCCGAGCGAGCGGCCGTTGCCTCACCGAGTGACTCACCGAGCGACTCGAGGCGGCGACGACTCGCGGCGACGTCACCGCCCACTGCCCGCGTGCGTTCCGCCTGCAGCAGGCGCCGCCGGCGGACGCTCGCGAGCAGACGATCGAGCTCGGCCCCGCCCGCGCCAGCGCCGAGCGCGCCGGGAGCCGGCCCGCCCGCTGCGTCGCGATCTCGCATGACGATCCGATAGCAGGTTTGAAAACGCGACGCTGCCCGATGCCGATCGCAAAAACGCCTCAGCCTCGACAGCGCGCGCGTGCCACGTTACGTTTCGCCGCGGGTTCATCATGTCTACTGCAGCCACGCTCGGGTTCGATCACGTGGGGTTGACGGTCAAAGATCTGGACGCGGCGCGCGCGTTCTTCGTCGACTGTCTCGGCTGGAAGGTCGTCGGAGGCAGGCCAGAATATCCCGCGGTCTATCTCTCGGACGGGAACGCCGTCGTCACCTTGTGGCGCGTGCGCGACCCGGGCGCGTACACCGAGTTCAATCGCGCGACCAACGTGGGCCTGCATCACCTGGCGCTGCGCGTGCCCAGCCGCGAAGCGCTGGAGGAGTTGCACCCGCGCGTCGCCGCCTGGCCCGGCGTGGTGATGGAGTTTGCCCCACAGCTCTCGGGCGCCGGCCCGAAGGTGCACATGATGCTGCAGGAGCCCGGCGGCAACCGCATCGAGCTCGCCTGGGACCCGCGCAAGTGAGCGAGGCGCGGGGCTTCGCACGCCAGCACGTCGGCGGATGCATGCGTGCCGTCCACATCCAAGCCGTGCGCGTAGATACGGCAGGAGCGTTCTCCGCACGGGCTGCGTTCCACCGGGCTCGCAGCGTCGGCAACGCAGGAAGCTAGCGTGACCCCGACGGTCGAGGCCGTCAACGTCGCGTGATGCGACAGGGCACAAATATGATAATGACTATCATTAACCGATAGAGTAGGCTCGGCGCCTTGGACAGGCGTGTGTGAGAGCTGAGGCGGTATGATGCAGCGGACGAGAGCGGTCGGGTTGGGCCTGGGATGGATGATCGCGAGTCTCGGCTGTGCAGACTCGAGCGAGGCCGGGAGTGTGGAGAGGGCTCCGCCGGTCGAGCGCGTCGTGCAGAGCGCGAAGAGCGACTCTGTTTCGGGCGCCAGCGCGGGCGACGTCGCTGGCGAGTCCTCCGGCGCCGCAACGGAAGCCGCCGGCGAAGGGCCACCCAGCGGCGCTCCGCTCGATGCGATCGATACGCTCGATGATACGTCTGCGCTCGCCGGTGGCGGGGCGGATGCGGGTGCGGGCGCCGACCTCGAGCTCGCCGATGCGGGCGCGCCAGTGAGTGAAGAGGAGGCGCCGAGCGACGCAGGCGCGGCCGGCGACGGCGGGGCCTTGCATCCAGGCATCGAGGACCCCGCCCCTCCGCCTCCGCCGCTGCCGGCAGACATCGTCGCCCAGTCCGAGCTGCCGTTTTACGGCCTCGTCGCGGGGGAGGAGATCTCCGAGGACGACGTGTGGCTCCGGCTGGAGGCGAGCCGCGCCATCTGTCTGGGCGAGCTGCACGACAACCCGTTCCATCACAACCTGCAGCGGCGCGTGCTGGAGCGGCTCGGCGAGCTGCAGCAGGGTCAGCCGGAGACGCGCGGCGAGCTCGCCATCGGCTACGAGATGTTTCAGCGGCCGTTTCAAGCGCCGCTGTCCGCGTACGTCCGCGGAGAGCTCTCGGAGGAGGAGTTCCTCGAGCAGACCGAATACGAGCAGCGCTGGGGCGCCGATCTCGCCTTGTACCGGCCGCTGTTCGAGGCCAACCGCGAGCAAAGCTTGGAAGGCCTGGCGCTCAACGCGCCCACCGAGCTCACGCGCGCGATCGGCCGCGAGGGGATCGAGAGCCTCACGCCCGAGCTCTCGGCGCTGCTGCCCGCGCTGGTCCTCGACGACGCCGAGCACCGGCAGCACATCTTTCGCCTGTTCGGGCTCACCCCCGACGACCCCGCCGCCGCCAGCCTGGAGAACGTGTACCGCGCGCAGGTCACCTGGGACGAGACCATGGCGCAGACGACGAGCGAGTGGCTGACAGGTGGCGACGATCGGCGGCTCTTGGCGTTCGCGGGCACCGCGCACTGCCACGAGAGCGCCATCCCCCGGCGTATGACCCGGCGCACGGGCATCGAGATGCTGAGCGCGACGCCGGTGCTCGAGTCCGATCTGCTGGCGTTCCCCGAGGACTGGGTGGGGTACGAGCTCTTGATCGTGCTCGAGGACTGAACGCCCCGCTCGGCGCTTCGGTTCAGGGCGTCGTGACGGCGACGGCCTCGGCGTCCGGCGCGCCGGCGTCGGCCACACTGGCGGGTGGCGTCAGGCTCGACAGCGGCGCCTCGAGCTCGATGCGGATGAGCTCGATGTCGTCCGGCACGCCCGCGCGGCGCCCCGCGTCGTTCGGAAAGTTGGTGTCGATGGCGACGCCGAGGGTGCGCTCGCCCAGCTGCACCACGCTCTCGAGCCGATGGCCGTCGGCGCGCGTGTTGCAGCGACTGTCGACGAGGCCGCTATCACGCGCGCGAGAGCGCCAACAAGCAGAGGCGCCGGCCTCCTCCGACATGTTTCATGGAAACGCGTGGGTGTTACACGGCCCTGGCAAGCGGGCGCGCGCCGCAGCCATAGCCGCCCGCGGCTTGACAGGACGCGACGGCCCTGTCACTTTATCGACACGCGTTCACCGGAGTGAACGAGACGAGAAAGGAGAGAGATGCCGATGCCCCGTTTCGAACGTTTTCATCGTGTGGTCCTCTCCCGTACCGCGCGCGAGCTGTAAGGCCCCCGCGGGCTTTCTAGCGCGCGGAACGCGCACCAATCGCTGTCGCGCGTCCCGCGCGCGCCATCCTTCTCCGCCCGGAGCGCTCCCCATCGGTCGAGTGCATTCGCCGCCTGTCGGGCGGCGATCCGACGGTCTCGTTCGACTCCGACGGCTCGCGTCGTGGTGTAGCGCCCCCAGCGGGACGCGCACCGCGCGCGCGCCCCTCCATCCAGATTTTTCCGTATTCCATGGCCAGACACACATCCAGGTCGCGGAGTGGCTCCGCCCGAGAGGGCGCAGAGCGCGGCGCGGGCTTCCGCGGCCAGCGCCTCGAAGAGCTATTCCGTGAAGAGCTGAACAGCCTGCTAGAAATCGAGATCAACGATCCGACGCTCGAGGGCGCGCGCATCACGCTCGCCGAGCTCTCGCGCGATGGCTCGCGCGCACGCATCTGGTTTGCGCTCGCGAGCGGCACGGATCCCGCACGCGCGCTCGCGGCGTTCGGGCGCGCGGGCGGCTTCCTGCGCAGCCGCCTGTGCGACGCTCTGCCCGTCAAACGCGTGCCCGAGCTGACCTTTCGGTACGACCCCGTCGCCACGTTCGAGGGCGGCGGCACGGCCGCCCCCGAAGCCAACGACCCCGGCGAGGAGGACTGAGCCGATGCCGTTTCAGCTCGTCAAAGGCGACCGCGTCCCGATCCGCCTGTGGGCGCCGCTCGCCGAGGTCGACAGCGACACGCTGCGGCAGCTCCGCCGCATTGCCGGACTGCCCTGGGTCGCGCACCACGTGGCGGTGATGCCCGACGTGCACCTCGGGAAAGGCGCCACGGTCGGCTCGGTGGTGGCGCTGCGGGGCGCCGTCGCCCCGGCCGCCGTGGGCGTGGACATCGGTTGCGGGATGGCCGCGCTCGCGACGAACCTGTCGGCGCGTGATCTGCCCGATGACCTGAAGCCGGTGCGGCTCGACATCGAAGCCGCCGTGCCGGTGGGGCGGGACCAGCACCGCCAGCCCGCGTGGCACGCGCTGCCCGAGCTGACCGGACGTGGTCGCGCGCTGTTCGATCGCTTCGGCTCCCTCGATCCGGGCGCGCAGGGCCTCGCGCGGCGCGCGGAGCTGCAGCTCGGCACGCTCGGCGGCGGCAACCACTTCATCGAGCTCTGCCTCGATCAGGACCAGCGCGTGTGGCTGATGCTCCACTCCGGCAGCCGGCACGTGGGCGCCGCGCTCGCCGAGTTTCACATGCAGATCGCGCGCAAGCTGTTCCACAATCGTGACCTGCCCGATCCCGATCTCGGGGTCTTCCTGGCGGGCACGGCCAAGTTCGACGCCTACCGCCGCGATCTGTTCTGGGCGCAGGAGTACGCGGCGCTCAACCGAGAGGTGATGCTCGCGCTGCTGGTCCGGATACTGCGTCGGCGCTGGCCTCAGCTCGAGGTCACCCTGGCGGTCCGCTGCCACCACAACTATGTCGCCGAAGAGGTCCACTACGGAGAGGAGCTCTTGATCACGCGCAAGGGCGCGATCCGCGCCGGCCAGGGCGAGCTCGGCATCATCCCGGGCTCGATGGGCGCGAAATCGTTCATCGTGCGCGGCAAAGGCAACCCGTGGTCCTTCGAGTCCGCCTCGCACGGCGCCGGTCGGAGACTGAGCCGCACGCAGGCGCGGAAGAGCGTGACGCTCGCCGACCTGCGCCGCCAGACCGCGGGCGTCGAGTGCCGCAAGGACGCTGGCGTGCTCGACGAGGCTCCGAGCGCCTACAAGCAGATCGAAGCCGTGATGGAACGTCAGGAGGATCTGGTCGAGATCGTGAGCGAGCTGAAGCAGGTGGTGTGTGTGAAGGGATGAGCAGCTCTTGCTGGCACGGCTGGGTCCCCCCGTCCCGAGCGGAGCGAGGGCTTGGGGGGACCGGGCGCGGCGGCGCGCGGGGGCCGCGCGTGCGGTGGGCGCGGGCCCGCGCCGGCGCGCCCGAGGGGGGCATCAAATACCGACCCATCGGCGCAGGCGCAGCATGCTAAGGTCGCGACGCGAGGGTCCACGACGTGCCGAAATTTTCCGCGAATCTGGGATTTTTGTTCACCGAGGTACCGTTTCTCGAGCGCTTTGCGCGGGCGCGCGCGGCGGGCTTCGAGGGCGTCGAGTATCCGTTCCCGTATGCGCATCCGGTGGCGACGCTGGTCGAGCTCGCGCGGACGCATGCGCTGGAGCAGGTGCTGCTGAACTTGCCGTGCGGGGACTTTGCGAAGGGCGAGCGCGGCATCGCCTGCCAACCCGAGCGGCGTGGCGAGTTTCGCGAGGGCGTGGGCCAGGCCATCGAATACGCGCGGGCGCTCGCTTGCACTCGGGTCAACTGCCTGGCGGGGCCGGCCGCTGGCGTGAGCGACGCCGTCGCGTTCGATACGTTCGTGGAGAACCTGCGCTTCGCGGCGACCGCGCTCGGTGCGGCCGGCATCCGGCTCTTGATCGAGCCGATCAACGGGCGCGACATGCCGGGCTTCTATTTGCAGACGAGCGCGCAGGCGCTGCGGGTGATGGACGCCGTCGGCTCGGACAACCTGTGGCTGCAGTACGACGTGTATCACATGCAGGTGATGGAGGGTGACCTGGCGCGCGGCATCGAGCGCAACCTGGCGCGCATCGCGCATATACAGCTCGCCGACAACCCGGGCCGCCATGAGCCAGGCACGGGCGAAATCAACTACGCCTTCTTGCTGCCGCACATCGATCGGCTGGGCTACACGGGCTGGGTGGGCTGCGAGTATGCGCCCGCGGCAGGCACCGAGCCGGGGCTCGGCTGGATGGCGCCCTATCGGCGCTGAGGGGACGCGGGGGATACGTTTGCGGCGTGCGCTGCGGCATCGCAGCTGGGCTCGGACAGCTCGTACGCCGCACGCAAGAACTCGGAGCAAGTGACCGAGCGCCCCGACGTGGGGTGAGGCATCTGGCAAGACGGCGCGAGCAGGGAGGCGCCGCTCTCGACCAGGCGCTCCGCGTCGTTGCAGCGCTGCATGCCGAGCAGCGCGCCGATGTGCACGGCCAGCATCGAAGCGACGACGCCCGAGCGTCGCTCCGCGAGGCGCACCAGCTCGAGCGCGCGCTTCGGCCGTCCCCGCTGCAGCTCGTCGTTGGCCAAGAGCCACGCGACGCCGGGATGGTGAGGGGCGAGCGTAAAAGCGCGGTCGAGCGCGCGGCGCCGCTCGTCTCCCTCGGGGGCTGCCCAGGCCGCCAGTAGCCAGGCTTCGCCGGCGTCGGGGTGCGCCGCGACGGCGCGGGCCGCGATGGCCTGGCGCTCGCGAGGGTCTTTCGCCGCGCTCGAGTGAAAACGCGCCGTCAGCGCAGAGAGCTCGCTGGGGTCACTCTTCAACGCGGCGTCGAGCTCGGCGCCCGCGTCACGGCCGAGCATGCTGCCGAGCAGCGCGCGCGATCCGTTGGCCTGCGCGGGCGTGAGAGTGCGCAGCGTCGGCTCGAAGGCGATCGGCTCGAACGGCTCGACGACCAGCAGGAACTGGCCCTTCTCCGCGTACTGGATCATATCCTCGTCGAGCTGGGCCTGCGTGAGCCCCGGGAACGCGTCCTCCCAGGCGCGCTTCCACGGCACCAGGCGCGTCAAGCTCCGCTGAAACTGCCCGAAAGCCTCACCCTGCCGGTTGAGCAAATAGTGCACGAGAAACCAGGAGCCCGCGTAGAACGAGACACCCTCGCGCCAGTCGGCGGAGTGCTGCGCCGTCGCGGCGAAGAGGCGGGTCGAGCTCATCAGCGTCTTGGTGTGCTTCAACCAAGCGACGTGGCCGGTCGAGACCTCGCCGACGATCACATTGCGGCGCTCGGCGTCGAAGCGGAAGCCCTCCAGGTACTCCGCGAGCCCTTCGGCGAGCCAGGGTGGCTGCAGCGGCAAGAACCACTGGCTCAGGTCGTGAACGATCTCGTGCTTCGCTACCGGCGGGATGCCGTTCTTGGCGCCGGGGCTGAACGCGAGCCAGCGCTCGAAGCCGGGCCGCGTCATGGCGATCCCCGCCACGTTGCCGGGCACTCCCGTGTAGCGCTGAAAGTCCGTCGACCTGGCGAACACGGTGACGCGCGTGCGCCCTGCAGGGCCTTTTGCGCCGGGCCAGGCGCTGGCGAGCAGCGCCGAGCGCGCGTCCTCGAGCGAACGCGCCATCTCGCGCGCTTGCAGCTCGGGCAAGTCGGTGTGCATGAGGTAGTGCGGCGTCTGGACCTCCAGCCACGGCGCTCGCGCCGTGGTGCTCGACTGCCCCGGCGGTGCCGAGCTGAATCGTGCGGCGCAGCCCCAGCCGGCGAGCGCCGACAGCAGCACCATCCATCGCCAGAGCCGCGACCCACCCTTGTCCAACGCCATCCATCAGCGTAGCGACCCGCTGAGGGGTGGACCGCTCGCGGTCCCGCGCCGCGTCGAAAACATAACGCCGGTTTAGCCCCCGGCGCCTTACACGCCATCACTCGGCACCGACATGGGCGTCGCGAAGCTCAGTGCCAGTATTTCTTCGTGCGACGCAGGGCGGCTTGAGCCGCGGCGACGCGGGCGATGGGGATGCGGAAGGGCGAGCAGGAGACGTAGCCGAGGCCGAGCCGCTCGCAGAAGTCGATGGAGCGCGGGTCGCCGCCGTGCTCTCCGCACACGCCGAGGGCGATGTCGGCGCGGGCGACGCGGCCCTTTTCGATGGCGATGCGCATCAGCTCGCCGACGCCGTCGATGTCGAGGGAGACGAAGGGATCGTGGGGCAGGATCTGGCGCTCGACGTACAGGGGCAGGAAGCTGCCGGCGTCGTCGCGCGAGACCCCGAGCGTGGTCTGCGTGAGGTCGTTCGTGCCGAAGGAGAAGAACTCGGCGTGTTTCGCCAGCTGGTCGGCGAGCAGCGCCGCGCGGGGCAGCTCGATCATGGTGCCGAAGCCGAAAGACACCTCGAGCCCGTGCCGGGCGAAGGTCTCGCGCGCGACGCGATCGACGATGGCGCGCATGGCGCCGAGCTCGGCGGCGCTGAACGCCAGCGGGATCATGATCTCGGGGTGGACGTCGTGGCCCTCCTTCTTCACCCGGCAGGCTGCCTCGAGGATGGCGCGGACCTGCATGGCGGCGATCTCCGGATAGGTGATCGAGAGGCGGACGCCACGGTGACCGAGCATGGGGTTGAACTCGTGCAGATCGCTGATCTTGCGCTCGACGTCGGCGACGCTGACCTCCATGACGCGCGCGAGCTCGGCGATCGCCCCCGGCTCCTGGGGCAAGAACTCGTGGAGCGGCGGGTCGAGCAGGCGAATGTTGACGGGGCGCTCGCGCATGACGCGGAACAACTCGGTGAAGTCCTCCACCTGGAACGGCAAGAGCTTGCTCAGGGCGCGCTCGCGCGCGGCCACGTCGCGCGCGAGGATCATCTCGCGCATGGCCGCGATGCGCTCGTCGCTGAAGAACATGTGCTCGGTGCGACACAGGCCGATGCCCTCGGCGCCGAAGCTCAGGGCCTTCTGGGCCTGGGCCGGCGTGTCGGCGTTGGCGCGCACGCGCAGCCGGCGCACGCGCGCGGTCCACTCGAGCAGCGTCTCCATCTCGCTGCCGAGCCCGGCGTCGATGGTCTCGACGACGCCGGTGTAGACGTTGCCGCTGCCGCCATCGATAGTGATGGGCTCGCCGGCAGCGATGCGCGCCACCACGCTGCCGTCCGCGCCGTACACCTGCAGGCAAAGCGCGGCCGCGTCGACGTGCAACGCGGCGCAGCCGGCGACGCACGGGCGGCCCATGCCGCGGGCGACCACGGCGGCGTGGCTGGTGGCGCCGCCGCGCGCGGTGAGGATGCCCTTGGCGGCCTTCATGCCGTGCAGGTCTTCGGGCGAGGTCTCGGTGCGCACCAGGATGACGGCTTGCCCCGCCGCGGCCGCGACCTCGGCGTCGCTCGCGCTGAACACGACGCGGCCGGAGACGGCCCCGGGCGACGCGGCGATGCCCTTGGCCACGGGCGTGGCCGTGGTCTGGGGGTCGATGGCGGGGAACAGCAGCTCCTGGAGCCGCTCGGGATCGACGCGCAGGATGGCTTCGTCCGGGTGGAGCAAGCCTTCGCCGACCATGTCGACCGCGATGCGCACGGCGGCGCGCGCCGAGCGCTTGCCGTTGCGGGTCTGCAGCAAGTAGAGCGTGCCGTCTTCGACGGTGAACTCGAGATCCTGCATGTCGCGGAAGTGCTGCTCCAGCTTGGACTGGATCGCGAACAGCTCGGCGTAGGTCTCGGGCTGCGACTCTTCGAGCGACGTGCCCTTGCTGTCGGCGCTCCTGGCGAGCACGCGGGGCGTGCGGATGCCGGCGACCACGTCTTCGCCCTGGGCGTTGGGCAGCCACTCGCCGAAGAAGCGGCGCTCGCCGGTGCTCGGGTCGCGCGTGAAGGCGACGCCGGTGGCGCTGGTCTCGCCCAGGTTGCCGAACACCATGGCCTGGACGTTGACCGCCGTACCCCAGCCCTCGGGGATGTCGTGCATTTGCCGGTACAGGCGCGCGCGCGGGTTGTTCCAGCTCTCGAACACGGCGACGATGGCCGACTCGAGCTGCTCGAACGGGTCGTCGGGGAAGTCGCGCCCGGACTCGGCGCGGATGATGCGTTTGTACGCCTCGACGACGCGGCGCAGCTCGCCCGCGCCGAGCACCGAGTCCGGGACGAGGCGCGCCAGGGCCTCGGGATCCGCCGGGGCCGGCAGGCCGCGCTCGGCGGCGGTTCGGCGACGCGCGTCGTCGAGCGGTGCGTCGAACAGGCGACGGTCGACGCCGTAGACGACGTCGCCGAACATGCAGAGCAGGCGCCGGTACGCATCGAAGGCGAAGCGTTCGGATTTGCTGCGGCGCGCGAGAGCGAGCACCGTGCTGTCGTTCAGCCCGAGGTTGAGGACGGTGTCCATCATGCCCGGCATGGAGCTGCGCGCACCGGAGCGGACGCTGACGAGCAGGGGGCTATCGAGCCCGCCGAACGTCTTGCCCGTGCCGCGCTCCAGCCAGCGCAGGCTGTCGCGAACGGCCTCGAAGACGCCCGAATTGACCGCGCCTTGCGCCAGGTAGTCCACCGAGACCTCGGTGGTGATGGTGAACCCCGGCGGGACGGGGATGCCCATGTTGCTCATCTCCGCCAGGTTCGCGCCCTTGCCGCCGAGCAGCTCTTTCCACTGCGCGCGCCCCTCGGCGGAGCCAAAGCCGAACCGATACACCAGCTTGCGTGTCATGCCGGGATGGATCGCAAGCTTCGTGCCGAGCGCGGCGCAGGGCCGGGCACGGGCTGCTCGCGTGTAAGCATCGGCAAGCGCTGCGCGACACGAAAATCCTGCGCGCCGGCACCAACCGAACGCCCGCGCCAACCGATCGGGAACCGATTCCAGGTGCGGCACGACCCGGCCTGCGACGGCCGCAAGTCCGCGTTTCGATTCGACCAAAGTTTGTTGCATCGATGATTCAGATCCGCGTTGCGATTCCGTTAAGGGGGGTCTCGGCGCCAATGCGCCCAACTCGAGAGGTGTGCTGTTGTTCAATCGAAGTCTGCGTACCCTGTCCTCCATCTGTGCCCTCACGTCGTCGAGCGCGGCCCTCCTGGCCGCGTGCTCCAGTCCGAGTGAAGACGTGGGCGCGCCGGTCGAGCTGGGTGCCACGAGTGAGGCGCTGAGCGCGCGCCACTCGGAGCGTTCTGATCGGGGGCGAGACCGGGGGCGTGGTCAGCATAGAATCAAGCGCCACAAGCACGGTAGCCACGGTCACGGCGGACACGGCCATGGGCACGGACAGGGCAACGGCCATGGGCACGATTGTGACGATGAGCCCACGCCGCCGGAAGATCCGATCGTGTTCACTCCCGCCAGCGCCGCGGCGCGCTCGGGGCGGCGCGCCGGCGTCGCGGTGCAAGAGGGTCCGCTGACGGGCGACGCCGCGTATGCCGCGATCGTCACCGACCTGTTCAACGCGGTGACGCCGGAGAACGCCACCAAGTGGGGGCCCTTGCAGCCCGAGTCGCCGAACCGTTGGAGCTTCGACGGCGCCGACGACATCGTCGATTTCGCAGACGACGCCCAGATGGATATCAAGGGGCACACGCTGATCTGGCACCAGCAGCTGCCGCCGTTCGTCGACGCGACCACGCCGAAGAAGAAGCTCGAACAGTACATCGAGCGTCACATCGAGCGCACCGTCAACCGCTACCGGCGCGACATGTTCGCCTGGGACGTGGTCAACGAGGCGATCGCCGATGACGGCAGCGGCCTGCGCCCGAGCCCGTTCTCGAACGCCTTCGGCGAGGCCTTCATCGACCGCGCCTTCAAGCTGGCGCAGCAGGCCGATCGCGACGCCGAGCTCTACTATAACGACTACGGCATCGAGGGCCCCGGCGCCAAGAGCGACGCCGTGCTGGCGCTGATGCAGCGGCTGATCGCGCGCCGCGTGCCGATCGACGGCATCGGCTTCCAGGGCCACCTCGACGCGCGCTTCGCCCCGAGCTACGAGGCGCTGGTGGCCAACTTCGAGCGCTTCGCCGCGCTCGGGCTGAGCCTGAACGTGAGCGAGCTCGACGTGCAGGTCGCCGACGTGGGCGGCTCGCGCGCCTACCGGCTCGCCGTGCAGAAGCAGATCTATCAGCGCGTGGCGGCGGCCTGCGCGGCCGTGGAGGCGTGCGACGGCATCACCGTGTGGGGCATCTCCGACGCCTACTCCTGGATCGACAGCACCTTCGGCCCCGACGATCCGCTGCTGCTCGACGACAACAACCAGAAGAAGCCGGCCTACTTCGGCTTCGTGGATGGCTTCCTGGGCGTGCCGCTGGACGAGACATCGCTCGAGCCGAACCTGATCGGCAACTCGAGCCTGGAAGCGGGGCTCGACGGCTGGGGCCCGCAAGGGCCGGTGCAGCTCTCGACCGAGACCGAGAGCGCCCACACGGGTCTGCGCAGCGTGCGCGCGGGCGGACGCGCCGACACGTGGCAAGGGCCGCGGGTCGACGTGAGCGCGCTGGTCGCCCCGGAGCGCTCGTACGACGTGTCCGTGTGGGCCAGCATCGACGGCGCCGCGAGCAGCGAGGTGCGCGTGACCGCCCAGGTCGCCTGCGCCGGGGCCGCGGACGCCTTCCTGCCCATCGGCTCTGCCACCGCGACGAGCGGCGGCTGGGTCGAGCTCGCCGGCAGCGTGACCGTGCCGGGCTGCGACGTGCAGAGCGTCGCGCTCTACGTGGAGGGCCCGGCGGCGGGCGTCGACATCCTGGTCGACGATCTGGCGCTGCGCGAGCAGCCGCTGCCGAACCTGATCCCGAACGGAGATTTCGAGAGCGGCACGACGGGCTGGTTCCCGTTCGGCCCGACCACGATCGGCACGACGGCCGAGGCCCACGGCGGCAGCCAGGCTGCCATCGTCAGCGGGCGTACGGACACCTGGCAGGGCATCGCGATGGACATCACGTCGCGCGTGGCGGCGGGCGGAGCCTACCGCGCCGAGGCCTATATCAAGCTCGACGTGCCCAGCGACGCCGTGCGGCTCACGGCGGCGGTCACCTGCTCGGGGCAAGCCACGAGCTTCCTGCCGATCGGCGGGGGCACGGGCAACAAC
>Ga0315910_10001033_pt1 | contig 26210 bp, 23 predicted proteins | sample EdamamesoilMG_FD_204470 | JGI IMG/M metagenome (GOLD analysis project Ga0315910, IMG submission 204470) | Garden soil microbial communities collected in Santa Monica, California, United States - Edamame soil | ecosystem: Environmental > Terrestrial > Soil > Garden | place: USA: California... | reverse complement strand
TGCAGCAAGAAAAATCACCGCCCCCCAAGGAAACTGTTCACCATTTAGAATCACCTTACCCAGCACCAATAACGCCAAGAGCCCAAGATAGATGCCACCAATCTGGAGACTCGTGCAAAAAACCAGCAACAACAACAGCGCTGATACCCATGCCCAAAGTCTCCCATTCTTCCTCCAGCCAGTGACAAGCGCGCAAACCGACAGCGCTCCTAGCGTTTGCGCCAACGTATCAGGGCGGTCATGAAACGTAATACCAAACAGGAAAAGGCCCGCCCAGTTGATTGCGGCGGGAGATGCATTCAATTGACGCAAGGTGGTGAACGACGCGAGTGCAAAGACGCCAAGCAAAAGCACGTGATACCAAATCGCAGCCAACGCACTCGTGCCAGCAAGTTTCATCCATAGCAATAACGCCAGCTGGTGAAGTGGCGGGTACGCCGAAAATACATCACCGCCCGAAATCGGCATGACCTCGATTAGCGATGGATTGCAATACTTCCCATGCAACAGGTAATTCACCACCGGTCCGTCATAGAAGAATGAATCGTTCGCCGGCACGGGTTGCGACGTGAAAAACAGCAAACCCACCTTCCAAGCAAAGAATAGCAGGAAGGTTATCCCGGGAATACTGGCGAGCCGGTACATGTCGGCGCGCAGCTTTCCAAATCGCCGCTGCTTGTCAACGGCCAACCCCCTCAGTTACGCTTTTACCACCGAATGCCGAACGCTTCCGAGACCGTCCGCGAAACCCAAGTCCCCCTCGCTGTGGACCTGGACGGCACGCTCATCCGCACCGATATGATGTGGGAATCCTTGGCGCGGCTGCTCAGGCACGATCCGCTTCAGTTGCTGGCGGTGCCATTCTGGTGGATGCGCGGTCGGGCATTCCTTAAGCAGCAACTGGCAGCCCGCGTCTCGGTGGACGCCAGCGCCCTGCCCTATCACACCGAATTTCTCAACTGGTTGAAGGAGCAGAAACGCTCGGGTCGCAAACTCGTCCTCGCCACCGCTTCTGACATCAAAATGGCTGAGCCCGTAGCCAAACATGTTGGGCTGTTTGATGAAGTCCTCGCCAGCGACGGCAAAACCAATTTGCGGGACAACGCCAAGCTGGCAGCCCTCACGAAGAAATATGGTGAGCGCGGGTTTGACTACGCCGGCAATTCCTCAGTGGACCTTGATGTCTGGAAAGGTTCACGCCAGGCAATCGTCGTCAACGCCGGCGAAGGTCTGGCCCGACAAGCCGCCAGCCGCACCCAGCTTGGCCCAACCTTTCTTGATCACACCTCGCCGATCAAATCCATCCTGCGCTGCCTGCGACCGCATCAGTGGATCAAGAATCTTATCGTGTTCGTGCCCGTGCTGACCGGTCACCAACTGGGAGATCACAGCATCCTGCAACGGGCGTTTCTGGCATTTGCCTCCTTCTGTCTTTGTGCGTCTTCGGCCTATCTGCTGAATGACCTCACGGACTTGGACGCCGATCGTCATCATCAACGCAAACGCAACCGCCCTTTCGCTTCCGGGGCGTTACCACTTTCTTATGGGTTCGTCGGTTCACCATTTCTGCTCTTTTGCGGCCTGATCATTGCCTGGTGGCTATCACCAACGTTCGCGGGTGTCATGCTCGGTTATTTTATCGCCACCGTGGCCTACTCGTGGCAGATCAAGCAGGTCGCCATGCTTGATGTGTTCGTGCTTGCCGGACTTTACACGATGCGCCTTGTCGGCGGGCATGTTGCGACCAGCATCCCTTGGTCAGCCTGGCTGCTGATTTTCTCGATGTTTGTTTTCCTGAGCCTCGCACTGATGAAACGCGTGCAGGAACTGCTCTCGGTCCGCGATGGCAACGGTCACGAAGTCAAAGGCCGCGGCTACACGGCGCGCGATCTTGAACTCGTCTCAATGCTCGGCGTGGTCAGTGGTTTTCTTGCCGTGTTGGTGCTGGCGCTTTATGTCAACAGCGAGCAGGTCCGCATGCTTTATGCGCACCCGAACCTGCTTCTCCTGGTTTGTCCGCTGCTCCTCTATTGGATCGCCCGGGTCTGGCTGCTCGCCCACCGCGGTCAAATGCACGAGGATCCCACAGCGTTTGCGTTCAAAGATTGGGTGAGCTATGCCGTCGGCGGCCTGACCCTCGCGATCATGTGGTTTGCCACCGGCCGGTGACTTGCGATGAAACTCCCGGGCCAACAGTGCTTCCACGACATTGTCTCTGCACTCGCCTATTCGCTGGCGAAGCCGCATGAAACATCTGCCGGCCTCCAACCACCCCACAACGACCTGACCCGGTTCATCCTCGCGCAACACGCGCGGATGCCAGATTATCTCCGTGCGCCGATGCAACTTGCCGCACTGGGCTTTGACACTTTCGGACTGTTACGAGGCAAACCATTCCATTCTCAGCCGCCGGAACTTCGCGCCCGCCAGATCGCTGCCTGGAAGAATTCCGGCCTTGGATTCCAGCGTGACTTGATCCGTTACTTTGAGAGTCTCGGGACTCTGGCACTTTACAGCCGAGGCAATGCAGGAAACCCCACCGCCATCGTGCCTCTGCCACCAGTCAATGGGACACAAGAGATTCCACGCGGTAGCAACGAACTCCGCGCAGAAATCGTAGTCATCGGCAGCGGGCCGGGCGGCGCCATCACCGCCTGCCTCCTGGCTGAAGCCGGTCGCGATGTATTGTTGGTTGAGGAAGGCGATCACCTGCCTTTGAGTTCATGCGAACCGTTCTCCGTTGCGGAAATGCTCCAGAAGTATCGTAACGGCGGGCAGACGGTCGCGTTCGGCAGAAACAAGATTGCCTACGTCGAGGGCCGTTGCGTCGGCGGAGGGAGTGAAATCAACAGCGGCCTTTATCATCGCACGCCGCCGGAGATTCTGGAGCGCTGGCAAAGGGAATTTCAAGTTGAGGCATTGGAGGAGCGCACTCTTACTCCGCTCTTTGAAGTGTGTGAACGGGACGTAAGCGTTTCGCTTCTGCCGCATGCCGCACCGGCAGCATCTCTCAAGCTTCATGAAGGCGCGACCAAACTCGGTTGGAAATCCCTCGAGATACCTCGTTGGTTTCGTTACGAACCGAACTCACCAGGCAAGCGCCAGTCCATGACCGAAACCTTCATCCCACGGTTTCTTAAAGCGGGCGGCCGGTTGCAGCCACGCACCCGGGCGTTACGGATCCGCCAAAACGGGTCGGGCTGGTTGATCGAGGCCGAAGCGCGAACGGGCGGCGGCATGCAGATCGTCGCCGACACTTTGTTCATTTGTGCCGGTGCCATCCACACGCCTGCCCTGCTCCGCCGCAGCGGTATCACGCAAAACATCGGCAACGCTTTGCAGGTCCATCCCACCGTAAAAATAGTGGCGCAGTTCGCCGATGATGTTAATGCAGACGACATGGGCGTACCGGTCCATCAGGTGAAAGAATTTGCCCCCCGCCTGAGTTTCGGTTGCTCGATCAGTTCGCCCGGCTATGTGGCCCTCGGTTTGATTGATCACCCGGATGCAGCGCGCTCAGTCGCGCACACGTGGCGAAATCTGGCGACATATTACGCCATGATGACCAGCGAAGGCCACGGTACTGTGCGCGCCTTGCCGGGATTCCGCGATCCGCTCGTCCGTTACGCACTCACAGAAAATGATCGACGCAATCTTGCCGAGGGGTTAAAAAAACTGGGCCAGATCCTTTTCGCTTCCAACGCCACGAAACTTTATCCGAGCCTGACCCGGGGCGAGACCTTGGAAACCAATGCAGACCTCAACAAACTGGCCGATGTGTTGCCGGATGGCCTCGCCAGTTTGATGACAATTCACCTGTTCTCCTCATGTCCCATGGGCGAAGACAGGTCCAAGTGTGCTGCCGACTCATTTGGCCGTCTGCACGGCTTCGAGAACCTTCGCATCAATGACGCGAGCCTGCTGTGCACCGCACCGGGAGTGAATCCCCAAGGCTCGATCATGGCACTGGCCCGACGGAACACCCTTCATTACCTGAACCAATGATCCGGGCAACTGATACCCAACCGAATAATTTCCAGAGGCTCATCTGGCCATGCCTCGTGGTCGCAGCCTGCGCCCTTGCCATCAGCAACGACAGCTTCTGGATCGACGAAGCCCTGACCGGTTTGAAGGCGCGACAGCCGACACTGTTTGCCTGGTGGCAACGGCTGTATGCCGAACGGATGTCCGACCTGCAAATGCCGCTCTACATGTTCGCGACCTGGGTGCATGCAAAAATCTTTGGTGCCGCCGAAGTATCACTGCGGGCCTTCAACATTCCTTGGATCCTGTTTGGGGGAATGGCGCTGGCAAACTCTTTTCCAGATAGAACCCGGAAAGGGATCGCTTTGGTCGCAATCAGTATCAGTCCGTTCGCGTGGTATTATCTGAACGAGGCGCGCCCCTACGCAATGCAATTGGGTGCCAGCTTGATGTTGCTGGCCTCGCTGCGCGTGTGGCATCTAGCACCAACAAGTTACAGCCGCGGTTGGTTTGCCATCTTTTGCGCCGGATTGGTGATACTCTCTGGCGCTAGCCTCACCGGAATGATCTGGGCGGGCAGCGCAATGTTGATCTTCATGGTCCTGGCTGTGCCCACCCTGCTCTCGAGCGTTGTCCGGCGGAACCTGCTGCTGGTCGTCACAACCCTCGGGCTGCTGGTCGCATTGGGAGTGTATTACCTGTGGACGATGAAGGTTGGCGCACGGGGCGGCGCAGCCGCCGGCACCAATTGGAACAATGTGATCTTTGCATTTTACGAACTGGGTGGATTCAGCGGTTTGGGTCCGGGCCGGAATGATTTGCGCAGCGGCGGCGCAAGCGCGTTGCGGCCATTTCTCCCGACACTGGCAACATACGGACTGGCGACTGTAGCTATCGGCGTCGCGGGTGCTGTTGCGACTACCAAGTCAACAAATCGACGGGCACTCATTGGCACCGCATTTTGTCTTTTGGTTCCGCTGGTATTCGTGTTTGCCGCTGGCTTCTTACTGCATTGGCGCGTGCTAGGCCGACACATGACTCCACTGGCAGCCGTTTGGATAGGACTGATGACGATGGGCTTGTCGTCGTTGTGGACCACGTCAGCACTTTGGCGAAAGGCAACTGTCCTGGTATTTGTAGCATTGAGCCTGGCTTCCTGCTTGTCGCTGCGTTATGCAACCCGGCATTCGCGCGATGGCTATCGTGAAGCGGCTGCTCTGGCACAACACGCTTTGTCGCACGGTCTGCCGGTCTGGTGGAACGCAGCCGTCGAAGGCGCGGATTACTATGGCTTGCCGATGAGTCCTGCTACCGCATCCACCAACACCCAAGGCGTGGTCTCGCTGGCAAACCCGGCTACGGAGCAACTGGCCGAGCGGACGATGCCGCGAATGGTGATCGTCTCCAAACCGGACTTGTATGATGCCGGCGGTGCAGTGGCTGCATTTCTCAGCACAAACAAATTCCTCAAGATCAACTCCCCGCACGCATTCACGGTGTGGATCAAGTGAAAGCAAATGACAAATCACCAGATTCCGTCACCATTCCACAGATGAGCGCAATCAAAGCGAAGATGATATTAGTCACCGGCGCCGCGGGCTGGCTCGGGTCGCGTCTGGTCGAATCGCTCGTGCGCGGTTTGCCGGAGCATGAGGCGCTGAAGACCCCATCAACGGATCTCCACATCCGCTGTCTGTTGCTGCCCGGACAGGATGCTGGTTTTCTGCGGAAACTTTCCGACCGTATCGAGATCGTTACCGGTGATATCCGCGATCCGGCCGATTGCGTCGAGTTTTGCGCCGGCGCCAAGGACGCGATCCTGTTTCACACTGCCGGCATCATTCACCCTCGGCGCGTTGCTGAGTTCTACGCCATCAATCTGGACGGCACAAAACACCTGCTTGATGCCGCCATCAAGGCCGGTGTGCGCCGCGCGGTGGTGGTTTCGTCCAACTCACCCTGCGGCTGCAATCCACATCCCGACCAGCTCTTTGACGAGCTTTCACCGTATCGGCCCTACATGCATTATGGTCGGTCAAAGATGCAGATGGAACTCACCGTCCGTGAGCGGGCGGAGAAGATTGAAACCGTGCTGATCCGCGCACCATGGTTCTACGGGCCCAACCAACCGCCGCGCCAGACATTGTTCTTTCAGATGATCCGTGATGGCAAAGCCCCGATCGTCGGCAGTGGCGGCAACCTGCGCTCCATGGCTTACGTGGACAATCTTTGCCAGGGGCTGATCCTCGCCGCGATCACAGAACGTGCAAACGGCCAGGTTTACTGGATCGCCGACCAACGCCCTTATTCGATGAACGAGGTCATTGATACCATCGAGCGACTGCTGGAAAAAGAATTTGGCCACGCGTGCAAACACAAACGGATGCGGCTGCCCGGTTTCGCCAGCGAAATCGCCTGGCTCGCCGACAAGGCGCTGCAAGGCCTCGGGATGTATCACCAAAAAATCCACGTGCTGTCAGAGATGAACAAGACCATCGCCTGCTCAGTAGCCCGGGCCGAACGCGAGTTGGGCTACATGCCCACAGTCGCACTTGAAGAAGGCATGCGCCGCTCGTTGAAATGGTGCGCTGAGAACGGCCAGAAGTTTTAGCCAACCGCTCATGACTCATCTCATCACTGGTGGCTCCGGTTATTTTGGTTCACTCCTGCGGGACCGTCTGCTGGCACGTGGGGCGCAAGTGAGGGTGTTCGATATCTCGGACGCCGATGACCGTCAGCCGGAAGTTGCCTTCGTCCGTGGAGACATTCGCAACGCCGCAGCCGTAGCAGCGGCTGCCACAGGATGTGAGACAGTTTACCATTGCGTTGCCCAAGTGCCACTGGCCAAGGACCGCGAACTGTTCCATTCAGTCAATGTCAATGGCACTGAAAACCTGCTTCGTGCCGCCCAGTCGGCCGGCGTGCGCAAGGTGATTTATGTGTCATCGAGCGCGGTGTTTGGGGTGCCGAAATCAAATCCGGTTACCGAGGAAACGCGGCCGACACCAGGCGAAGCTTATGGCCGGGCCAAGCTTGAAGGCGAATCCCTGTGCCATGAGCACTTGAAGCGCGGGCTGGACGTGACGATCATCCGTCCACGAACGATTCTCGGCCACGGGCGGCTCGGGATTTTCCAGATCCTGTTCGAATGGATCCGCGAAGGTTACAACGTACCGGTGCTGGGACGCGGGGATAACATCTATCAGTTCGTTCACGCCGACGACCTGGCGGAAGCCTGCATCCTGGCGGGCGCGCGACCGGGCGCGGCGGTTTACAATTGCGGAGCGGCCAGATTCGGGCCGATGCGGGAAGCGCTGGCCAATCTCTGCCAGCACGCTGGCACGGGTTCAAAGGTGCGCAGTGTGCCGATGACACCTGCTGTGTTTGCCATGAAGCTGACCAGCACGCTTGGCCTATCACCGCTCGGCGCATATCACGCCTTGATGTATGGTCGCTCGCTCTACTTTGACATTGGCAGAGCGCAACGTGAACTGAACTGGCAGCCGCGCTTTTCCACCGACGAGATGCTGGCGCAGAGTTACGACTGGTATCTGGCGAACCGCGAAAAAATCCTCCATGCCAGCGGCGGGTCGCATCACCGCTCAGCCGTCAAGCAAGGCGTACTTTCGCTGGTGAAACGCCTGCTTTAAGCGGGGGTGCTTGCCTTTCAACCTGTTTGCGGCAACCTCACGACGCTTGAACCTGCCGGCCGGCCAACGCCTCCTTCGCAGCCGCTATCTGTTTGCGGTGATTGCGGGCATTGCCTTGGCGACGGCTTTCCCGAATTTCAACGTCACAGGCCTGGCCTGGATCGCGCCTGGGTTGATGGCCGCCGCCGCCCTCGGCACTTCCAGCTGGCGAGCCTTCCGCATCGGATACGTCGGCGGACTCGCATTTCAGCTCGTCACCCTGCGCTGGCTGTTGAACATGCCGGTAGCTGGTTTTCCGATCCTTGGTTGGGTAGCCCTGAGCGCGTTCCTCGCCCTGTATCAAGCCGCCTGGGTTTGGGTGGTGGCAGAATCCCCGAAAGCTGAGTCCTCATTTCTACGGCGCCTTACCTGGGCAGTCTGTGGGGCAGCTGCCTGGATTGCGCTGGAAATGATTCAAGCCCGGTTGTTCTCCGGTTTTCCGTGGCATTTGCTGGGAGCATCACAGACTCAGCTGACGCCGTTGATTCAAATCGCATCAGTCGTCGGGATCTATGGTGTTTCCTTCGTTGTCGCCTGGTCTGCGCTTTCGCTGGTTTCGGCCGTGCGGGTCTTGCTGGCACGACCGACGGTTCGCTATGCGTGGCTGGGGGAGATCATTCTGCCCCTATTTGTAGTGCTGGGCCTGTCTGCGTTCGGGATGTCTCGTTTGAGAAACACAGCCGATCCAAACGGTCCAAAGCTGCGGGTGGCATTCATCCAGCCGAGCATCCCACAAACGATGATCTGGAATCCAGTGGAGAACGAGGAACGGTTTGCGCAGTTGATGCAACTGACCGCGCAATCGCTGACCCATCAACCTGACTTGATCCTGTGGCCCGAGGCCGCGATGCCCGGAACACTCCGCTATGATGAAGCCATGGCGACCAACGTGCTCGGGTTCGCACATTCGAACAAGGTCTGGATGATCATTGGCAGCGACGATCTCGAACCGGCAAAGCATCCCACCAAACCCGATGACGCAGATTCATTCAACGCCAGCTTCCTGATCAACCCCGACGGAGAGATCGCGGCGCGCTATTGCAAACGCAATCTCGTCATGTTTGGCGAATACATCCCGCTCTGGCGCTACGTGTCGTTCTTGAAATGGTTCACGCCGATTGAAGGCGGGTTTACCGCCGGCGAGAAGATCGAAACGTTCATGCTCAAGGGTGAACAGCCGATTCACACGGCCATATTGATCTGTTTTGAAGATGTGTTTCCCCATCACGTGCGCGCGTATGTAAAAGCTGACACGGACTTCCTGGTGAACCTCACCAACGACGGCTGGTTTGGGGAAGGCGGCGAGCAATGGCAACATGCCAATGCCGCATTATTTCGGTCGGTGGAGAACGGTATTCCCCTGCTCCGCGCCTGCAACAACGGACTGACCTGCTGGATCGATTCCCGCGGAAGGCTCCAGGAATTTTTCCGTGATGGGCGCGGCAACATTCATGGTGCAGGCTTGATGGTGGCAGACATCCCGTTGCTAAGTGACGGACAATCAAACGCGCTGACTTTCTACAATCGTCACGGCGATTGGTTTGGTTGGGCCTGCGTCATGGTCACGGCATTGGCAGTGTCGCCCAGATTGCGGCGGAAGCGAGCAACACCATGAATCGTCGCGTCCGGCTGATCACCTTCGGTCTGGTCATGGCTTTGGCCGCACTGGCTCTCGCCCTCACAATGTTTCGGGCAGGCAAGCGCACCAGTGGTCCATTGCGCCACGAAATTTACGTCTGGCAACGCGCATGGAACCGGCCTGTGCGCGCGGCGGTGGCCCAACTGGCAACCAACTTCGCGCGCATCGTCCCGCTTAGGGCGGAAATCACCTGGAAAGACAAACAGCCGCAACTCGTCCGGGTGGCGATGGACTACACGATACTGACAAGCATCCCCGAACCCGTCGGACTGGCTTTGAGGATCGGGCCTTACGCCGGGCCATTCGCGACAAATGACGCCGTGACCAGTTTTCTTGTCGAATCCGCGGCAGGCATCGTTGCGGAAGCCCGCTCAAACGAGGTTGCGCTGAGTGAATTGCAGATCGACTTCGACTGCGCAGAATCGAAGCTCGATGGATATCGGATCTGGGTTGAAGCGATTCAGCATCGGGTCGCGCCACTGCCGGTCACGATCACAGCATTGCCGAGCTGGTTGGATTCCCGAGCCTTCAAACGACTGGCCGGTGTCGCGTCGAATTACGTCCTGCAAGTCCACTCCCTGGATCGCCCGCATTCTATCGATGAGCCGTTCGCGTTATGCAATCCGCCGGCAGCGCGGCGGGCCGTGGAAAGTGCCGGACGCATCGGCATTCCGTTCCGGGTCGCACTTCCTACCTACGGTTACACCCTGGCCTTCCAGCCGGACGGAAAATTCATCAGTCTCTCTGCCGAAGGCCCACGACCAAACTGGCCGACGAATGTAATCCTGCGTGAGGTCAGCTCCAATCCTGAGGAGACAACCACGCTGTTACATGATTGGACCGCCAGTCGACCAGCGGCCATGAGCGGCATCATCTGGTTTCGATTGCCCGTCTCGCAAGACCGGTTCAATTGGGACTGGCGGACACTGCGCTCGGTGATGGTTGGGACGAATGCCTCTCCGGGGCTTTGAATCGCAAAGAGTCATTTGGCGAACACCAGATCACCATTCTTCGAACCGGCATCGAGGGTTTCCCGGATGCGCTGGGCAAGTTGCGGTGGCTGATAGGGCTTCTGGAGAAACGCGGTATCACCCTGGTTGAAACTCTTGCCCACAATCTCGGGACTATAGCCACTGGTATATACCACCTTGAGATTGGGTTTGCGCTGACGGAGTTGCGCTGCGAGTTCGCGCCCGTTGATGCCCTCGGGCATGACCATGTCCGTAAGCAACAGATCCACTTTTCCATCTTCAGCATCCCATTGCTTGAGCGCTTCCACGCCGGAAGTGGCTTCCACCACGCGATACTGATACTGTTTCAAAATATCGCGGACGAGTTCGCGGACAGGAGGCTCATCTTCCACGAGTAGAATGGTCTCGCGACCTCCGCGAATCGGCGTCGCCGGCTCAGTTTTCTCCACCGCCCCATTCCGCGTCGCCGCCAAGGCCGGGAAAAAGACCTTGAACGTCGTACCGAAGCCAACCTTGCTCTCCACTTCCACCCAACCGCGGTGCTGATTGACAATGCCGTAAACGGTCGCCAGGCCGAGACCAGTGCCTTTGCCGACTTCCTTCGTGGAAAAGAACGGCTCGAATATCCGACTCAACGTGGCTTCATCCATACCGGTCCCGGAGTCGGTCACCTGCAGGCAAACAAACCGCCCGGGTTGAGCGCCGGCGCGTTGCCGCGCATGATCCTCGGTCACCTCAACGACCTCCGTCGTGATGACCAACGTGCCACCCTTGGGCATGGCGTCACGCGCATTGACCGCAAGGTTCATCACCACTTGTTCCACCATGCCGGTATCGGCTTCGACCTCTGGCAGATTCTCGGTGAGTTCGGTCTTGAGCTTGACCTCTTCGGTCAACAGGCGGGGCAACATCGTCGAGAAATGCTGGATGACCGCGTTGAGATTCTGGGGCCGTAATTGGATGACCTGTTTCCGGCTGAACGCCAGCAACTGGCGGGTAAGCGCGGCCGCCCGGCGCGCGGCATCCGCAATGTGCCGGGCCGGTCGCGCCATGGTTTCGTCGCCACCGATGCGTTTGAGCAGAAAATCCGAGTAGCCTTGGATGACGGTCAGGATGTTGTTGAAATCGTGGGCGACTCCGGCTGCCAACTGACCGACGGATTCCAGCTTCTGCGCGTGGCGGAACTGGGCTTCGAGGCTGAGCATCTCCGTGATGTCCGCGCCATAACAGTGGACCACGTTGTTGGTGGTGACCGGGAAGAACGACCAGGAGATCGTGCGGCCTTCCAACTTCACCTCTTCGCGCAAGCGCTTGGAACCATTGGCCAGGCAACCCCGGACAATCTCAACCACGCCCCGCGGCAGCATATCAACCATCTGCTCCTTCTTCAACGAACGGGCGAGTTCCAGCGCAGCATCATTGCTGTAGGTCAGGGAGCCATCCGCCGCGAACTCCAACACAGGATTGGGGTTCACGCGCGGAAAAGCTGCCAGCTGCTCGACTTTTTGCTCGGCCTGCTTGCGGTCTGTGATGTCGTACAAACTACCCGATGCACCGATGGCATGACCATCCGCGTTCAGGTTGAGCTGCATGTAAAACTCGACCCACCGCACCTTGCCGTCCTTCGTGAGCAACCGCGTCTCGTACCGGCAGAAATCTATGTTGCGATCCAACAATTGCAGGAAGATGTGCCGGCTATGCTCGCGATCGTCGTGGAAGATGTAGTCGAGGAAGAACGTGCCGAGGGAATCCTTCACGACAAAGCCGGTCGTGGTTTCCCAGGCGGGATTGAGGAAGAGCCAGTTTCCGAACTGGTCCACCTGAAAGATCACCTCTTTGATGCTCTCGACGACGTTGCGATAGCGGTTCTCGCTGGCGTTGAGGGCCTGCTCGGTCTGCTTGCGCTCGATGCACAGCGCTATTCCATTGGCCACGGAGGCCAGTTCCGGAAGAATGGATTCCGGCAACGGCTTGCTGGCGTAAACGGACATCATGCCGATGAGCCGGTTCTCCAGACGCAGCGGTTTGGCGGCAAATGTTACATAACCTTTCGTTGCCACCCAGGCCGGATTGAGAGTGCGCGGCTCGCGCCCGAGATCGGCAATCAAGACTCCGTCGTGATCCATCAACTCCTGGCCAAATACCGGTGAATTGCCAAGTTCGGCATCGGAAGCTTCCGCGTCATCCTTCGACCCCGCACAAGCCACCGGCTCCAAGTGCTCACGTTGCGGATGATAGATCCAGATCTGCGCCAGGGAAGCGCCGAGGTACTGCATCATCGAACGGGCGCAATGATCCAGAATGGTATCGATCGGCGCACTCATCGCGAGGGCCAGGCCGACGTCCGCGCCAAAAGCCGCCAGCCGGGCCTGCTCAAAGGCGGCTTGCGCGGCAGCGCGGTTGCGCTCGATAGCGTAGCGGATGGAGCGTTCGAGCCGATCGGATTGCAACTGGCCTTTGACCAGATAGTCCGCCGCGCCGGCGCGCATCGCCGCCAGGTCAACCTCGTGCTCGCCCATGCCGGTCAGCAGGATCACCGGAATCTGGCAACCCGCTTTCATCGCAGTCTGCATGAGCTCGATGCCCGTCTGTGCGCCAAGCCGGTAATCCAGCAGGCAGACGTCATGGTAGTTGCGCTTCATCTCCTCGAGCCCGGCGGTGGCGTTGCCGACCCAGGATATCTCGAAGCGCTTGCTCTTGATCTCAGTGAGCAAATCCTTTGTCAACAGGACATCGTCCTCATCGTCATCGATCAGCAGCACGCGGATGAAATCAGGTTGAATCATACGCGGGACGGGCTGAGCCCGGGAAGTTGCACGATGGAAAACCAGTACTGTTTGAGCGACCGCATGATACCGACCAGGTCATCATAGCCGGTGGGCTTTACTACGAATGAATTGGCACCCAATTCATAGACCGCAGCGATGTCCGTATCGGAACGCGACGTCGTGAAAACAACCACAGGAATCTGTCTGAGCGTGGGATCGGCTTTGATTTCCCGGAGAACTTCCTTGCCGTTCTTTCGCGGCATGTTCAAATCCAAGAGGATCAAACCTGGGCGGGGATTCTTTTCCACCTCGCTGTACTTGCCGCGACGCCGGAGATAGTTGACCAGCTCTTCCCCGTCCTCGACGAAATGGACCTGCCCTTCGAAAGCACAATCCAGCAAAGCGTCGTTTGCCAACAACCGATCATCGGCGTCGTCGTCGGCCATGAGAATTACTGGAGCACGATTGACCACGCTCATGCCTTGACCTCCTGGGCCTTGTTTTGACGCGCAGGCAGCCGCATGATAAAGCAGGCGCCCTCACCGGGCTTGCCTTTCGCGGTGATCATCCCGCCGTGGCGATCCACAATCCGGCGGCAGACGGCCAGACCGATGCCCGTGCCTTCATACTCCTGCCGCCCGTGCAAGCGCTGAAACACCGCAAACATCTTTTCGAGATATTTTTCATCGAAACCAATGCCGTTGTCCTCAACGGTGATCTCATAGGCATCGGCAGCGCCCCCCGCCTCGGCGCCATTTTTCGAGATAAAAGTCGTATGCCCCCGGGCGTCGCCGGTCGTGATAGCCCTTGCCTGGACACGGACAACCGGCGAAGCGCCGGGGGCTTGAAACTTCAATGCGTTGCTGACGAGGTTTTGGATCAGCTGCCGCAGTTGCGTCGGATCCCCATCAATGGTTGGCAGTTCTCCCACTTCGACCTTGGCCTTGCTTTTTTCGATCCGCACTTCCAGGTCATTCAACACTTCCTTGGTGATGACGTTGAAATCAACCGGCACAAACGGCTGCGCCCGGCTGATGACCCGGGAGAACGTGAGCAGGTCGTTGATGAGCGTTTGCATACGCGCAGCGGCATTCTGCATGCGCTCCAGGAAATCCCGTCCGTCCGTCAATTGGGCGGCGTCACACTTGGCCTTCAAGCGATCACCAAATGCCAGAATCTTGCGCAACGGTTCCTGCAAGTCGTGCGACGCGACGAAAGCGAACTGTTCCAGCTCGGCGTTGGAGCGCGTCAGTTCCAACGCCTTTTCCTCGAGCGCCTGTTCCGCCTGACGGCGGGCCGTGACATCACGGAAGATCAACACGTCGCCGACGCGCGTACCCCCTTCTTCAATCGGCGTCATGATACATTCGGATAGAAAGAATGTGCCATCCTTGCGATAGAAGGTTTCTGCCGTTTCGGCCATGCCTTCCTTCGGTTTTCCGTTGCGCAGCGATGCGCCGAAAACCTTATCGGCGGAGTTGCCGACCAGTTCTTCGATCTGCCAGCCCGTGATGGAGGCGGCGGCCGGATTCGCAAAGGCAATGGTGCCATCCGGCGCCATACCACAGATGCCTTCACCGGCGGCATTAAGGATGAGTTCGTTGCGGCGTTGCAGCTTGCGCACTTCCATCGTCCGTGCCTGGACGTGAAGCTCCAGAACGTCCTTGGACCGGACCAGCTCCTCGCGTTGGATGGAAAGGGAGAGTTCGGCGCGCTTACGTTGATCAAGCTCCTCCTTCAAGACCGCGTTCCGCCGCATGAGCGACGCCAGCCGTTCTTCCAGATCCGTCCTGGCTTGCTCAAGGTCGTCGCGAGCCTGAAGTTGCTCGCTCATCTCCGTGCGCGACCGGCTCCGCAGCAATTGAATCTCCGTAGCGGCGGCATCCAAGTTGCCGCAAACTTCGGTATAGGATCTCTTCCACTGCTTTTGCAGACCGAGCATCATGAAGAAAGCTGAAACCGCCGCCAGCGTTGACAACCCGAACAGCCACGGCCACCAACGTGACGCGCCACTGGCGGTACCGGAGCCGACCATCAACAGTCCGCCAGTCTTCTGCGCTGCTTGAGTCGCCGACTCTTCGGCTGAAAGGGTTTTTATCAGCCACACGAGCGTGACCGCCAAGGCACAAATCGCCAGCACACCCCATGGACTCCGCCATCGCGGGGCAGTTCTTGCCGTCCGCCCCGGTTCGGCGAGGACATGCAGATTACTGACTGTGCTGTTCATTCTTTATGGCAACGACTTCGGAACAAGCGTCATTTCAGCACGATGCAGACCAACCCCCGGGGACGTTTTGCGGGTTTGCCGGATTTGCCTGCCCCCGGGGCCAAGTGGCCGAACGTTGGGCGAAAAGATTTACAAGCCCAAGCCCTTGTCGTTGAATGGGACAATGTTTTCCAGAAACGGACAACTAAACCGCGTTTCGACATGAGCCCTACCGATCCGCTCGGGATAATCGCCGGCAATCGGAGTCTGCCGCTGGAACTGGCGCGGCAAGCCCGAACCCAGGGAGTTTCCCGCCTGGTCGCCGTCGCTTTCGACGGCGAAACCGACCCAGCCTTGGCTGGACTCGTGGATGACATCGTCTGGGTGAAAGTCGGTCAGCTTTCAAAACTTATCGCTGCTTTTACTGAGCGTAATGTCAAGCGGTGTGTCATGGTCGGACAAATAGCGCCTAAAAACTTGTTCGACGTGCGCCCGGACCTGCGGGCCATGGCTTTGCTATTCCGACTCAAGGAAAAGAACGCGCACACGATCTTTGGCGCCATCGGCGACGAACTGGAAAAGGAAGGCGTGAAACTGGTCGAGGCTACGCCGTGGCTTCAGCCGCTGATGCCTCAAGCAGGTTTTGTGATGGGACCGAAGTTATCGGACGAGGAACGGGCGGATGTAGAATTCGGATATGGCATGGCCAAGGAAGTTTCCCGTCTGGAAATTGGCCAGACGGTAGTGGTCAAAGGCGGCACTGTGCTGGCTGTCGAGGGATTTGAAGGCACAGACAAGTGCCTCGCCCGCGGCGGCGAACTAGCCGGGAAAGACGGCGGCGCCGTGGCGGTCAAAGTATCGAAACTGAATCATGACATGCGCTTCGACATCCCCTGCATCGGCCCGCAAACCCTGGAAACTTGCGCCAGCAATCGCCTTCGCGTGCTCTCCTTCGAGGCCGGGAAAACCTTGTTGCTGGAACAGGAAAACTGCGCGCGCCTGGCCAAGGAAAAGCGGATCACGATCGTTGCAGTCGGTTGAAACAGCGGCGCCCAGCTTCAACCAAGTTCTTCGGCAAACTCAACTCTATACACCCGTGCTGACTTTTGTTAGCGTCATTTCCTATGGCACTCGATGAAATTCTGCTGGAAGCGGAAGAGAAGATGATCAAAACGGAGCAGGTGGTCGTAAACGAATTTGCCGGCGTCCGGACTGGCAAGGCTTCGGCCTCGCTGGTTGAGAACATCATGGTGGAAGTTTACGGTTCCAACATGCGCATCCGCGAACTGGCCGGCATTACCACACCCGAACCACGCACCTTGGCCATCCAACCGTGGGATGCCAGCACGCTGGTGCACATCGAGAAGGCGATCCAGAAAGCCAATCTCGGCCTCAACCCCGCCACGCAAGGGAAGACGATCCGTATCTTCTTTCCCGAGCTCAGCCAGGAACGGCGCGTCGAGTTCACCAAGATCCTGAAGAAGATGGCCGAGGATGGTCGCGTCGCGATCCGCCATGTCCGCCGCGATGCCATGGACCAGCTTAAGAAGCACGGACACGATAGCGGCGTCACGGAGGACGAGGAAAAGCAGGCGGAAAAGGATTTGCAGAAGCTGACTGACGATTACGTCGCCAAGATAGATCTGCATCTCACCAACAAGGAAAAAGAAATCATGACGGTTTGAGCCAGCTTGTCCGGAAACGGCCTCGCATGGACTCTTCCGTTGGCTTTGGAATCACGCGGCACCGTTGCCACCAGTTGCGGCTTCGCCTGACCGCGGCGACTCACCGCGCTGTTGAGTCTTCACGGCAACATGTTCGAGGGCCTGGATCCGGGTTTGCAATTGCATCAAGGCGCTTCCCAATTGCCTTTGACCTTCCTCGCCCGGGAACAGCAGCAACTGGCGCGAGGCCGGGTTGATTCCGCCCTCCGGCGGCGGCAACAATGCCGAGGCTTGGAAAACCGTTGCCAACCGGTTGATGGACCGGATGGAAGTCACATTCAGAAACAGGATGCTGAGCAAAAGGAGTCCCGAAAGTCCGACGACAATGGCCAGCACCAGCCGGTTGGAATCGCGAAGCAACTTCATGTCCTGGGCGCGCTGCTGGGCAAGCATCTCGCTCATGGCATTCAAATGGACCATGTTATTGCTCAGGCTGGCGGCCAGAGAATTCGCGATTTCGCTGCGCGTCAACTCCAGCGCCCGCAAAGTCGCCTCCTGCTGGGTCTGCAACTGGACCATCGCCTGAAGCTGGGCTGCCGTGGCAGCGCTCACTTCTTCGCTGGTGGCCGGCGAGTTCGTGCTGGAAGCGACAGAATTCGTTTCTGATTGGGCCCGCAAGGGATGAACCGCGAGTGAAGACAGTAGGGCAAACGTCGCAATTCTTTTCGCGACTGACGAAGCGCGCAGTTGGAAACGCATATTCCGGGCCGGTGTCGCGACTTTAAGCGCGCTTGTTCCAGCGGTGCAAGTGTAAAGAAAGGTTTTTTGCCCGACGCCGGTTTGCCGTTTCCAAGCCAGGCTGGGTCGTTTAGAGTCATGGCGCTGTTATGTTGCTGGTCATAGATAATTACGACTCGTTCACCTACAACATCGTGCAGTACCTCGGCGAAATGGATGTCGTCATGCAGGTGCATCGCAACGATCAACTCACGGTGGACCAGGTGCGCGCGATCAATCCCGACCGCCTGCTCATTTCGCCCGGCCCGTGCTCACCCAATGAATCCGGCCTATCCAACGACATCATCCGCACCTTCAGCCCACACATACCGACCCTGGGTGTCTGCCTCGGTCATCAGTGTATCGGCCACGTTTTCGGCGCGAACGTCGTGGTCAATTACCGCATGATGCACGGCAAGACGTCACCAATTAGGCACAACGGCAAAGATCTGTTCGCGGGTATGCCCAATCCCTTTCCCGCCACGCGCTATCACTCGCTCGTGATCCAACGCGACTCAATGCCTGATTGTCTTGAAGTAACCGCCGAGACTGACGAAGGCGAAATCATGGGTGTAAAGCACAAGCAGTATCCCATTTGGGGTGTGCAGTTTCATCCCGAGAGCATTTTGACGGAAAGCGGCCGCCAGATTCTGGCCAACTTTTTGAAGTTGAAATAAGCCGCCGTTGACGCCAAGGCTGGCTCATGATCTCCCGCGAACAAATCGAGACCGAAGCCCGCGCGAAGATGATTTGGGGCGAGCCCAAGGAAGCCGTCTATTCCTATTTACGCACGCAGGGCCTTCCCGTTGCCGAGGCGAAAGCGTTGCTCGCCGAGCTGCAGGCTGAACGAACTTCCGAAGTCCGCGCCGCGGGTGTGCGAAATATCATACTCGGGGTATCGCTCATAATCGCACCGTTCGCTTTCTGGTTCATTAGCGCCTTCCTCATTGGACGCATTTATCTTTATGTTCTCGCAGCCACAATCATTGGCGCGTTCTACGGACTCGTTAAGTTAATAGACGGCATCAAGTCGGTGGCCGCACCCAATTCAGACGCCAGTGATCTTTCGCAGGAATGACGAAAGTTTTTGAAGCCAAGTCGCTGGCAGCACTTCACACGTAAAGGGCGGCTTTTAAATCGCGCGTCAGCACACTGAGAAACGGATAGCGCCGGTTGGGATCATTCTCGATGCACTTCAATACGATCTTCTCCAACGCCACCGGGATATCCGGATTTAATTGTCGTGGCAAAGCGAAGTCTGAACGGTTCGTTTGTCGCGCAAGAATTTCCCCCGACGTCTCGCCGGGAAACGGCTTTTGGTTCGTCAACAACTCATACGCCGCGACGCCAAACGCAAACACGTCCACACGTTGATCGATCGGTTGTCCTGATAATTGCTCCGGCGACATGTAAGCTGGTGTGCCAGGGTTTTTTTTAAGCTTCACCGGTTCGCTAGGAATTTCCATCGCGAGATCAAAATCTACCAGCCGCACACTGCCGTTGCGCGACACCATCACGTTTTCCGGTTTGAAATCCAGATGAATAAAACCGCTCTCATGGACATGTTCCAACGCTTCGGCCATATCGATCAAGATCTGCGCCACGTTTTCCGTCAACACCGCGTCTTGGCGGGCGTAAAGCTCCTTCAGGTTCGCGCCCTCCACGTAATCCATCGCCAGATACCACAGCCCGTCCACCTTGTCGTGTCCGAGGTAACCGATGATGAGCCGGTCATCCTGCACCTTCTGGAGCACCTCACACCCGCGCACAAACCGGCGCTTGGCGGTAAAGTCAAACTTCAGGTGTGAATGCAGTTTCCGCACCGCGACGGCTCGGTTGCGCTCGTCCGTCGCCAGCCATAGCTCAGCCATGCCGCCGTTATTGATGAGTTCGCGGAGATAATACTTCCCAAACTGCCCCGGCTCTGACGGGACAGCCGGTTCAGTTGAACGATTAAACAAGCCGAACACGCGGACTTATTATCACGCGGCCTTCATCGCCGCCACTCTCAATTCGCCGCTCGCCATCCCCAGCGTTCTACGCCAGTCACCCACCCCGACCGCCCGGGAAGGTTGATTGCGAAAATCCCATTTGACATCAAGCTCAAGTTTCCTTAATTTCTGTTCAGACAGAAATAAAAGAATATGACCCCCCTGAGTTCAGTACAACAGAAGTTCATCCTCCACTGGGGCGAGATGGGCACGCGCTGGGGCATCAACCGCACCGTGGCACAGATCCACGCCCTGCTCTTCATCTCGCAAAAGCCGCTCAACGCTGAGGACATCGTCCAGGCTCTCGGTGTCGCCCGCTCAAACGTCAGCAACAGTCTCAAGGAACTCCAGGGTTGGGGCATCGTGAAGCGCGTTCATGTGCTCGGCGACGCGCGCGATCACTTTGAGAGTATGAAGGACGTTTGGGAAATGTTCCGCGTCGTACTCGACGAACGGAAGAAGCGCGAAATTGATCCCACCGTCGCCATGCTGCGTGATTGCGTGGCCGAAGCTCACAAAGACAAGGAAACCGACGAATACACCGAGCAAAAGCTCAAGGAGCTCGCCGACTTCTTTGACACGACCACTGCTTGGTATGGCCAAATCCGTCAATGGCCGACCAGCGCACTGACCAAATTCGTGAAAGCCGGCGACAAGATCCGGAAGTTGCTGGGCATCGGCGGCTGACGCCGCTTTTTATTTGAGGATATATTTCTGTGAATACAGAATTTACAGATTACAAAGCCAAAGGACCGACGGGTTGGATTTTCTTCGACGCGGAGTGTCGCTTCTGCGTCGCCGGACGACGACGTTGGGGTGGCGTCTTCGAGCGCCGGGGATTCACCTGGTTGCCGCTGCAAACTCCCGGTACCGCCGAACGGCTAGACGTGACTCACGATCAACTGATGGCCGAAATGTGGGTGCTGCCTGTGCACGGCCAACCGATCAATGGCGTGAGGGCGTGGATTGAACTCATGCGCCACGTCTGGTGGCTCTGGCCGCTTGCAATATTTCTCAATCTCCCCGGAATCAAAAGTGTAGGGCAGGTCGTCTATCGGTGGGTTGCGCGCAATCGATACTGCATTGCTGGACGCTGTCAGGTTCGGCCGGCACGTCCACAAGGTCTGCGCGCGACTGATTTCCTTTTCCTGGCTACGGTCACACTCACCGTCCTTATGCCGGGTTGGAATTGGCCCGCTTGGATACTCATGTGGACGCTGGGCCTTGCGCTGGGTCAAACTGGCAAATGGTTGACCTGGCGCGACGCACGCGACGCCGGATTCGCTACGCCAGCCAAGTTGAACCTGATTTGGTTTCTCCTCTGGCCCGGTCTGGATGGCCGCGCCTTCTTCAACCGTAGCCAAATAATCCCCTGCCCCGCATTCCGCGAATGGCTGGCCGCCGCCGTAAAACTGGCGATCGGTATCGGCTTGGTTTGGCTCGTTGCTCCAGTCGTCCTGCGCCATTACGAACTCCTCGCCGGCTGGGTGGCCATGATCGGCATCGTGCTCTGTCTTCATTTCGGACTATTCCACCTGCTCTCACTCGTTTGGCGGACTTGTGGCGTGAACGCCCATCCCATCATGGACCGCCCGTTGGCCGCTACTTCGCTGGCTGAGTTCTGGGGCAAGCGTTGGAACACTGCTTTCAGCATTCCGGCGAGGCGGCTGCTGTTCAACCCGTTCGCCCGCCGGCATGGAATCACCGGCGCGAATCTCGGTGTGTTCCTCGCGTCCGGCTTGCTACACGAATTGGTAATCTCAGTTCCCGCCTGTGGTGGCTATGGAATGCCTACTGCCTATTTCGCGTTGCAAGGCGCGGCAGTTCTGTTTGAACACAGTCATTCCGGACGCGCTCTCGGCCTCGGACGCGGCTGGCATGGCTGGTTGTTTACGTTCACCGTTACCGCCGCCCCGGCATTCTGGCTCTTTCATCCGCCATTCATCCACAACGTCATCCTGCCGATGCTCCACGCCATCGGCGCAACCGGAGTCACACCATGAACACGATCCTGCTTCTGAAACTCACATCGCTCACCTACCTCGGATTACTCGCCGCCGGATTGCTCATGCCAGGCGTCGTCGGTTTGCGTGAACACACGCGTCACCTGCCCCAATTCATCCGGCAACTCATCTGGGTTTACTACACATTCCTCGCGTTGTGCCTGGTAAGCTTCGGCCTGGGTACTTTCTTCCTCGCCGACCAGCTTGCCTCCGGCGCACCCCTCGCCCGCGCCGTCTGCGGATTTCTCGCTGTGTTCTGGAGTGTGCGCTTCGTTGTTGGCACGTTTGTGTTCGACTTGAAGCCCTACCTGACAAACAACTGGCGGCGCGCGGGCCTCACAGCCACGAACATCGTCTTCACCTGCCTGCCCATCGTTTACGGCTGGATCGCCATCACGGGAGGGACAAAATGAAAATCGCGATCACCGGGGGAACTGGTTTCGTCGGACGCAACATCGCGCGCGCGCTGGCAGATCACGGACACGAAACCGTCCTCATCGCCCGCGGGCACGATCACACCGATCCAGCCATACGCGCACTGCCGCGATCAAGTTTTCACGCAATTACTCTGGGAAACGTCGCGGAGCTGGAACGCACATTCACCGGCTGCGACGCCGTTGCTCACTGCGCCGGTATCAATCGTGAAATCGGTCGCGAGACTTATCAGAAAGTTCATGTCGAAGGCACACGCAGTGTCGTCGAAGCCGCGCGCCGCGCGGGAGTGAAGAAAATCCTGCTGATCAGCTTTCTGCGAGCCCGCCCGAATTGTGGCTCGGGCTATCACGAATCCAAACATCAGGCTGAGGAAATCGTCCGCAGCTCGGGGCTCGACTATACGGTGCTGAAGTGTGGCGTCATTTACGGCAAAGGCGACCACATGCTCGATCACCTGAGCCATGCGTTTCATACGTTTCCAGTATTCGCGTTTGTTGGCTTCACGGATAAACCAATCCGGCCCAACGCGGTTGAAGATGTCGCCCGCATTGTCAAAGCAGCCCTCACGGAAGGTGCGCTTTCACGTAAAACCGTTGCGGTCGTCGGACCGGAACAACTCACCTTGCGCGAAGCCGTGCGCCGTGTGGCCGGCGTGGTCGGACACCGACCGCTGATGTTTCCCTTGCCGCTCTGGTTTCACTACGCGCTTGGCTGGTGCGTTGAACGCATCATGACCGTGCCCCTCGTATCCGTCGCCCAGGTCCAAATGCTGAGCGAAGGTCTCGCGGAACCTGCTCCCGCTGCTGAATTGCCGCCGCCCGAACTCACCCCACAGATTTGGTTCACTGAGGAGCAAATCCGTCGTGGCTTGCCGGTGCCCGGCCCGTTTGGCCTGCGTGATCTTCGCTGTTGTCATCAACCGCTGCATACCCGACACAACGTCTTTTTTGAAATGCCATGAAACCCCGAATCGTCATCGCCGGTGGTAGTGGCTTCCTCGGCGGCGTGCTGGCCGATCACTTAGCGGCGCAGGGTTATGAGATTGTGATTTTCACCCGGAAACCGAAAACTCGACCTGATTCTGTTCGCGAAGTGTTCTGGGATGGTGAAACGCTTGGTGCATGGGCAATTGAACTGGAAGGGGCGCGGGCGCTGATCAATCTCGCCGGCGTTTCGGTGAACTGCCGCTATCACGCTCGCAATCAGAAGCTCCTGCTCGACTCGCGGCTGAACTCAACCCGCGTTCTCGGCGAGGCCATTGCGCGCTGCGCGAATCCTCCGCCGGTCTGGCTGAACTCCAGCACAGCGACGATTTACAAACACAACTTTGGTGCGGCATGGGATGAATCCGGCGAGATCGGTGGTTGTGCGGAAGCAAAAGACATTTTCTCAGTCAAGATCGCCACCGAGTGGGAGCGCGCATTCAACGAAGCCAAAACTCCCCGCACGCGCAAAGTATTGCTCCGTTCGGCCATGGTGCTGGGCCGCGCCCAAAACAGCGTCCTGCCAAGCATGCTGCGGCTTGGCCGGCTTGGTCTGGGTGGCAGCATGGCTGGCGGACGCCAATTTGTTTCCTGGATTCATCATGAGGATTTTTCCCGTGCCGTGGAATGGTTGATTGAGCATGAAGAAGTCAGCGGCGGCGTGAATCTCGCCTCGCCGAATCCGCTGACAAATTCGGATTTCATGAAAACCATTCGCAAGATTTGCCGGATGCCTATCGGCCTTCCTGCGCCGCTGTGGTTGCTCGAAATCGGCGCGTTCCTCTTGCGCACCGAAACGGAATTGATCATCAAGAGTCGCCGGGTTGTGCCCGGCAGATTGTTGGCAAACGGCTTCACGTTTCTTCACCCGAGGCTTGGTCCCGCGATTGAAAATCTCGTGAACACAAATCAAGGTGGAAGCCATCGCGCATAATTGTCTGACTTCCTTTCATAGCGAACAGGCGAAAGCCCGGATGCTGGGCAGCCGGTTCGAGCCGATGTTCATTGCGGATTGGACTGGCGTACTGATGACTCACTTCGCGGTGGATGCCGACGCGCTTCAACGGGACGTGCCGTTCAAACTTGACCGGCGTGACGGGCAGGCGTTCGTCACACTAGTGGCGTTTACCATGCGCGGGCTGCGTCCAGCGTACGGCGGCTCAATGACTTCTTGGATTTTCAAACCGATCGCCACGCATGAATTCCTCAATGTGCGGACTTACCTTCGCGTGGGCGATGAGGTTGGAATTCATTTTCTGACTGAATGGGTTTCCAACCGGCTGGCGGCAAAGCTAGGGCCAAGAACCTTTTCGTTGCCGTATCGGCTTGGGCACATAAACTACCAGAACGATTGGCGCGAAGGCCCGGTGCATGGGCGTGTAGCGGACGCAGCCTGCAGAGCCGCGTTTGCATATCACGTCGAACCGATATTCAATCCTCCGTTTGCCGGATGCGAAGCCGGCTCGCTCGATGAGTGGCTGATGGAACGATACGCGGCATTCAACTCCGCCTGTGGACGCAAGCGCTTCTTCCGTGTTTGGCATGAACCGTGGCCACAGTGCAAGGTAGACGTCGAGATCGCTGACACATCGTTGCTCGAATCAAACTGGCGCTGGTTTCGGAACGCGGAGTTTATCGGCGCGAACTATTCGCCCGGTGTTCGCGATGTCTGGTTAGGCCGACCGCACAAGGTTAATCACGCGGATTGAACTTCGACTCGCGCGCGAGCTGTTCCCATTGTTTGCGTTCGGCATCGCTCACCTTTTCAGGCACGACGACACGGGTAACAACGATCAAGTCACCGTGTCCGCCTTCTCGCAACGGCAGGCCACGACCGCGCACGCGCAGTTTTTGTCCGCTCTGCGTGCCGGCGGGAATCTTGATATTCACGCGTCCGGCCAGCGTGGGCAGGGATAGATTTGCCCCGAGCACAGCTTCCCATGGCGCGAGGTCGGCTTCGTAGATCAGATTGTGATCTGAGACCTCGAAGTCAGGATGCTTCGCAAGCCGCACGTTGAGATAAAGATCGCCCGCCTGACCGCCACCACTCCCCTGCTCTCCTTTGCCGGCAAGCCGGAGCTTTTGTCCCTCGGTAACACCGGCGGGAACTTTCACCTGATAGGTCTGCGCCTTCGAGCCGTGCCGCACATTCACGGAACGCACCGAACCGTGCATGACTTCGTCGAGCGTGACCATGATGTCGCACTCGATGTCGCGACCTTGCTGGGCAAACTCAACATCCTGATCAAATCCCCCACCGCGACCAAAGCCACGAGGGCTGCCACGACGTGAACCAAAAAATTGCTCAAAGAAATCACTGAAACCCGTGCCGCCAAATTCAAACTCAACGTGACCCGGGCCGGCGCTACGAGTCCGCCGTCCGCCGCCGAAATTCTGCTCCCAACCTGGTGGTGGACGGAACTCCGAGCCGGATTTCCAATTCGCACCCAGCTCGTCGTACTTCTTGCGCTTTTCGGGATCGCCAAGGACTTCGTAGGCTTCGTTGACTTCCTTGAATTTTTCCTCGGCGCGCTTCTTGTCCTTGGCGACGTCTGGGTGAAACTCGCGGGCTAGCTTGCGGAAAGCCTTCTTGATCTCGGCATCGCTCGCACTCCGCGGCACGCCAAGAATCTCGTAATAATCTTTGTATTGGACGGGCATGATGTTCCCTCAAATCCGACATCATGATGCTTCGAGGATGGGAATTGTCAAAGGGGCTCGCGCTGGATTGCCCAAGGAGATGTCCGGCGCATTTGAAACGCTTCACTTAGTTTTTGCCAGATGAACCTTCATAGGGGCGACTCGTTTGATCCACACCGGTAATCCATTCACTCTTAGTCTCAAATGGCATTCGCCGGCCGAAAACCGCGCGTCTAATCCTCTGAGCCACTCCAAAGTCAGAATAGACGAAAAAGGAAACTCTCCACGGTGATTGATTCGTTGGCGGAGGTGGCTGAATGGTGAACGTGCCGAACATTCCTTTGTTGAGCCTCAAATGAAACCTGGCCCACTGATTGGTTTGACTCGGAATATGGTAGGCGAATCCTCTGGGTTTTGTGGCCGCGGGCATTTCGATAATAGGACGGTGAACAAAAATTGT
>Ga0315910_10001031_pt1 | contig 26226 bp, 22 predicted proteins | sample EdamamesoilMG_FD_204470 | JGI IMG/M metagenome (GOLD analysis project Ga0315910, IMG submission 204470) | Garden soil microbial communities collected in Santa Monica, California, United States - Edamame soil | ecosystem: Environmental > Terrestrial > Soil > Garden | place: USA: California... | reverse complement strand
ACGCCGGTGGATGCGATTCCGGATCTTTCCGAAAACCAGGTGCTCGTCTATGCCGACTGGATGGGCCGCAGCCCGCAGGAGGTCGAGGATCAGGTCACGTTTCCGCTTTCGACCGGCCTGCAAGGTCTGGCGGGCGTAAAGGACGTGCGCGCCGTTTCCATGTTCGGTTTCTCGCTGCTCACGATCATTTTCGAAGACAACGTGGACACCTACTTCGCCCGCACGCGCGTGCTGGAGCGGTTGAATTATCTCCAGGCCACCATGCCCGAAGGCGTGAAGCCGCAGCTTGGTCCGGACGCAACGGGTCTCGGCTGGGTTTATCAATACTACCTGCACGTTGATCCGGCCAAAACGCCCGACGGCGGCTATGACTTGGGCAAACTGCGCGCGACGCAAGATTGGTTTGTGCGCTATCAACTCGCCAGCGTGCAGGGTGTGGCGGAAGTCGCCAGCATCGGCGGGTTCGTGAAGCAATATCAGATTGAACTGTCCTCCTCGAGAATGCGTGCGGCGGGCGTCACGCTCGGCGAAGTGATGGGTGCCGTTCAGAACGCGAACCTCAACGTCGGCGGCAAGGTCATCGAGGAAAACGGTGCGGAATTTGTGCTGCGTGGCATTGGCCTGGTTCAAAGCACGGAAGACCTGGAACTCATTGCCGTGAAGGCTGCGGAGGGTACGCCAATTTATCTAAAAGACATAGCCGCGATTCAAATCGGCGGCGATTTCCGGCGTGGCGCATTGGATGTGAACGGCACGGAAGCGGTCGGTGGCACGGTGGTGATGCGCACCGGCGAAAACGCCAAGGCCGTCATAGAACGCGTGAAGGCCAAGATCGCGCAAATTGCGCCCAGCCTGCCGCCGGGGATTTCCATCCGCCCGTTCTACGACCGCAGCACGCTGATTGACCGCACGATTGACACGCTCAAGCACGCATTGGTCGAGGAAATCATCCTCGTTACGCTGGCGCACATCATTTTCCTCTGGCACTTCCGCAGCATCCTCATCGTCACGTTGCCGCTGCCGATCTCGATTCTGATTTCGTTTCTGCTGATGAACGAATTTGGCATCACCAGCAACATCATGTCACTGACGGGTATTGCGATTGCCATCGGCGTGTTGGTGGACGCGGCGATTGTGGTTACGGAGAATGTGATCCGGCATTGCGAACAGGCGGAAGAGAAGAAGGGCGACCGACTCACGTCAACGGAAACCTGGAATGTCACGCTCGCAGCCTGCCAGCAGGTCGGTCGTCCGATCTTCTTCGCGATGGCGATCATCATCCTCGCATTCGTGCCGGTGTTCGCGCTCGGGGGACAGGAGGGCAAGCTGTTTCATCCGCTTGCGTGGACGAAGACATTCGCGATGATCGGTTCGACGTTGCTCGCCGTGACGCTTGTGCCGGTGCTGTGCAGCCTGCTGGTGCGCGGGCCGTTTCATGCCGAGGACCGCAACATCATCATGCGGGTGCTGCTCAAGATTTATGACCCGGTGCTGAACTGGGCGTTGCGGCATCGGAAGAGCGTCATCGGCGCGGCGGCACTGCTGCTCGCGGCGGCACTGATCACGGCGTTTGGTCTGCCGCGGATGTGGGTGATGACTTTGCACGAGCGCGGCTGGCATCGCACGGCGGCGTTCGCACGAGGTTTTGGCAAGGAATTCATGCCACCGCTCAACGAAGGCAGTTTGCTGCACATGCCTGTGTTGATGCCCTCGACGGGTCTTTCCGAAATTCAACGTGTCATGTCGTGGCAGGACAAAATGATGGCGGGCGTGCCGGAGATCGAAACCGTCGCCGGCAAACTCGGGCGCTTCGAGTCCCCGACCGATCCCGCGCCGACGGAAATGCTGGAGACGACGATCACACTCAAGCCCGAATGGATTTCCACGAATCGCACCGTGCTCGGCTTCATCAAGCTGCCGCGCGTATTGCGCCATCCCGCGTGGCGCGAGGGCATGACGGTCGAGAAACTCAAGGCCGAGTTGACCGAGAAGATGAAAATCGTGCCCGGCTACGTGCCGGCGTTTTTGCAGCCCATCGAGAACCGCATTCTCATGCTCTACACCGGCATTCGCGCGCAGGTGGGGGTGAAGATTTACGGCGACAACCTGGAGACGATTCAACAGAAGGCGTACGAAGTCGAGCGAGTGGTGAAGCAAATTCCCGGCGCATCTGGAGTTTCGCCGTCGCGCGTGCAGGGCAAGCCGTATCTCAACGTGAAGGTGGACCGCCGCGCGATGGCCCGTTACGGACTCAGTGCGCGCGATGTGCTGGACGCCGTGGAAGTTGCCATCGGCGGCAAGAATGTGAGTGTGACCATTGAGGGTCGCGAGCGATATCCGATTCAGGTCCGGCTCGAACGCAGCGAGCGCGATGACATTGAAAAGATTGGTCGCATTCTTATCGCCACGAAATCCGGCATGGGCGGCGGGGCGACGGTAAGTTCCGGTGGTGGGGCTGCTGCCGGTGGTGGAATGGGTGGAGGCATGAGTGCCGGAGGCGCAGCAACCGGTGTAAGTTCTGTTGCTCAGAGCGGCAGTTCGGGCACAGCTTACATTCCGCTGGCGATGGTGGCAAAGATTGCACGGGAGATTGGCGCGAACGAAATCGCGAGCGAGAACGGGCGCTTGCGCGGCTATGTTCAATCCAATGTACAGGACCGCGACCTCGGCGGCTTCGTGGCCGACGTGGAAGCGGCTTTGAAGAAAATGGATTGGGGCAATCTGACTTATCAGATGACTGGTGAATACGAAAACCAACGGCGCTTTGTGCGGACGATGCAGGTGGTCTTCCCCGCCGTGCTGCTGATCATCTTCATCATGCTTTACATGGTGTATCACAGCGCGCTGGAGGCGGCGCATGTGTTACTGGCCGTACCGTTCGCGTTGAGCGGTGGGGTGTTCCTCCAAAAGCTGCTCGGCTACAACTTCAACGGAGCAGTCTGGGTTGGCTATATCGCCCTGTTCGGCACGGCGGTACAAACCGGCGTCGTAATGGTTGTCTATCTGGAGGAAATGGTGAAGAAACGCATGACTGAGCGCGGTGATTTGTTCAACGCGGCAGATCTGCTTCAAGCCGTGAAAGACGGTGCGCGATTGCGGCTGAGGCCGAAAGTGATGACCGTGGCGACCATCGTGGCGAGTTTGCTGCCGATCATGTGGAGTCATCGGCAGGGCGCCGAAGTCATGAAGCCGCTGGCGACGCCAGTCATCGGCGGCATGTTGAGCAGCTTGATTCACATTCTGATCGTTACGCCGGTTATCTTTTATTGGCTGCGGGAGCGGGAGTTGAAGAAGCAGACGCGAGAGCGCGGGCTTCAGCCTGCTTTGGCAGACAACGCCCCGTCGGCAACAAACATCAAGGAGTGAACCTCATCGAAGCGGACTGAAGTCCGCGCTCCGTTATATTCACCCCTTGCCAGTGGGGTATTCTTCGCGGAACATCATGGCACACTGGATACGAACGTATGCCGATGAACGCCAATGCCCCGACCACGCCAGCCAGCCGCCACAGCAACGGCGGACGGACGGATTTTTCCGAAGCCGTCGCGTGGCGCGACGTCGGTGCGGGCTGGCAAAAACTGTTCGGCAGCTTTCGCGGCACGGGCTACAGCATCGAGTGGCACGACTTTCAGGCGAAACGTGAGTTTGATTGGGCGCCGAGTTTTCATCCGGACTGCGTCGAGTTGTGTTTGAACCTCGATGGCAAAGGCTTCGTGGAAGGCAATGGCAGTCGCGCCGAGTTCACACCGAACACCGCCGGCTTTTATTATCGGCAAAAGGAGCCATTGACCGCGAAGCGCGCGGCGGGCGAGCGACATCAGTTTCTCACGGTGGAGTTTTCGTGTCCGTTCCTCGCGAAGCACCTCGCGGAAACGAAGGGCATGTTGCATCCCGTGGTGCGTGCGGCTGTGGAAGGTTGCCCGTGCGACCACGTCACCGGCGCGACGGTCCGACTCACGGCGCAACAACTGCAAATCATTTCCACGCTGCGCCAGCCACCCGTTTATGCCGCGGCACAACCGGTGTGGTACCAGTGCAAGGCGCTCGAACTCGCCGTCACGTTTTTGGTGAAACCGGAAGAAGAGCTATTCTGCACGCGTCAACAACGGCTGGCGCAGGAACGTGTCGAACAGGTGACTTTCTTGCTGAAGCAAAATCTCGTCGAACCGCCGACACTTGAGGAACTGGGGAAAAAGATCGGGTGCAGCCATTTCTATCTGAGCCGGATTTTTTCCGCACAGACGGGCCAGACCATCACGCAGTACCTCCGTCAATTACGGATGGAGAAAGCGGCGGAATTATTGCGCGCCGGCGAACACAATGTCACCGAGGCGGCGCTTGAAGTGGGCTACAACAGCCTCAGCCATTTCAGTGCGGCGTTCCACGAAACGTTTGGCTGCTGCCCGGGGCTGTATCCGCTCAAGACGCCGACGCAGAAGTCGTAAACGGAGCGCGGACAGCTTTGTCCGCGCGAACTCGCCAAGCTTGAAACTCGCGGACTCGGCGGTCCGCGCTCCTGTCACTTGAACGCGTTGCTTACGGGCACGCCGTCAAGCTTGGTAGTTGGTGACACACCGAGCAACCAAAGTGCGGTGGCGGCCGTGTCGCAGGTATTGACCGGTGAAATGATTTCATAGCCCTTCTTCACATCCTTCCCCCACGCGATCCACGGAATCTGCATGTCTATGGGTGTGGCCTGACTGTGGCCCTTGCCATGCCCACCGTGATCCGCGCTGATCAGAACTACACTTCGCTTCGCAATGCCGGCTTTGCGAATGGCCTTAAGTATCATGTCCAACGCCACATCGGTTTCCGCAAAAGCCTTGATCTGTTCCGGCGAGCCCCAGCCGAATTCGTGACCGATCGTGTCGGTATCGGTGAAATGAATGAAGCAAAGGTTGGGTTTGTTTTTGACGATGTAAGCCGCCGCGTTCGTCGCCACCATTTTGGCAAAAATGTTTCCCTCCTTCTTCACTACCTTGTCGCCGCTGTCGCTTTTCATCACGACGACATCGTTGGCGCGGTCGTAATAAAAATGGTCCACCGTGTTGGTTTGGAGCAGATGGGCAAACTTCTCCTTGCCAACGAACATCGCCGTGGAATAGCCGGCCTGTTTGGCCACGGCGAAAACAGTGGGCACTTCCACTATACCGTTGGTGGATGAAATATGATTCCAGGTGATCTTGTGCTTTTCCATCGGCACCCCGGTCAACATGGACGTGTGCGATGGCAGGGTGAGGGATGGTTTGATGGTTTGCGCGTGCCACGAGTGGGCGCCTTCTTTCACCAGCTTCTTCAGAGTCGGCATTTTGCTCTGCTCGATCACCGGGGGACTGCCGCCGTCAATGCTAATAATGAAGACATGCTCGGCGCGCGGCGCTGCACCAGCCGTCAGTATCCAAAAACCAATCGCAGCGACTGTGACCAACCGTTGAACGAATCCCATCATAGTCTGTTGATTGTCGCCGGAAGCGAAGCGAGCGCAAGCGAACATTGGGTCACAGACTGGAAACGGCGGGAATCTCCCGGCGCAATTTGGCAAGACGTTCTTCCGTGATGCGCAACTCGCGCAATTGTTCCAAAATTCCCGCGAAGTGCGGCGTGTTTACTGCCTTGAATCCCTCGCGCTGAAACTCAGCCAGCGAATGCCAGAGCGCATCCATCGCGCTGGTGTGCATCTGAAGGTTGCTCGCAAAGGCGCCATCCGAGCGGGCGGGATCGAGATTCTCCAGCAGAAATTCGGCGAGGAAATGGGGGTGGTGGATTTGATAAACACGGCAGCCGAACCGGAATAGCTCGGCGACCGGGGAACGAAACTGCTTCGCCCCTCGCAGTTCCCACGCGCGCGCCAGGGCCATGCCTTCGTCCACGGCGTCCGTGGCTTCGGTCAACAACTCGTCGCGTTGCGCGCTTACCAGATTATCGCCCGCCAGCAACTGAGCCAGCGCCTGACACAGAATGTGCCGGGCTTTCAAACCGATCTCCGCCACGCCGACCTCGTTGGGCTCGACCGGTCGGCACAAGTTCAAGGCTGCCCGCGCCGCATCGCGCGCGAGGCTGGCGTCGGGCGGCGCGCGTTGGATCAGGGCGTTGCCGAGATTCATCCACGCTCCCGCCAGCAGCGGGACGCCTTCGTCCCGGTTGGCCGAATGGAAATTCTCCGCGGCGGCGATCGCTTCGCGGAACGACTCAGTCGCGGTGACGATATCGCCAGGCGTGGCGCGTTTCATCAAGGTGCAGCCGCGATTCATCCATGCGATGGCGAGGCGTTTGATGAACAGTGAGCTTTCGTGCATCGGGAGTTCGCGCAGTTGGGTGAAGGCTTCGTCGTAACTGCGCAATGCCTCGCCGAGTTCGCCCGCCGAACCGAGCCGCGTGAGGGCGTCGCCGCGATTCATCCAGCCCGCGATCAAGCCGTAACGAAACCAGCAATTCTCCACGAGCGGCAAGTGGCGGCGCAGCTCAATCGCGTCGTCGAAGTACCGCACCGCCTCACGCAAACTTGCGGGCGTGTTTTCTTCGAGCAACGTCAGCCCGTGCAAAAGCCGTGCGTTGGCCTGCTGATCGCATCGGGACGCATCGGCCGGCACGGTGGGCAAATCCATGTTTTGCATCTGGGACTTGGTTAAGCCCGATTCGCCAGCAAGACAAGCCGGGACTGTCGCAACTGCAATCCACCGCTAATCTTTGGCAAACCGCCGACAGCGGATCGAAATCGCCATGCCTATCGTGTGCCCTCCATGAACGAACAGAATCTCAAACCCTTGGCCGCATTGCTCATGACCCAGGGCTTTGCGGCCGTCGCTCACGCGCAATCCCCGAACGCGCCCGCGGCCACTGGCACAAATGCCACCACCCAGCTTCCCGAGGTCGTGGTCCAGGGCCAGGGCGGCTCGCCCTACAAGCCCGAAACGGTTGCGTCGCCCAAATACACCGAGCCGCTCCGAGACATTCCGCAGACGATCACGGTGATTCCGCAGGCGGTCATCCAGGAACAGGGCGCGACGACGTTGCGCGATATTCTGCGCAATGTGCCGGGAATCAGCATGCAGGCGGGCGAAGGCGGAGTGCCGGCCGGCGACAATCTTTCCATCCGCGGCTTCAACGCCCGCACCGATCTCTTTGTGGATGGCGTGCGCGATTTCGGCGGTTACTCGCGTGACCCGTTCAATCTTCAACAGGTGGAAGTGGCCAAGGGGCCAGCCTCCAGCACCACCGGTCGTGGCTCCACCGGAGGCTCCGTAAATCTCGTGAGCAAAACTCCGGGCCTGTCGCCGTTCTACAATGGCTCATTGGGCATTGGCACCGATGAATACGTGCGCACCGCATTGGACGTGAATCAGCCGCTTGCACCCAAGCGCGAGGATTGGCTCGGGGGCACGTCACTTCGCCTCAACGCGATGTGGCATCAGAATGACACTCCCGACCGCGACGCGGCGAGCAACGAACGCTGGGGCGTCGCGCCGTCGCTCTCGTTTGGTTTGGGCACCCCGACCCGGCTGACGTTCAGTTATTTTCACCTCCAACAGGACAACGTCCCCGATTACGGCATCCCCTGGGTGCCAGCCAACACCAATGGTTTGCTCGCCGCTTACAGTGACAAGGCTCCGCCGGTGGACGACAGCAACTTCTACGGCATCACCGCCCGCGATTACGAGGAAACGGCCACCGACATGAGCACGGCCTTGATCGAACACGACTTCAACGATTCGTTCAGGCTGCGCGACCAGTTCCGTTATGGTGTCAATGATCGCGATTCGGTCATCACGGCCCCGCGTTTTGTCAACGCGAACACCAGCACCGCCATCAACCGCCAGCTTCAATCGCGTGACCAGATCGACACCATTCTGGCAAACCAGCTGGACCTGATATCCAGTTTCGACACCGGCAAAGTCTCGCACGACCTGGTGACTGGCTTTGAATACGATCATGAGACCTCGGAGAATTACGCCCGCACCCAATCACCGGCCAACGCGACGCCAACCACCGATTTGTTCAATCCGAATCCCGGCGACCCGTTCAACGGCACCATCAATCGCACCGGAGTAAAGGCCGATTCCACGGCTGACACCTACTCGTTCTACGCTTTTGACACCTTGAAATTTGGGGAGAAATGGGAACTCACCGGTGGGCTGCGCTGGGATTATTTCACCGTGGATTATGCCAACACCACCAATGGTGTCGGTCCCACGTTGAGCAGCGACGATGGCATGCTCAGTTGGCGCGCGGCGGTGGTTTACAAGCCGCAGGAGAACGGCAGCATTTACCTCGGGGTGGGCACGTCATTCAATCCTTCAGCGGAGGGACTCACCCTCTCGACCGCGGGCAACGCCGCCAACAATCTCAACACCCCGCCGGAAGAGAGCCGCACGATCGAGCTCGGCACGAAATGGGAACTTTTCCAACGACGTCTGATGTTGACCACGGCAATTTTCTGCACCGACAAGTATAACGCGCGCACCGAGGACCCGACGGATCCCACCGATGTCGTCGTCCTCAATGGTGAGCAGCGCGTGTACGGGGTTGAGTTCACCGGCGCCGGCCGCATCACAGAGAAATGGCAGGTGTTCGGAGGCTACACCTGGTTGCATAGTGAAATCACGGAATCGGAAAACGCTGCTGAAATCGGCAAAGAGCTGGCCAACACGCCCGAGCATTCTTTCAGTCTTTGGACAACGTATGCGCTGCCATTCGGTTTTGAAATCGGCGGGGGTGCCCAACACCGCGGCAGTGTTTATAACAGCAACACCAACACCCGCCAGGCACCGGACTACTGGCTCTTCGATGCCATGCTCTCCTATCGCGTTAACAAGAACCTCACCCTCCAGCTTAACGGCTACAACCTCACTGACGAGGATTACATGGGCAGTGTGGGCGGCGGTCACTTCATTCCCGGGGCCGGTCGCTCCGCCGTGCTGAGCGCGAACCTGAATTTTTAATCTGATTTGGAATTTAACCATGCTGCTGAACATCCCTAACGTTCTGACCCCAGAGCAAGTTGTCGAGGCTCGCAAGCTCCTCGACGCTGCGGAGTGGGTGGATGGCAAGGTCACCGCGGGCTACCAATCCGCCCGCACGAAGGACAACCAGCAGATTCCCGATGGGCATCCCGCCGCGCGCCAGGTGGGCGAGATGATCGTCAAGGCGCTTGGACAGAATCCGCTGTTCCTCTCGGCGGCACTGCCGTTGCAGGTGTTCCCGCCGTTGTTCAACCGCTACTCCGGCGGGCAATCCTTCGGCACGCACGTGGACAATGCCATCCGTCAGGTGCCGGGCACGCCGCATCGCATCCGCACGGACCTTTCGGCCACGTTGTTTTTTGCCGGGGCGGAGGAATACGACGGCGGCGAACTGTGTGTTGAGGATGCTTATGGCGTGAAGATCGTGAAACTGCCGCCGGGTCATATGGTCCTGTATCCGGCGACGAGCTTGCACCACGTGAAGCCCGTCACGCGCGGCGTACGGCTGTGTTCGTTCTTCTGGATTCAAAGTATGGTTCGCGACGATGGCCGGCGCTCGATCCTGTTCGATCTCGATCTGGCCATCCAACGATTGAGCCGCGATCACCCGGAGCATCCGTCCGCCGTGCAACTCACCGGCGTCTATCACAACCTGCTGCGGCAATGGACGGAGATGTAACTGAAATGGGAAAACATCCAACACCGAACATCGAACAACCAACATCCAATGGCCGGTTGTCCGCCGTTTATTGGATGTTCGATGTTGAATGTTGGTTGTTGGATGTTCCTCCGGATTTCGTTCAATGAACTTTCGCAAAATTACCTTCTGGTTGCACCTCCTCGCGGGCCTCATCGCCGGCGTGGTGATCCTGATCATGTCCGTCACCGGTGCGGCGCTGGCCTTTGAGAAGGATCTCATCGCCTGGGCCGAGCGCGACGTGCGACGTGTCGAAGCACCAGCCGGCGCGGCGCGGTTGTCGTTGGAGGAACTGCTGGCCAATGCCCAAAAACTGAAGCCAGGCGAACGCCCCTCCAACATCACGCTGGATGCGGACCCGAACGTGGCCTTGCTGGTCAGCTTCGGTCGAACGAACGCGTTCTACATGAATCCCTACACCGGTGAAGTCCGCGATCAGCCGTCGCCCGGTATGCGCGCGTTCATGCAAGTGATGATCGAGTGGCATCGCTACCTGGGCGGGCACGATGAGAAACGCGCCCTCGGCAAGGCCATCACCGGCGCGTGTAACGCGGCGTTTCTGTTTCTGGCCGTGAGCGGACTTTATCTCTGGTGGCCGCGCCAATGGACGAGACAGGCCTTGAGCGCCGTGGGGTTGATGAATTTCAAACTCAGCGGCAAGGCGCGCGATTGGAACTGGCACAACGCCGTCGGCCTGTGGACCGCGCCCGTGCTGATCGTGCTCACGGCGACCGCCATGCCGATTTCCTATCAGTGGGCGGGCAACTTGATTTACAAGCTCACCGGCAGCCCGGTGCCGACGCCAGGTGGTCCGCCGGGCGCGGCGAGTCCGGCCGTGGAGCTTCCCACGCCGCCCGAGGGCGCAAAGCCGCTGGGCTTGGCGGCGATGTTTGAGGTGGCGCAGAAGGAATTCCCGAATTGGAAACAGATCAGCCAGCGCGCCACCGGCCCCGGCGGAGGCCAACGCACTGTGGCGGCAGGCTTCCAGCCCGGCGGCAAGAACGTTGACGAATCCGGACGCGGCAAGAAATCCGGGCGGAATGAAAGTCCGGACGCCAATCCGGACGGCAAGATGCCGTCCTCCAAGGCAGGCAGGATGCCTGCCTCCACTGGCGAGCGTCGCGCTCCCCAGCCCGTCACGCTGGCGGTGATTGAGCGAGGCCAGTGGCCGCTCTTCTCCAGCACCCAACTCACGCTCGACCCGTTCACCGGTGCGGTTCTCCGCAAGGAGGGCTTTGGGGATCAAAACCTGGGCCGGCAGGTGCGCTCCTGGACGCGCTTCCTGCACACCGGCGAGGCGCTGGGCTTTGTGGGCAAGGCGGTCGCCGGTCTCGCCTCCGCCGCGGCGGCGTTGCTTGTCTGGACCGGATTTGCGCTGGCCTGGCGGCGGTTCTTCCCACGGCGAGGCCAAGAAATGGTCGAAACGACTGCAAATTCCGCACTGCAAACCGCCGCTAAAGAATAGCAAGCGCCCGACAGCGGCCCAAACCTGCTTCCGGTAGCTTTGGCTCGTGATGAAGACAGGCGAAACGGTTTGTGACGCTCCGGCGGTTCTGGTCGCCGAGCCACCGAGAATGGTCATATCCACGAAGGCATCCCGCCCGACCATAGGTTTTGCCCCGAAAACTCAAGACGTTTCCCGCTTCACGCCGGTGCTTACTTTGGTGCTGTGGCTTGGCTGTTCGGCGGTCGCTGCGCTCGGTTTTGCGATGCCCTATGTCCGTCCGCAGGCCGCCAAACCGCAAATCGAACCGACTCAGGTTGAAATGCTGAACGTCGAACTCACCCACGAACCCCTGCCCGATCTCGAACCGCTGCCCGCCAATACGCCCACCGTTCTACCGCCCCCGGATGCTCTGGTGCCACCGCAGGCCCCGCAAGCCGTGGCGGTGGCCCTGCCCTCCGCCAACATCGCCTTCGCGCTGCCGGTTGAGGGTCCGGTTCGCGTGGTTAGCGCCGCGCAAGCCAGCTATTCCCGCGCCGAATCACCCAGCGCGCCCGCCGTGGCCGCGCCACCAGTTCAGAAACTCGCTTTCGGATACGGCGCCGCCAAACAGCCGGCGCCCGAATATCCGCAGGTCGCGCAGAACTCCGGCCAGGAAGGCGTCGTCAATGTCAGGTTTGTTGTTGCGGAAAACGGGCGGGTGACGGCTGCCGAGGCCGTCGCCCCCTCTCCGTGGCCGCTGCTAAATGACGCGGCGGTGCGCAGCATCCGCAATCGCTGGCGCTTCCCCACCGGCAACCTGCGCGCTTACGAAGTGGCCATCCGGTATGTGTTGCCGAAATGACCGCACCGCCAAACCCAACGATTTATGAATCCCATGTTCGCCAACGTCGTGTTTGATTTCTTCGTCCGGGGCGGCCCGATCATGTGGCCGATCCTCTTTTGTCTGCTGGCGGCGCTGGTGGTGGTGATCGAACGCGCGCTGTGGTGGTGGTCACTCAGCCGGCGCTCGCGCGTGGAGGTTTTGAATGAAACCTTCGAGGCGGTGAGCCAGGGACGCTTCGAGCACGCGGTCAAACTGACGCGCCAGGCCAACGACCCCTTCCTCGCGACCGTTCACGAAGGCATGCTGCACGCGCACACCTCAATGCTCGGCGCGATGCAGTTGCGCGCGACGGACGAAATCGAACACGCGGAGAAACGGCTGTGGATTCTGAGCACGTTCATCACACTGGCCCCGCTGCTGGGCTTGCTCGGCACGGTCACGGGTATCATGCACTCGTTCAATTTTGTCGGCAGCGACGAGCTGGCGGCAGTAAAAGTCAGCGGCGGCATTGCAGAAGCACTCATCGCGACGGCTTGCGGCCTCGGCATCGCGATTCTCTGCCTGCTACCCTATAACTATCTGAATCGCCGGCTCGGGCATTTCCGATCTCGATTGGAGCGCACGATCAATCACATTGAACTGCTCGTCCAATCCGCCAAGCACCACGGCCACGATTTGGAGGAATTCGCCCGTTCCCGCGCTGTGGCCGGTGGCACGCCCCGTTCGCCAGTTGCCTGATTTCACGCATCACACATCACGCATCTCGTTTCATCCATGCCCGTCAAACTCACCTCCCGACTCCCCGCCGAGGAAGGTGCGCGCATCGAGATCATTCCGCTCATTGACATCATGTTTTTCCTGCTCGCGGCGTTCATGCTGGTGAGCCTGAGCATGGTGAATCTCAAGAGCGTGAAGGTGAACCTGCCCACCGCCACCACCGCGACGATTGAAACCAAGCACGACTTCGTCAGCCTCTCAGTGGACAAGGCAGGGATGGTTTATTTTGACAAACAGGCGGTCGACCCGAATGAACTAGTCCTGCGCCTGACCGCGTGGCAACGGACCAACGAGAATGTCCGCGTCTTCATCAGCGGCGACGCTGACACGCGTCACGCGGACATCATCAAGGTGCTCGATCAGGTGCGCTCGACGGGCATCCAGCGCGTGGCGTTTGAAATCCGCGAGGCGGCGGCTCGGCCATGAATCGCCGGCTGCAAATCCTGAACCTGGTTGGCGTGACGGTGCTGGCCGTGATTTGTGGGCTGCAATGGAAGCGCGACCGGGCGTTGAATCTGGAGTTGAACCGGAACGAGAAAGCGCGGCTGGAGCAACAGTCGAAGCTCACCGAACAGGAGAAGAGCCTGCGCGGCCTGACCGACGATCTGGCCCTGTTCAAGGAACAACTAAGCCGGACGCAAAGTGAAGGCGTTGAAACCGGAAGGAAGCTGCGCGAATTGGAACGGGAGAATCTGCTGCTCGCCTCCGCCCGCGACCAACTCCAGGAAAGTGTGACCAACTGGGCCAGCGCCGTGGCTGCGCGCGACAAGCTGATTGCCGAAGCCAACGAGAACATCCGCACGTTGAACAATCGCGCCAGCGTGTTGGGCGAGCAACTCAATGCTTCCATCAAGAAGTTCAACGAGCTGGCCACTAACTACAACTCAGTGGTCATAGACTTGAATGATCTGCGCTCGGCAAAAGCCGAAGGTGGAAGCAACACCGCCGCCCGCTGAAGCAGGCTGGGGTGATTGGGAATTCTCGCGCGGAATCGGTCCCATCCGTCCTACGGCACTCGTCAACTTGAAGGTTGATGCCCGGCACCGAATCGGCTCCCGTTTGGCCTGAAAACATTACGGCCATTACGCGTGATCAAAGCGCCAATCATCCCCATTCTCGCGCTCGGCGCACTTGCCAGTGGTTGCGTCACTGAACCCGCCGGACTCGATCCCGTTGTCGCTGCGGAAGCCAGGGCGGTTGAATTCCTGCAACGGGAAGTGCCCGCGTGGTCGCGCGACAACGGCTGTTTCTCCTGTCACAACAACGGTGACGCTGCTCGCGCGCTTTACGCTGCGTCGCGCAAGGGGTATCGCATCCCGTCCGGCGTCCTTGAAGACACAACCGAATGGGTCGCGCATCCGGAACGTTGGGATCTTAACAAAGGTGATCCGGGCTTCAGCGACAAACGCCTGGCCGATGTGCAGTTTGCCGCGTCACTCACCGCTGCTGTGGAAGCAGGTCTCGTGAGGGATCGTCAGGCGATGCAGGTCGCCGCAAGCAAAGTCACGCAGGCCCGGGCGGAAGATGGCTCATGGCCGATTGATATCGCAAATCCAGCCGGTTCGCCGGCGACTTATGGTATTACGCTGGCGACCTACATGGCTTGGGACGTCTTGAAACGCACGCCCTCACTGGAAGCTTCCGTGGCTTTGCAGAGGGCAGAGGCGAGGTTGCGTTCCATCAAACCAGAAAGTGTCCCCAACGCCGCTGTGCTCCTATTATTTCTAGCCGATGACCGCACGACTACCACGGCGGAAAGAATTAAATCCAGTTTGGATTTCCTCCGCCATGCGCAAACCAGCGACGGGGGCTGGGGGCCGTACGCGAATTCGCCGCCGGAGGCGTTCGACACCGCGCTGCCCCTGCTCGCGCTTGCGGAATTTCGCCCGGAGGCCGGTGTGCCGGAAATGATTCGACGTGGCCGTGAGTTTCTCAGTGCGATGCAATTGCCCGATGGAAGCTGGCCGGCCACCACGCGGCCCTCGGGTGGCCAGAGCTATGCACAGCAAATGTCCACCACCGGCTGGGTAACGCTTGCCTTGCTGGCGACGCGTTGAATCGGAGCGCCGATCTCTGATCCGGCACGTTTCTGCCAGACGCCGCAGCGAGTCGGGTCGGAGACCGGCGCTCCAAATCACGGCCTCGTTGGATAAACGCGATAGCGGTGATTCAATCTACCAGTCTCCCTGTCGGTAATCATCCCAATCATACTTGCCATCCTTGTTCACGTCTGCATGCGTGCCATCCTGTTCGGCACAATGGGAAATTTCATGAATCGGCGCACCGATGTCGCGCAACACCTGCAATTGATGCGCGATGCAATTCTTTTCTTCCTCAATCTGTAAACTCCGGGCATCGGGCGGCAACGCGCCATCATGCGCCTTCCGGTAGTCATGATAAATCTTGGAATGCATCGAATCATGGGCAATGGAGCCGGCGCACCAAGTGAGCGAGTAATAGGCGGTGGGGTTGGCCAGTTCAAACGTAGGTGCCGACAAATCCAGATGCATCCCACTGCGTCGGGCCTGTCTAATGACTCGAACATGATTGGTGACTATCTCGTAAGCCGACGGGGATTTGCCCCGAAGCAAAACGAGTGCGTTGACCACCTGTTCTCGAAACCTGGCACTTCCCGTAACCTGAAGACCATCGAAGGGTTGAGACCTCGGCGCACTGAGAAAAACCAGCAGCAGGATCAACCCCACCACGGCGACTGCCGCAATCACCATGAAATGGGAGCGACGCTGTCTCACGCTGGTCATCGGCGAAACATCAGCTGGCAACGGCGTGCTACATTCGTAGCAAACTGACCTTCCTTCGTCATTCTCACGCCCGCAATTAGAACAAAGTTTCACGACCGGAATAGCCTGACACTCGCGTGCCTCGTCTCCCAAACACCTTCACTCTTCGCCGTCGTAGTAGTCCAGCGGCTCCGAGCGGATGAGCCGGCGTTCGGGTGAACGCACGATCCATTTCTGGCTGTCGGGATAATGGCAGGACTCGCCAATCGGATTGTCGGCCACCACGTAGAGAACCAAATCTTCTTTGCCGTCATTCGTCAACTGGTGTGGCTCGCCGGGCTTGAAGATAAAAGCGTCGCCGGCCTTGATGGCGGTATTGCCGTCCTTGTGCCGAACCACACCCTGGCCGGAAATGACGTGATAGAACTCCCATTGCGCGCTGTGCGAGTGATACGGGTAAGGCGTCTGGCCCGGTGGAATGCGGCAAATCTCCACATCGAAAGGATGCCGCTCGTTCAGATCGGTGGAAGTTGGCTTTCGACCCAAGGCTTCAGAAACCCCCTTGCCCGCGCCGGCGAATTTTCCTTTGGGCGAAGCCCAGGTCTCCTCGGCCATCTTGTTCGTATTTATGATCTGCATTTTTCAAGAGTTAGCTTGGTGGTTTTGCTGACGCATGTTTGCTCAAAAGGCCGCCGCCATACGCCCGACATCGTCCGTGATGCTCCTGCGCGAACAACGATATAGAGAAAGACGCGGACGATGTCGGTTTGATTTCGAACACAAAATGACGTCGTTCAATGTACCTGTCCATGACGATTCTGGAAGCAATTGACGGATTGGCAGCCGAAGCTGCTGAAGGTTTTTGATCCGCGGGCAGCACTGAGTTGAACGGCCAGCGGTTCTCAACAGGACCGATCTCTAATTTGCTTGTTTGGGCAGTGCGCTTGAGTAACTTGCGCCCACCTGAATACCGGTCGGGTAAAATCGAATGCCATTGCCTAAAATCCAGATTTTAGAATCTCAACGTGCCCATGCCTTGCGCGCCACGAACCGCTTCTGACGCGCACACGGTGGCAAACCTCCACCGATGACCCGGGCCCCGCACGAATCAAGCTGCGCCACCCTGTTCGGGAATTTCAGTTTTCGAGTCCGGCGTCATAATGCTTCGTACACAGATTCAGAATAATGAAGCTCCTCATCTCGGCTTACTCCTGTAATCCCTGCAAGACGTCCGAGCCTGGCAACGCGTGGCGCATCATCAATGAAGCTCTGCGCGAACATGAAGTCTGGGCCGTCATCTCGCACCATCATCAGGAGAAGACTGAGAGTTTCCTTGCAAAGAATCCGATGCCAGGGTTCAGCCCGATTTTCGTCAAACTCCCGCCGATCCTGGTCGGGACGCTGCGCGGACGCAGTGTATTGGAAGCGGTCTATTACCATCTCTGGCAGGAGAACCTCGCCCGCGTCGTGCGCGAGCTGCATCAAGAAACCCACTTCGACCTGTCGCATCACGTCACCTTCGGTCGCTATTGGTCGCCGAGCGGTTTGCGCGTGCTGAACATTCCATTCATTTGGGGGCCGGTTGGCGCGGCGGAAACGCCGCCCCGGTCTTTTGTGGCCGAACTGCCCCTGCGCTACCGATTGCTGGAATTCCTGCGTGATTCCGCCCGGGGCTTATGCGGCAAAAGCCGTTCGTTGCGCGACACCGCGCGTGCGGCCACCATCGGCATCGGCGTCACGCGGGAGAGTTGTGAAGCGCTGCAAAAGCTCGGCGTCCGGCGCGTGGAACGCATGCCCCAGATGGCGCTCACGGACGAGGATCTCGGAATGTTCCGCGCCCTGCCGGACCCACCGCCGGGTCCGTTCCGCGCCATTTGCATCGGGCGGCATGTGCACTGGAAAGGATTTTACCTGGCCATCCGCGCGTTCGCCTTGTTCGCCCGGAAGAATCCGGACGCGGAATTATGGATCATCAACGACGGTCCGTTCCGCGGGCAGTTGGAAAAAACCGCCGCGGAAACCGGCATGCGTGCGCGGGTGAAGTTCCTGGGCGTCATGCCGACTTACGAAGACGTGCTGCAGAAGCTCGGTCAGACGCATGTGCTGATGCACCCGGCCTTGCATGAGGCGTTTGGCAACGTCTGCCTCGAAGCGATGGCCGCCGGCCGGCCGGTGGCCTGTCTGGATATTGGCGGGCCCGCTGCGCAGATCACGCCGGATACCGGCTACGCCGCCCCAGCAACCACGCCGGAGGCTGCCGTTGCTGCCCTGGCCGCATTTTTGGAAAAGCTTAACCGTGATCGCTCGTTGCTAGCCACGATGTCCGCCAATGCGCGCGAACACGCGCGACGGAACTTCTCCATGCGACAGATCAACGAAACGATGCGGCAATTCTACCAGGAGGCAGTGGCCCGGCACGGCAACGGACCTAGCTGACCTTTTGCCAGCCAAGCCGCCTGGCAGTTTCGATCTTCGGGCTCTCGTTGGGCAGGCAGACCTTGTTGGGACCGCCGGGCGACTGCCAGGCGGAATAGTCCGGCAGATCCAATCCCACATCGGAGATGCCTGTTTCCAGTTGGATGATGGGCCGGAATTTTTTGAATGTCTCGCGCGCCCCGGCCAACACTTGCGACTCGGCTCCTTCGACATCAATTTTGACGTAATCAAGGCGTCCCAGTTTTTCGATCGGGAAGACGTGGTCGAGCGGAAACACAAGCGTGGACTGGCTGGCCGCCTGTTCATCACGCCGGACGAGGCTGAACGACGCCGGGCGATGGTAATTCATCCATAATTCCGCCACGCCGGTCGCCGCGCCGAGACAAAAGCTGCGCAGCCGGACGTTGGTGAATCCGTTCGCTTGCACGTTGTGCGCCAGCATGGCGAGCATCTCTGGGAGCGGCTCAACTACAATGACCGTGCCACTGCTGGCGGAGAGGAATTTCGCGGCCTTCATCGTGTAGATGCCGGTGTTGCCACCGATGTCGAGGAAGACGCCCCCCGGCGTCAGAAATTCCTCAAGGTGCTCGAACTCCGGCTCCAGCGCGTCGCGGAAAACATAGACGCCGCGTCCGCCAAAGCCGGGACGGTTCTGACCAAACACTACCGCCCCGTTGGAGAGGCACGCCTTCAACAGCCAGTTGCGCGGCGTCAGCGCCACCCGGACTTTGCGGAGGAAGATGAGCATCTGCCGAGGCGACGCCATTAACGCATTGGGACGATGCAAATCACATCCGATTGCACCGAGAATTCATGGTTGGGCCAGGATCGAGCCGCAAATGCGCGGATCGTTTCCAGCTTGGGATAATCCGACTTCAAACCGAAGAGTCTGGCGTCGTCAATCAGGATCGCATCCTTGGGTTGGTTGCGCGGCAGGATACCAGACAACTCCCTCAGGATGGGCGCGTCCGTGCCGGCGCCGGCCGTGTCTCCCCGGGAATAATGCGCGTCCAGCCAGAACAAGGCCGTTTGGTCCAAATTGCAGGCCACTTCGCCCAGCTTGATGCCGCTGTCGCCCTGGTGCAATTGCACCTTCACGTCGCCCGCAAACCTTGCGGAGCATCCCTGAAACAGCGCTTCACTCAATTCGATGCTGATCAGCTTGTCGAAGTGTTCGCGCTGGGCCTGAATCATGTCGCCGTGGAAAGTACCCGTCTCAACAAAAACCTTGAGGCCATGCTCTTGGCCGATGCGCGAAATCAAGGCCTCCTTCTCTTCCAAACTGGCTGACGCCGGAGGCCAGCCAAACACCGCTCGGGAGATTCTGATGATCTGTTGCCGCATCCGAAACATTATCTGTGTCCATCAAACCGTGCGTCAACCAAATTGCCTTCCGCCACCTCTGCTTCCTGCCGAAGCGATGTTTCGCGGGATGGCACGGCTGGATGATCACCGCAGCCTCATCCGAATCGCCAGGCAGTCCTTTGCTCCCGTAACGTCATGGCTCCAGTTTTAATGGAACGATCTCGTATAGCGCCGTCACTCATCTCGCGTCTGTCAGGCATTTCTTTTTGAGCCTTGACTGGATTTCGAATGCAGGAATGATGCGGCCCGACTTATGCGTCGTTGTGCCAGCCGTTCTTGCGTGGTTCGCGTTCAGTCGTTGGCAGCAACGACCCCGCCCTTATGTTGATCATCAATAAGGAGAGAGTGTACAAGGCATTGCGTGAGAAGAATGCCCTGCAACGATTTCTCGCCCGTCATTTATTGTTTGGCCCGGCCCAGTTGCTCGGCTTCCACGTCGTCGCAGACCACTTTTACGAGCTTTACCCCAACACCCGCCAGTTGGCCCGGGAGTACGATGAAGGGCCGCGGGCTCTGCCCGGGATTGATCTGCGGATGGCCGAGTGCGAGACGCGCGCGGTGCGCCTGCTCGGGCTTTATGGGTCGGAGTTTCAGCAGGAGGCGGGACGTTTCGGTTTCACGGAGAAGAATTTCTATTTTCGCGGCCTGGATGCGCTGATGCTTTATGTGATTTTGCGCGACCTTAAGCCGGCCAAGCTGGTGGAGATCGGCCAAGGATTTTCAACCCGCATCGCGCTGGCGGCTTTGGAGCGGAACGCGGCCGAAACCGGAACCAAACCGCTGTTTGTATCGGTGGATCCTTACCCCCGATTTGTGGCCAAGGACCTGCCCGCCTGCATTTCTTTGGAACTTCTGGAAAAACCGATCCAGCAGGTTGCCATCGCGCCTTTGATTCAGGATTGCGGTTTCCTGTTTGTGGATTCCAGCCACGTTTTCAAGTCGGGCAGCGACGTGGAACTTGAGTTCACCAGCATTTATCCCAAGCTGCCCAGCGGAGTCGTGGTTCATCTTCACGATATTTTCACGCCCTACAATTATCCAATATCGTGGCCCTTGAAGCTCAAGCGATTCTGGAATGAGCAATACTTTCTCGAGTGTTTTCTAACGCACAACTCCGCCTTTGAGGTTTATTTGCCACTCCACTTGTTGGAAGTCCAATCCGAGTCGTTGAAGCACGCCGTCCAGATGCTAAAACCAGACCCGCAGGTCAGGTACATTGGGCAGTCATTCTATATGCGAAGAAAATGAAGGTGGGAATCCGATCGGATTCCTGATCACAGTTGCGTCGCATGTTTGCTCCGCGCTCGCATTTTGACTGGCATCGCGCCGCCTCCGCCTTAGAATCCCAACGTGCCGAGCAATGCAGCGCCAAGCTTCAGCCATCTCGATCGTTTGAGATTGTGTTCCGCCTCGATCGCGAACCGGAGACGTTGCCGAAACACGGCCCGCCGCATTCCTCCTGCGAGTCTGATTTCGCATAATTCCCTTCACGTCCGTGAATAACGAAAAAGTCCTCCGAACCCAGGAACGCAGCCGCCCGCTGAAACTCATCCAGATTTTCAACCAGTATCTTCAACCGGGCGGCGAGGAGAAGTCTGTCGCCCGGATTGCTGACCATCTGGAGCATGGCGGATACGAGGTGCATCGTTTCTGGCGCGCCTCAACGGAATGGACGGGTCCAGAGCGGCCATGGATTGGCTGGCAACCATTTCTGATGTGGAACAACCGTCGCGTATTGGGTGAACTGCGCCAGATCCAGGAGCGCGTCAAGGCGGATATGTGGGTCGTGCATAACGTTCTCCCGGTTGTTTCCCTTGGGGTTTATCGCCTCGCCAAACAGCTCGGCGTTCCCATCATTCACTGGCTGCATAATTATCGCCCCATCAGTCCGAGCGGGACCCTCGTGGCAGGCGGCACGATGATCCGCCCGGACGATCCGTTCATCTACCTGAAGGAATCCTTGCATGGCACCTACAACGGTCGGGTGGCAACCGCCTGGTTGTCGCTCTGTTACCTGCGCGCCTATAAACGGGGGGATTTTGCCCCCGTCAAAGCCTGGGTGGCGCTGAGCGGTTATATGAAAGGACTCTTTGATCGCGCACGCTGGCCGCTGCATCCGGTTTTTGTTTTGCGGCATGACTGGAATGTCGAGCCGCCTCCGACAAATCAGTCTCCGGGAAAAACCTTCCTGTTTCTCGGCCGAATGGTTGAAACCAAGGGGGTGCGATTTCTGATTGATCTATGGCGCCATCCTGAATTGAAATCCTACCAGCTCATCATGGCAGGCAAGGGCCCGCTGGCCGACGAACTCCGCGATCAATCTCCGCCCAACGTATCCTGGGTCGGCCACGTTGAAGGCGAAGAGAAACGGCAGTTACTCCTTCAATGTCGGGCGGCCGTTTTTCCCTGCCTCTGGCCCGAGCCTTTAGGCACGGTGGTGTATGAGGCCTACCAGGTTTGCAAGCCGGTGCTGGCGAGCGATCTCGGCGGGCTGCGGGAAACGATTCGCCACAACGTCACCGGCTTGCTCCTGCCGCCGGCACAAATGGACGCCTGGCGCAGCGCGATTTTTCGAATTGCCCAGGACGATGCCCTGGCCCTCCGGTTGGGCCGGAATGGTCGGCGGTGGCTCGAAGCTGAAGCCTCACCCGAGAGCTGGCTTCGCGGCTTTCAGGCCGTGCTGGAAGAGGCATCTGCGAAATCCGAATCAAACAACTGATCCAAAACCTGGTTTGACCAAGTCTGCGACGGCAGAACCAGACTGTTCCCCGGCCACTTGCAGGTCCTGCTACGGCGGGAGCACCGCGCTGTGCGGCGGAAACTCGTGATTTTATTCCGTTCCGTCTGTTAACAAGGGGTTTTTGTTTGCGGGTCGTGCGAAGCTATGTTTGCATCGTTGAATGGTTTCGAGTCTGGCAGAAATTCGACCGCTGACATCGCTTCGCTTCTTTGCCGCCAGCCTGGTCTTCTGGCAGCATTTTAGCATGCTGCCTGGGTTGGAGTGGATGTTGAGCTACACCCGCTCTTTCGGCCGGATTGGCGTTTGCGCTTTCTTCGTGTTAAGCGGATTCATTCTTGCCTATTCGTATGGCGGACAGAATTGGCGGGGAGATTTTGGGAAAAATGCCCGGTCCTTTTATAGCAGCCGTTTTGCCCGCATCTATCCGCTCCATTGGTTGATTTTTCTCTTCGCCTTGCCCTTGGGTCTGAACAGCAACACGGCCCGGGTATCGGTTTTCGACTTTCCGTGGCTGTTGACGTTGACCGACCGGCTCTGGCCCGGAATCCCATTCATGTTCCAGCCCGTCAAAGCGGCTTGGACGCTGAGTTGTGAAGTTTTGTTCTACTTGTTGGCACCCTTCTGCTTCGTCGTTCTGTCTCAACGCAAAAACCCGTTGGTTGTCGCCGTGACGATGCTGGCTTCCTACACGGCGGTGATCGTTTTCCTCGTCCTGGCATTCGGGCAACTGAACTGGAGTGCCTACCAGCGGATGCCGGAATTCCTGCTGGGCATCGCCGGTTATCAGTTGTCCCAACGAATCAACCTGGCCCCATTTGCTCGCGGATTGCTCATTGGCGGGGTGGTCCTCCTGATTTGCGCCGGCACAGTGGACACTGTTTTCAAGTTCCCTTACCACTTGTTTTACGATTTTGCGTATGCACCGGGAGCGTTACTGGTCATCCTCGGATTTGCCACGGTCACCGGTGGGCCAAAAGAGTTCTTTTCCCGTCCCTCCCTCGTTCTGCTGGGCAATGCCAGCTTTGCCCTCTACCTCCTTCACGATCCCGTGCTTAGGTACTCAAAGGTCGCACTCAACCGGATGGATGTCGTGTTGTCATTACCTTGGAACCTGTTCTTCGCGATTTTCATTTTTGGCTGCACTCTAGCGGTGGCGGTACTGTGCTACACGTTCTACGAGAATCCCGCGCGATTAAGAATTCGCTCCTTCCTTCTACGCCGGCCAGTCCCGGTCAAACCAACTCCGGCCAGCAGACCATTGGAATTTCAGTAAGGGCTCCAGCCTCTTCCCTCGATCCGCAGTGGTTTTGCCAGACGGTAGCCCGCAGCGAGACCCGGGCACGGCGGCACCGTTGAAGTGTTGATGGTCTATATGGCGGTAAACGAAGCTGCGCCGCCGCTATCTCGCCAAGCGGGCCACGAGCAACCAGCCGCATCGCCTTTTGAGGGCCTCATTCCAAGAAATCGGGAGGAAGCGGACCAGCTTTTTACTCATGTGAGTGACACACATGTCCGTCACGCGGAGATTAGCGGAGGCCAGAAACGAACGGAATTCGGCCGGTGTGAAGTGCCGGTGGTAGTATCCGTCGGTAAAGAAGCTTTGAACACTTTTCAGGGAAAAACCTTGGAAGATTTTTCCGCGCAGCAGGAGCCACTGAAAGCCCCTCCCATAGTACCTGAGGCTGTTTCGGTGATAAACCATGAGCAATCCCTCCCCGCGAGGCTTGAGGACGCGGCGGATTTCCCGAACGATGTTTTCAGTATGCGCCGAGTGATGAATAACTCCCCAGGAAAAGACATAATCGAAACTTTCCGACGGAAAATCGAGGTGCTCGGCGTCCATCTGGCGGATGTTCATTTGCAGATTGAAATGTCCAGCGCCAGCCTTGGCCATCTCCACCGCCTTGGCCGTAAGGTCAATCGCCGTGACCTCCGCGCCCGCTGCGGCAAAAAGGCAGGAAGCCACACCTGTCCCGCAACCGATCTCGAGGACTGATTTACCCTTGCAGCATCCGAAATCAAATTGATCCCGCAACCAGGGGTTTGAATCCAGGAAAACCCTGCGCACATTCTCGAACTGTTCTTTTCTCGACAAAGTGCGTTCGGTCTTCTCCCAATCAACGTAAGTCATGGGCAACTCTTCCCACCAGCCCCGATTCTTCTCCTGTTCGCTGCTCGATCCGGACTCGGCGGCCTGCCTGGCGTTTAGATATGGATTGGTGGTGCTCATCGAAGTTTGGCGGTACGAGTTTGACTTTTGGAGCGCTACGGATTCTCTGGAGCCATGCGCCAAAGCATTTTTTCACGGCCCGATCATACTGTGCCCAATCTAAGTATGGGACCTCGGCTGGATCGTCGAGTGTAATGTTCAACCTGCTCCCTCAGCTCAGACTGCTTTTTGTCCGCAGGTGGCCCGCGACAAACCGAAGGGCGCGCGTCAACACTTCTTCCTCCGTGATACCCAAAATGCAGTGCGGCTCAGCGAATCTGCAATAATCCAAACAAGGCTTGTGAGGACAGTCCTTCCCCTCGATCCATTCACTCGCGCGGTTCAATGGCGTAAACCACTCCGGTAGTTGCGGGCCAAACACCGTCAACGTCGGCACACCGCACCAGGCGGCGAGATGCCCCGGACCTGAATCATTCCCAATGAAAACGCCAGCCTGCTGGATCAGTTCCATCAACTCCCGGACCGTTCTCGGCCCGTGGACCGCCGTCTCTCCGGCCTGAAGCCACCAAGGACGCTGATCCCGGTCGCAAGCAATCTGGACGCGGTAACCCTCCTCACGCAAATGCTGCGCCAAGGCCCGGAATCTCTCCAATGGCCAGACGCGCAAAGTCTGCCCGGCGCCGGTATGGATCAACACCTGGTCATTTCCGCGCGAGTGCGGCAGGACAAATTGAGGGCGATCAGCCATCCGCAGTCCAATCGCTTCGCCTAGGAGTCGCCAGTACTCGTACCGATGCGCCCGCAGATGTGGCACCGGAAGCGAGTCACTCAAAAGCAAGCTGCTGCCCATGCGCGGAAAGCCGATGCGTCGCCGGACGCCGATGCCCGCCAGCAGGACGTGATTTCTCGGATCCCATCGTGCCGACAGCCCCACGTCAAACCGCTCTTTCGCCAGATGCCTGCGTAGTTCAAGGATTTGCCGCCAATCCCACTGAACGAACCGATACTTCCGGCGGAAGGAGGTCCACGGCGCCACAAATGGCACTACCCTCACCGCCGGCCAGAACCGCTGTCCCAATTCGACCGCAAACGGCTTGGCGACCACTGTCACGTCATATTTCTCCGAGGCGCAACTCAGGAAATGTGAACCGATGATCAGATCGCCAAGACCCCACAATTCCAGCACCAGCAGCTTTTGTCTCATGGCAAACGGCGGGCAATCAGGAATGAAGACCACCCGATCCAGTGAACATGGGCGGTGCATTTTTTCCGGTTGGGAGGCAGGAACCGATACACCAGATACGACGCGGCAAACAACCAGTTGCGCGACACGCCATTCCGCAGCACCTCGAGGCCCTGCCGCCGGATCAGTTGCGCCAACAACCCCACCGGCACCAACCGCACATGGCTGGCATCGTCGTAGAAATTCATCGCGATTACCCCAACCCCGCCACCCTTGGGCCCGGCCAAGGTCAAAGTCTTGGGATGCGGGGTCTCGAAATAAATCCGCCCACCCGGCTTGAGCAGGCGGGCAATCTCGCTGACGAGCGTTGAAAGATCGTTCAAGTGTTCCACCAGGTGCATGCAAGTGATGGCGTCCATCGAACCATCCGGCCAAGGCAGCCGCTCGCGCTCAAGATCGGCCCGATGAAACTGACAGCCCGGCGGGTAGGCTTCGGGAGTGCCGGCCCTATCCGCTGCGAAAAACTTCAGGTCCGGTCGCAGTTCCGAGAAGTGGCCCAACGTTTCGCCATCGGATGAGCCCAGATCCAGCAGACACCCGCCGACCGGAGCCTGCGCGACAAACTGCGCACGCGTGTCCAGCCAGGGCCAGGGACGAAGCAATCGCCAGTTCACACGGCTTTAACGTTGTTTTTCCTAACGGAAACTTGCACTTGGCGGATGCTAGTTGGCTATAGCGGTGATGTAAAGTCGTGCCCACCTCGCAGCCAGGGCAGACGCATCTAATTGATTTTTGAAAATGCGTTTGCAAGTCGTTCAATGGAGCGAACTTGTGAGGGTTAATTTTAAGGTTCCCAAAGCGCGCCGATTTATGATTCAAACTGGGGA
>Ga0315910_10001030_pt1 | contig 26242 bp, 21 predicted proteins | sample EdamamesoilMG_FD_204470 | JGI IMG/M metagenome (GOLD analysis project Ga0315910, IMG submission 204470) | Garden soil microbial communities collected in Santa Monica, California, United States - Edamame soil | ecosystem: Environmental > Terrestrial > Soil > Garden | place: USA: California... | reverse complement strand
GGACGTGGACATCGAGCAGACCCGGCAGGAGATTTTGAAAGAGATGGATCCGAATTTCGCCGCGCAGGAAGAAAACCAACCTGCGCCCGAGTCCGGTGACAAACCGCAACCCGCGCCCGCCGGTGACAAGAAGGGCGAAGTCAAAACCCCGGCGCTCAAAGCATTCGGGCGCGACCTCACGGAGATCGCGCGCAAGGGCGAGATGGACCCGGTCATCGGCCGCAAGAACGAGATTGAGCGCGTCATCCAGATTCTTTGCCGCCGCACGAAGAACAATCCCGTGCTGCTTGGCGAAGCGGGCGTGGGCAAAACCGCCATCGTCGAAGGTTTGGCGCAAGAAGTCGCCAAAGGCAATGTTCCGGAAATCCTGCGCGAGAAGCGCGTGATCACACTCGACCTCGCGCTCATGGTCGCTGGCACGAAATATCGCGGCCAGTTCGAGGAACGCATCAAGGCCGTGATGGACGAGATTCGTCGTTCAAAGAACATCATTCTGTTTATTGACGAGTTGCACACGATTGTGGGCGCAGGTTCGGCGGAAGGGACCATGGACGCCTCCAACATCATCAAGCCCGCGCTCAGCCGCGGCGAGATGCAATGCGTTGGTGCCACGACGCTCAACGAGTACAGGAAGTATATCGAAAAGGATGCCGCGCTCGAACGCCGCTTCCAGTCCGTGAAAGTCGAAGCGCCGTCCATTGAGGACGCAATTGAAATTCTCAAAGGCCTCCGCCCGAAGTACGAGGAGCATCACAAAGCCGAGTTCACGGACGGCGCCGTCGTGGCATCCGTCAAACTTTCGGATCGCTACATCACCGACCGTTTCCTGCCGGACAAAGCGATTGACGTTCTGGACGAAGCGGGTTCGCGTGCGCGCATCAGCACCATGACCCGACCTCCCGAATCCAAAACGCTTGAGGCCGAGATTGAGGAGATCAAGACCAAGAAGGAACGCGCCATCAAGAATCAGGATTTTGAAGGTGCCGCCTCGATGCGCGACAAGGAAAAGCAGGCCAAGGAAAAGCTGGAGACGTTGTTGCGCGACTGGCGTACGGCCCGCGAGGAAAAGCGCGTGGTTGTGGACGAAGACGACATTTTGCACATCGTTTCCAAGTGGACCGGCGTGCCGCTGCAGCGCATGGGTCAGGATGAAATGAGCCGGTTGATGGCGGTCGAGGGCGAGATGGCAAAGGTGGTGATTGGCCAGCGCGAGGCGGTTTCCGCGATCTGCAAGGCGCTACGCCGTTCGCGCGCCGACCTGAAAGACCCACGCCGCCCTATCGGAACATTCGCTTTGCTCGGTCCGACCGGTGTGGGCAAGACCTTGCTCGCCAAGACGCTTGCCGAAAACATGTTTGGCGATGCCAAATCGCTCATCCAACTCGACATGAGCGAGTATATGGAAAAATTCAACGTCTCGCGATTGGTGGGTTCGCCGCCCGGTTACGTTGGTTACGAGGAAGGCGGCCAACTTACGGAACAGGTTCGCCGCAAGCCCTATTCTGTGGTGCTGTTCGATGAAATCGAGAAAGCGCATCCTGATGTTTGGAACATGCTTTTGCAGATTCTGGAAGAGGGCAAGCTCACGGACAATGTGGGCCGGGTGGTGAATTTCCGGAATACGATCATCCTGATGACCTCGAATGTCGGCTCGGACACGATCAAGAAACAATCCACGATGGGCTTTTCGCCGATCACCGATGAGGCGACTTACGAGACCATGCGTGAGCGCATCACGGAAGAGGCGAAAAAGACCTTCCGACCGGAATTCCTGAACCGGTTGGACGATCTCATCGTCTTCCGCTCGCTCACCAAGCCCGACCTCATCGAAATCCTGAGTTTGGAAGTCGGCAAAGTCCTGGCGCGGCTCAAGAACAAGAACCTCAACCTCACGCTGGACGAAAAGGCGAAGGATTTTCTGGTGCAGAAGGGTTATGATCCGGCCTACGGCGCGCGTCCGATGCGCCGATCGGTTGAACGTTTCCTGGAAGACCCGTTGGCCGAGGAAATCCTCAAGGGCAATTTGCACGAGGGCGAATCAATCACCGTAACAGCGGAGAATGACAAGCTGGTGTTCAACCAGAAGGCGGCGGCGGAAGGTGCTGTGCTGCCCGGCTGATCTTAACCACATTCCCCAGGCCGCGTTTTCTCAAACGCGGCCTTTTCTTTTTTTGGCCAAATGCCTTACGCTCCGCGCGCTATGAAAGGCATAATCCTGGCGGGCGGGGCGGGTTCGCGTCTGTTTCCGCTGACGTTGGTGGCGAGCAAGCAGTTGCAGCCGGTGTATGACAAGCCGATGGTCTATTACCCGTTGACGACGCTGATCGAGGGCGGGATTCGCGAGTTGTGTCTGATTTCCACACCGCACGATCTGCCGCGTTTCAAACAGTTGCTTGGGGATGGAAGTGCGTGGGGGTTGACCATTGACTATCGGGAGCAGGCGAAGCCTGCGGGCATTGCCCAGGCGTTTCTGATTGCCGAGTCGTTTATCGGATCGGACGCGGTGACGTTGATATTGGGGGACAACATTTTTTACGGTGGTGACACGTTTCACAGAGCGTTCGCAGAGTTCAAGAGCGGGGCGGCCATTTTCGGTTATCATGTCAATGATCCCGAGTGTTACGGTGTGGTGGAGTTCGATGCGAACGGGCAGGCGATGTCCATCGAGGAAAAACCGAAACAGCCCAAAAGCAACTACGCCGTGCCGGGGCTTTACATTTATGACAACACGGTGGTGGATGTTGCGAAGAACCTAAGACCCTCGGCGCGCGGTGAGCTGGAGATCACCGACTTGAACGTGGCGTATCTGCGCAAACAAACTCTCCGGGTGTATCGGGTGGGCCGCGGTTTCGCATGGCTGGATGCGGGCACGAGCAGCAGCCTGCATGAGGCGAGCGCGTATGTGCAGACCATCGAGAAGCGTGCGGGCATCAAAATCGGTTGTCCAGAGGAGGCGGCTTTTCGCAGCGGGTTTATAGCGCTGGCGCAACTGGCCGAGGTGACCAATAAGATGCCCAAGTGCGAATATCGGGATTATCTTGCCGAGGTGGTGGCCGAAGCGGAACGGCTGAAGGGAGCATCATGATCTTGTTGTTGGGTGGCACCGGCTATATCGGCGAGGCTTTTCGGCGTGAATTGGAGCGACGTCAGTTGCGGTTCAAAAATCTTTCCCGGTCCGAAGTGGACTATACGCGCTTCGATCCGTTGCTGGCCTTTCTCAAAACCAGCCGGCCGGAGTTCGTTGTCAATTGTGCGGGTTACACGGGCAAACCCAACGTAGATGCGTGTGAAACGGCCAAGGCCGACACGCTGACCGGCAACACCGTGCTGCCCTTGACGATTGCGGCGGCCTGTGCGGCCGTCGAGATTCCATGGGGGCATGTCTCGTCGGGTTGCATTTACAGTGGCGCCAAGCTCGTGGTGAACGGGCAGGAACGCGCGGAGAAGGATCTGACCAAGCCGGAAGCACGCGCGCTGGTGTCCCAATCGCCGGAAAGCGTGCGCGGTTTCACGGAGACGGATGCGCCGAATTTTTCCTTCCGCGACGGGCCTTGCAGTTTCTACAGCGGCACGAAGGCGCTGGGTGAGGAGGCGATTCAGGGCGTGGGCCGGAGCTACATCTGGCGGCTGCGAATTCCGTTCGATGAATTTGACAGCCCGCGCAATTACCTGAGCAAGGTGCAGCGTTACGCGAAGGTCTATGACAACGTGAACTCGATCTCGCACCGGCGGGATTTTGCGGCGGCGTGCCTGGACCTGTGGCTACGGCGCGCGCCGTTCGGGATTTACAACGTGACCAATCCCGGCTTTGTGACCACGCGCCAGGTGGTCGAGTTGATCGAGCAGCATTTCAAACCGACGAAGCGGTTCGAGTTCTGGGCGAACGACGAGGAATTCTACCGGGTGGCCGCGAAGACGCCGCGCTCGAATTGCGTTTTGGACACGACCAAACTTTCCGCGGCGGGGGTGCAGGTGCGTCCGGTGTTGGAAGCCTTGGAAGCTTCCTTGCGAAATTGGAAACCAGAAAAAGCATGAACCTACTCATCACCGGCGGCGCGGGCTTCATTGGCTCGAACCTGATTCACCACGTCATTGACCAACCCGGCATCACGAAGCTGATCAATCTTGACTGTCTGACCTACGCGGGCCATCTGGCGAATCTCGACAAAGTTTCAAGCCATCCGAAATACGTCTTCGAGCAGGTGGACCTGCGCGACAAGGCGGAAACGTTGCGCGTGGTGCAGCAGCACGAGATCACTCACGTCATGCATCTCGCGGCGGAATCGCATGTGGACCGTTCGATCACCGGCCCCGGAGATTTCATCCACACGAACGTCGTCGGCACGTTCAACTTGTTGGAAGCCTGCCGCGCCTGCTGGCTCGGTGAAAAGTCACGCATCACGCATCACGCATCACGTTTCCACCACGTCTCGACGGATGAAGTCTATGGTTCCCTGGGTGCGACCGGTTACTTCACTGAGACCACGCCCTACGCGCCAAACTCGCCCTATTCCTCCAGCAAAGCGTCCAGCGACCTGCTGGTGCGGGCGTATCATCACACCTACGGTCTGGACACCGTCATCACGAACTGCTCGAACAACTACGGCCCGTTTCAGTTTCCCGAGAAGCTGATCCCGGTGGTGATTCAAAGCGTGCTGACGCGCAAGGCGATTCCGGTTTATGGCGACGGCCTGAACGTGCGCGACTGGCTCTACGTGCGCGACCACGCCGAAGCGCTGTGGCTGGTGCTGAACCAAGGGAAGACCGGCGAAACCTACAACATCGGCGGGCACAACGAATGGGCGAACCTGCCGATTGTGCAACTGATCTGCGACACCGTGGACCAGTTTGCGCCCCAGTTGGGTGGCGATTCCCAAAAGTTGATCACGTTTGTCAAAGACCGTCCCGGCCACGACCGGCGCTACGCGATAGACGCGTCGAAGATTCAGCGCGAACTGGGCTGGACCCCGGCACACAAACTCGAGGACGGTATTCGCGAGACGATTCGCTGGTACCTCGATAACCAGGACTGGGTCCAGACGGTGTTGAAGCCACGCTGAATCTTTCCTCCGCCTTTACTGTGCGGTGGTTTACGGCGAGACTAAGCCTATGAGCCATTGGATCTCCCGCGCCTTCGGCGCGGTTGTTTTTGCCATGAGTGCGGCGAGCCTTTTCGCCGGCGGCAGCGGCTTGAACGTGGCTGTGGTGGTCAACACGAACAGCTCGGACTCCATCGAACTCGGTAATTACTACTGCGAACAACGTGGCGTGCCGCCACAAAACGTGCTGCGCATCGGCTGGACGGGCAACAACGTGAACTGGACCCGCGCGTCATTTGACGCCATGCTGCGCACGCCGTTGGAGGCCATGCTTGCGGGCCGCCAACTGACCAACCAGATTGATTTTGTCCTGCTCTCGATGGACATCCCGTATCGGGTCACTGAAACCACAGGTTCGACTGTCACCAGTGGCGTCAACAGTACCACTGCGGCGCTCTTTTATGGATTCAAGCCTGATGGACTGTGCCAGAGTTGCCCAGGATGCTGCCCGGGTTGCAGTCTTCCTTCCGGCAGCGCGAATGCCTATGCCGGCAGCGAGGGGATTTTTCGCCAGACCCCTCCGGTGAGTCCGTCGAGCAACTCCTGGTTGGTGATGATGCTGACCTCCAGCAATCTCGCCCAGGCCAAAGCCGTGGTAGATCGGGGGGTGGCCAGCGACTACAGCGCTCCCACGCAAACGGTATTTCTGGCGGAAAGCGATGACCGATTACGCAACGTCCGGCTCTACCTCAACGACGATGCACTGTTGGAAGTGCGATTGCGTGGGCAACCACCGATTCTTAAGACGAATGTGAATTCGCCGAACGGTCTGGGACTGGCGGCGGGTTATCAAAATGGCATTCAAGTGGTGAATCTGTCGGCCAGCGCGTTTGTGCCGGGAGCGATGGCGGACAATCTCACTTCGTTCGGCGGCTGGCTGTTCGAGAACAGCGGTCACACCGACGCCTTGGATTTTCTCAATGCCGGCGCCACCGCCAGTTATGGCACGATCATTGAGCCGTGTGCTTACTTCGCAAAATTTCCTTCACCGCGCGCCTTTTATTATCAGGCGCGTGGTTTCAGCATTGCCGAGAGCTGTTACTTGAGCGTCACGAATCCGTACCAGGGCATTCTGATTGGTGAACCGCTGGCCGCGCCATTTGCCGCGCCCTCGGCAGGTGAGTGGAACATACCGGCGGCGGATGCGGTGCTGAGCGGCATGACGAATCTGGCGGGGAGCTTTCAATCAGCGGATTCGAGCCGGCCCATCCAGCAAGTGGATTTGTTCGTGGATGGAATCTTTGCGCAGACGTTGACGAACATTGCTCCGGCGCAGGGCAACATTCTTTACGCTACGGTGAACGGTTTCCAGACCAACTACACCGTGCCGGCCAGTGCCACGCTGCAATCCATTGTGAGCAATCTGACGTCCCGTCTCAACGCCACCAGCTTTTCAAACGCCACCAAGGTCCGCGCCTTCGCCCGCGGTGATCGGATCGAACTGCGCTCGTTTGATCTTGCGCGCTCAGGTGCAGACACCTCGCTCAGAGTCAGCAACTACATCGGGTCCGCAGCGAGCTTGACGACGTTCTCAGACGTTAGCCGGACCAATTTCCTGGACGGGGTGACGCGTGGGCTGCGCGGCTACCTGATCACCAATTCCCAGCCGGCGTTGGCGGTTGGACAATACTTGCAGTGCGTGGTGATCAAGACCAACGGGAGTGTGATCACCGTAGCGAAGACCAACCAGACTGCGGGGACAACCCTCCTCGACTTCATTACACCGTTCATTGCCAGCATCAACACGAATGCCGGGTTGACGGCGGCGGACGGCATCGCAGTGGAGAACATCAACGTGCATGAAGAATGGCCGTACAACCAGTTCGTTTACGGGTCGAATGATCATTCGGCTGAACTGAACATCCGTCCCCGCAGCCCTGGCTGGCCGGAGTCGCGGATTCAAGTGGCGTTGAGTGGCTCGTCGGCTTTCACGATCCTTGATGCGGGTACAAACCGCTTGGATGAAAACATCAATGACCTGTATCCGCGCAACCACCTGTACGTTACTGCCGGTGTGACAAATCTGGCGTTCACCTTCGGGTTCAACACAGCGACCCAGACGGATGGCTTTCATGAACTGACCGCCGTGGCCTACGAAGGGAGCCACGTCCGCACTCAGAAGCGTGTGTCGCTGCCGGTGCGCATTCAGAACTCTTCACTGTCCGCGGTGTTCAATTGTCAGCCGTGCGACACAAACACGGCGCTCGAAGCGATGCTACAGTTTACGGTGGCGGCGAATACGAACAGCATTTCGCGCATCGAACTGTTCAGCACGGGCGGCTCGTGGGGCGTGGTGAGCAATGAGCCGACGGCATTGTTCTCGCTCGCTGGGACAAATCTGGGGTCGGGGCTGTATCCGTTCTATGCGCTCGTGTTGCGCAACGACGGCCAGCAATATCGTACCGAGACAAAATGGATCCGAATCATCGCGAGCGACGTGCCATTCCCGCTGACGGTGGTGGGCAGTGCGCCGGAGATCGTCTGGTCGGCGACGGCGGGGCGGCGCTACGAAGTGTTAAGCGCGACGAATGTGACGGACGCTTTTGTGTTGCGCGACAGCGTTGTCCCGACAAACTCTCCCGGAAGATGGACGGAGACGAACAGCATTGCGCCGCGGCGGTTTTACCGCGTCCGAAGCGCGCCATGAATTGGAATCGGAACCATGATTCAACGTTTTGCCCGCGAAATTGTCCAAACATCCACTTGAAGAGGTTTCTCCAACGATTTGCATGGCTCGCGCTGGCATTCAGCGCGCTTTCGGTGGGAGGCGCTCAATCCAACCAACCCGCCGGTGACAAGCTGATCTGGAACAAGCTGCGCGATCGCGTGGAGGCGGATGTGCGCGATTTCCCGCTGATCCCGCTGCTCGAACGCGTGGCCGCGCAAAGTGGCTGGCAGGTTTTGGTGGAGCCCGCGCCTGACTTTCGAGCGTCTGCCAAGTTCAAGGATCTGCCTTCCGGCGAGGCGCTGCGCCGCTTGTTGAGTGATCTGAATTACGTGATCGTTCCGCAGACCAATGCCGCGCCGCGCCTCTACGTGTTCCGTTCGGTGATGCAGAATGCCACGCAGGCGATAACGGCAGACTCACCCAAACCGCGGCGGGTCCCCCGGGAACTGATTGTGCGCGTGCGTCCGGGAACGGACATCGAAGAGCTGGCCCGGAAGCTGGGAGCCAAGGTGATGGGGTACATTCCCGAGTTAAACGCGTATCGGTTGCAATTTGATGACGAGGAGGCGACGGACGCGGCGCGCAAGGAACTGGCTGCGAACCCTGATGTCACGAGCGTCTCGGACAACTATTATGTGGACGTGCCCGATACGTCGCAGAGCCTTGTTGGCATGGCCGCGCCCAACAGCAAGTTGAAGCTGGACCCGCCCAAGGCGGACGACTGCAAAGTTGTCGTGGGGTTTGTGGACACCGCGTTGCAGCCGCTTGGAGCGCAATTGGAGCCGTTCATCAAGGAACGCATTTCCGTGGCTGGAGAAGCTGCCGTGGACAACACCCAACCGAGCCACAGTACGGCGATGGTTAATGCGTTCTTCCAGGCGATGCAAGCATCCGGCAAGACGAGCACATCCGTGCAGATCATCTCGGTGGATGCCTTTGGGGCGAGTGGCTCGGCGAACACCTTCAACGTAGCGGCTGGCATGATCACGGCAGGGAATCGCGGAGCCACGGTTATCAATGCCAGTCTTGGCGGCTACGGCGACAGCCCATTGTTGCGCGATGCCGTGCGGCAGTTAGCCTCGCACAATATCCCCGTCTTCGCCGCTGTGGGCAATGACGCAAGCACTACGGCATTTTTCCCGGCAGCTTACCCGGAAGTCATCTCCGTGACGGCGGTGGAACGAGGACAGGTGGCCGCATATGCCAACGTCGGCACCCAACCGGATGCCGCTGCGCCCGGCGCGGTGGTTTTCTCCCATAACGGTTTGGTTTACGGCGCCCGCGGGACTTCGGTTTCCTCGGCCGCAGCCACGGGCATCGCGGCTGGCCTGGCGGATTCATCCTGCCAGCCGTGGACCCAGGTGATTCCCGCGGTGCAGAAGAATCTGGCCGTGCCCAATGCCGCTGCGAAGTAGCAGCAGCATTGCTTCCCGAAGGTTTACCGCTAATCTGCGGTCATGGGCGCATTCCCCGTCAGTCAGGATAAAGAAACCCAACTTGCTCAACGCATGGCCGCGTTGGGCGTGAGCGAGGCGGACATTGAGGAATCTTTCATGCGCTCCGGTGGGCACGGCGGGCAGAACGTCAACAAAGTCTCAACTTGCGTGATGCTGGTTCACCGCCCAACCGGCGTTCAGGTGAAATGCCAGGCCACGCGGTATCAAGGAATGAACCGCTTCCTCGCTCGTCGCTTGTTGCTCGACAAGATCGAGGCAATCAAGCGGGGTTTCGTGGCCACACAGCGCGCAGAAATCGAAAAGATTCGCCGACAAAAGCGCAAACGTTCCCGCCGCGCCAAAGAAAGAATGCTGGCTGACAAATCCCATCACGCCGGGAAAAAGGCCGCACGCCGTTCGGTCGGCATGGATTGAAAAGAACCGGATAGGGTCAACCGAGTTAAGCCGACCAACGGTCCAACGGTAAGATTTGTTGCTTTGTGTGTATGCGATTTTGGAAAGCCTGCTAAACTCGGCGTTTATGAATATCTTAATCGAAAACGCAGAGACGCTGGAATACCTCACGACCGGCGGCCAATGGACCAAGAACGTTGCTGAAGGCAAAACTTTCGCTGCTCGGGCGGCGGCCTTTGACGTGGCTAGGCTGGAACTGATCCACAAATTCAACGTCGTCTGCTACATCCCCCAGACGAAACAATTCATCAACCTAGATCACGGACGCGGCAAGGCTCCGGCCTCCGTCACTGGCTGACTTCTGGTCAGTGCGGCACTTATAGAGAGGTTACCGTCTTTGTCGGCGTAAAGCAGGCCACCCGGGTGTCCCCGGCAGCGACGTCCTCACGAGTCATGTGATGGATCACGGACGCGCAGGCGGCGTGAGAACCTTGATACCCTTGGGCGGCAGCAAGCTGATACCATTTGTACGCTTCGATCCGGCATTCGGGCGCGTTTTCCGCGGATCCGAGACTGGCGCGATGACAGCTTTTGCCGAGTTGGTATTGGGCGCCGGCGTCGCCCTGTTGAGCAGCCTTGTCGAACCAGTTGGCCGACTGCACGTCGTCGCGGGCTACGCCCTGTCCGTGTGCGTACATGACTCCGAGATTGAATTGCGCCAGGGGATGGCTTTGCGCTGCTGCCTTGCGATACCATTCCGCCGCCTGAACGTAGTCCTGATCGGTGCCTTTGCTGTTGGCGAATTTCACTCCCAAGCCGTATTGCACCTCGGCATTCTCATCATTGGTCTCGTGGTGGGCGGTTTCCGGTTCGGAGGCGGGCGGGTGCGAGAACATTTTGCGGTACCAGGATTTTTCCATGAGTACAACCATAGGTCGTCTGGCTGGTAACACAAGCTGCGTTTCCCGCTGGCTTGAAGAAAGGGCAAAGCAACACCGCGCCCGAAAATCAGGCGGCAGCGGGTACGGCGGGCTTTGGATTGCTTTCTTTCGCGGATGGAGCTTGGAAACTCCTCCAGATATGGAGCGGCAGCAGGCCGAGGCAGATAACCGCAAGCTGGCTGGCGTTGAAGAGCATCAGCCATTTGAACGCGGCGTCCATGAAACCGTAGGCGTGCAGCCCGATGCCCAGCATGTTCACCCCGAACCACGAGAAGGCGGTGATGATGTTGCCAAAGATGGCGAAGCACATCAGGCCGCGCTCGCGCACGAGGCCGCCCCAGCGTGCATGTAGAATGACGGCATTCCACAGGACAATCAGCAGCGCGCCGTTCTCTTTCGGATCCCAACCCCAGAAACGGCCCCACGATTGATCCGCCCAGATGCCGCCAAGCACCGTGCCAATAAAGCTGAACAACGTGGCGAAGCAGACGATGGCATAGACCATATTGGCCAGTGCCTTGCCGAGATCGAGCTGGCCGGGGGCGCTTTGGGCGGCCCCAGTCTTCTGATCCGGACGCTTTAACAGCGGCGTGAATATGCCCAGTACAATGTAAGCAATGGCCAGCAGCCCGGCGACGAACGTCGAAGCGTAACCCAGGGTGATCGTGGTGACGTGGGTCGCAAGCCAGAAGTTGGTGTCCAGCACGGCGCGCAACATTTCCATGGTGTCGCCACCGAGGGCGAGGTTGTGCGCGATGAACAGCGTAATGAATCCCGCGCAACCTGCGACTGCGCAACCCAGACCGACCTTGTAAACTCGTTCCAAAACGATGCCAAGCAAGCACGCGCCCCAACCAATGAAGATGGCCGAGGAATAGAGGTTAGTGACTGGGGGCCGGCCTTCGAGCACCATGCGATAAACCAAGCCGAACGTGTGGACGAGGAACGCAAGCAGGATCAGCCAGTAGGCGGAGCGCCGGAAGGATTCAAAAACGTTCGGCAGCGTGCCATAGGTCAGCAACGCGCCGCCTGCGAGCACGAAGGCAAAGATGTAAATGATCGTGGCGTGGAGGAAGGCTTTGACCTGGTTGAAATAATACTCGGCCCGGCCTTTGGCAGATTCCTTGGGAAATTTAGGGGTGAGCCAGTTCTTATACTCCGATACGGCGCGATTGAAAACGGCTGCGTTGTCGTGCCGGTAAGCGACGGCCATGCGCGCAAAGGACATGACGGCAGGATGAATCTCACCGGACTTGACAGTTTCCATCAGTGTGGCGCCGACGTTCTGCCAGTCGTGTTGATGATCGCCGTGATTCTCCGGTGGGACGGCCAAGGGATAAGCCATGTTCGCCACGGCCTCGAACATCTGCGCGGTATTGGCGAATCGGCGCAAGGCATCGTCGTCAAAGGTCTCGCCGGCGCGCTGGGCGCGGAAGGCCGTCGTGCCGGCGATGCGGATATCTGCAAAGTTCTCCAGGGTTTTGGCGAAATCGTGCGTGCCTTCGGGTTGAATGGAGTTCTTCAGCCGTTGATACAGCACCACGGCATTGCCCAGCTTGAGCATCTGTTTCTGATAGGGCGTGCGCTGTGCGTCTTCCAGTTCGCTGGCTTTGCGCGCTTGCGTACGGATCTCGTCCAGCACCGGCTCGATCTCTTTAAACGTGTAGTAGCGCAGTCCCGATTTCTCGAGGCCTTTGTCGGCGAGCTTCAATTCGCCCAGAATTTCCGGGTGATGAATGAGAAAGATGGGCCGGGTGTTCGCCACTTCGGGCTTGAAGAACACTTCCAACAGCCATTCGGTCGAGCGGAGTTTCTGGGGATGCCGCCAGAATTGCCAGGAGGGGAGGAGTTCAAGCGGCACATCGCCGGTGCTGCGGATTTGCAGCAGGGCGTTGCGGGCAACGGAATCGAAGGGCTGGATGCGGCCATTGAGCAGCACGGGCAGCCGGCCAAATTCGCGTACGTGCAGGCCGCCTTCTTTGTCGCGCTTAGGCAGCAGCACGACCACGATCTCGATCGTGAACAGGGCGAGGAAAAACCAGGGTAGAATTTTAAGCAGCTTCTTCATGCGGCCTTTCGTTTCGCGGCGAATTTAAATAGGTGGGAGAAAAACTGATAGAGCAGTCCGAGGGAGACGATGACGCAAGCGAAGTACGGCGTAAGCCAGCTTGGGTTTCGGACCACCTGAAGCACCGTGCCCTGGTCGTCCTTGTCAAAGCTCGCCTGATAGTAGGTTTCGCCATTGTAGCGCAGCGGATTGTTCATGTAGATGCGGACCTGCCGGTCTTCGCCGGTATCGGGTCGCTGGAGGCGCACCAGACTGGAAAAGTCTTTTGGAATCTGCGTGCCCGGATAGCGGTCGTGGCGAAATTCAATCAGGTGCAGGCTGAACGGCTTGTAAAATCGCTCCGGCCGGAGTTCCAATTGGTAGGTCCGGCCGGCGTGCGTGAACTGCTGCGGGCGGGTCAGATAGCCGGACACCAGAAAGCTGCCGACGGAACCCTGCGGCGTCGCCACTTCAATGATTCCCGACGGAATGTCGCGGCGTTCCATTTCGGTTTCGTGAGGCAGTTCACGCCACCAAACCTCTTGGCCGATGCCTTGCGTAGTCTTGACCGGAGCAAACCCCTCGGCTTCTCGCTGCGCTATCCAAGCGGTCTTAGCTTTTGGATCCGCCCTATCTTCCTCGGGGATTTGCGCGAGTTCCGCATTGGCAAAATATTCTTTCACGCGGACCGTGAACGGCAGTTCCGGGTGCTTGACGTCGCCGGAGAGCTGCCGGCCCGGAATGGCCACGACCTTGTCCGTGTCGGCTTCCGATGTGTCAATGACCGCGAGTTCAAAGGAACGTCCGGCTTCGGAATAATTCTTTGTGCCGCCGTTCCGGATGTGCATGGAGCTTTCGATGGAAAGCATGTCGGTGAGCAACTGCCCGAGGAGCAGCAGTACGATGCCAAGGTGAATTAACGCGATGCCATACTTCCTTTTGCCCGGCTGATAATAGCGCAAGTGTGCGGCGAACAGGTTGATCAGCAGCAGGCCGCCGACCAGATAGCCGCCGGGGAAAAAGGGGATCCGCCAACTCGTGCCTTTCGGCTGCCAGAAAATGAAAAAGCTGCGGAAGAATTCGTTCTGGGCCTTGTACAGACCAAGTTCCACCTGCGCAATCGTGCCCCAGAATACCAGCACGATGCCCAGCGACAGCAACACCACCGTGAGGCGCAACGAGGTGAACAGCTTTACGAGTCGATCGAGCATGTCAGTAGTTCGAGGTTAGAACGAATTTCGTGAACGCTTCCTTCTGGGGCGCCACGGCGGCGGCATCCCCCAGCAACTTGAAAAAATACCATTGCCCGCCGCGCGGCACGATGGCGCCGACTAACTGGCGGCTGCTGCTGCTGTTCGTCATGTCCACTAGGATGGCTTCGGGATTCTTCTCGTCGAGTGGCTTCACGAGTTGCGCGAGATCACTCTCGCTGGCTGGCGGCAGGCCAATCTGGTTGCGCCAGCGGTTTACGTTCGCCAGGTTCCCGCCAGTCGAGTTCGGAAAGACACTGATAGCGACATCGGCCTTCGCGGAGTCCTTGTCTGGTACGAGGAATTTCGCGACCTGCATCTGACCAGGCGATACCGCCTTCCATTTGGCGGGCGCGTTCCATTTGGAAGCCGTGGCTGAACCCCCCGTGGCGGCAGACGCCACAGGTTCCGGCGTGGCAGCGGGTGCGTCGGTGATCTTGATGGACTTCAGGAAGGCAACGAAAGCAGGCTTCTGCGCTTCGACGAGTTCGGCGTCGCCTTGCAGCTTGTAAAACCAACTGGCATCCGGACGATGCGCCATGGCCGTGACGATCCGCATCGGTCGGGCCAACGCTTCGGGATTGCCCGTCACTTCGAACATTTTCCCCGGTGCGCCTGCGATGTCCACCGGCTGTAGCGAACCGGCCACTTCCTCCGGCGACAGCTCGGTCTGGCCGACTTGTTGACGCCACATATTCACGATGGCTACTTCTTTGCCTTCCAATCCCGCCAGCGGTGTTACCGTGACCTGAGCTTCCTGTCCGGCAGTGCCGGTGATGTTGAAATTGGCGAGACTCATCCGGCTGGCTGGCGCTTCCGTCCATCCGCTCGGCAACGTCCAGGCGAGTTGGGGCTTGGCGCGTTGGATTTCGGGATGGCCATCGGGTATCGTGGACGCGGTGTGACCGGCGTGAGGCGGCTGATTGGGAGCGGGTTCAGATTTGGCGACGCGGTAAACTTTGACCTCCCCGCGGTCGCAACCGGCGAACGTCGCCAGTACCACCAGTGATACCGTCAGCCGCAGCCAACAGTCGGAAGCGGACCAGAAATACTTCGAGTTCATTCACGGAATGATACGGGATAAATTGGCCGCGGCAAGCACCCCAGCACAAAAACCAACTTGCGGGGACACTATCGCAAGAAACAGCCAGCTCATCACAAAAGTGATATAACTCCTGAAGATTCCCCAACAACACCAGATCGATGCTCAATCCACGCTTGCCCACACGGCCCGCCTCTGGAATAAACCCTCCGTGCCAGGCGATTTTCAACCCACTAATCCGGCCCGCTTTGAGGCGGCCATCCGCCGTTTTGACCAAGAGAATTCCCGCGATCCAAATCTTGAAACCCTGAACGGCTCAGCGCAACCCCGCGAATGGATCTACGCGCAGTGGCTCTCGGACTGGGTGCTCAAATTATGCCCTGACGCGAGTGAGGTATTGCTACTGGCCGCGCGGAGCCAGCATCTGTGCCGCTGGCAGATTCCGCGTAATGCCTATCCGATGACGCGAACTGGTTATCTCCAATGGCGCACCGAACTGAAAAAGTTCCACGCCCGCAAATCAGGGGAAATCCTCTCCGAACTCGGCTACGATCTTGCGACCGTTCGCCGGGTGCAAGACTTAAACCTGAAGTTGGGTTTTCCTCACGATCCCGAAGGCCGCGTGCTCGAAGATGCCCTTTGTCTGGTGTTTCTCGAACGCCAGTTGGCTGCCCTCGCCGCCAAGTCCGACGACGAGAAGATGATCAATGCAATCCAGAAATCGTGGCACAAGATGACACCTGCCGCCCACGCCGAGGCATTGAAACTGAACTACGGTCCGCGCGAGCGGAATTTGGTCGAGCGGGCGTTGAAGGGGTAGACAGCATCTCCTACCTTGAAGTGCTGTGGTAGCCGGTTCCGCTCCAGCGCGCCGGCAATTCCTCTCAACCTTCAGGCTTTCATTCCCGCCCGCTTTCGCAAACCATGCTCAGGAAACGCCAATTGCGGCAAAGCGGGTTGTCCAAGCTCAGGTAGCTTGCGAGCCAGCATTAACGCAGCGAAATTCATGAGCGAAGCAACAACCCAATCCGAGCCAAAGAACCGGCCTCCTGGACGCACGGGAAACCTCTCCCGCCGCCAGCGCTTCCTCAATGCCTGCCATTGCCGGTCCAATGACCGTCCGCCGGTGTGGCTCATGCGCCAGGCAGGGCGCGCGTTGCCCGAGTATCGCAAACTTAAGGAGACGTATACTTTTGTTCAACTGGTCCAGAATCCCGAACTGGCCACCGAAGTTACGCTTCAGCCCGTGCGCCGGTTCGGATTCGATGCCGCAATTTTGTTCAGCGACATTCTCGTCATTCCCGAAGCGATGGGGCAGGCGTATCGCTTCAAGGAGACCGGTGGCGTGGTAATGGATTTCGCCGTCCAGACGCGGGCAGACATTGAGAAACTTTCGGTCGAGCAGGTGTGTGAACGATTGAGTTACGTGGACCAGGCGCTGCGTTTGCTGCGCAAGGAACTTGGGGATGAAACCGCACTGATTGGTTTCAGCGGTTCGCCGTGGACGCTGGCGACGTTTATGATGGAAGGGGCCAGTGTTCCGAAGTATGGCCGGGCGCTCGCGTTGTTTCGCGAGGATCCGAAAACTTATTGCGCGCTCGCGGAGAAGCTCACCGCCGCCGTTACGGCGTACCTCCAGATGCAAATTGCCGCCGGCGTGGACGCCGTGCAGATTTTCGACAGCCACGGCGGTCATCTGGCGCCGACGGAGTTTCAAGAAGCCAGCGGGCGCTGGATGCGGGAGATTGTTGGTCGCCTGACAACTGGCACTTCGCATACCGCGCCGCCTGTGATCGTCTTTTCCCTCGGCACGCACGGCAACTGGCCGGAGTTGATCGCCACGGGCGCAAAGGTGATCGGCATTGACTGGCAAACCTCGCTGGCGGATGCGCGCAAGCTGATCCCCGAGGGCATTGGATTGCAGGGCAACCTCGCCCCGTCGTTGATAAGTGATGCCACGCCGGAAGTTGTCGCGCGTGAAACCGGGATTGTGCTCGAAGCCATGCGGGGCCGGGCGGGACACGTTTTCAACCTCGGGCACGGTTTGACGCCCGGGGCAAAGCTGGAGAACATTGCGGCATTGGTTGAAACCGTGAAGCATTTCGAATGAAGTCATGAAGACGCTGCAAGTGGATCTCGACCTGGTGAAGAAATACAACGTGGCGGGGCCGCGTTACACCAGCTACCCGCCCGCGACGAAATTCACGGACACGATTTCGTGGGATCAGCTATCGACCAAGCTCGAAGAGAACAACCGCACGCCGCGCGATCTCTCCGTTTACTTCCACATCCCGTTCTGCGAAACGCTCTGCTGGTTCTGTGGCTGCACCACGGTCATCACTCTCAACCACGACAAGGGCAGGGACTACATTGATTATCTGGGCCGCGAAGTCGCCCAGATGGCGACAAAGTTGAATCCTGCTCGCAAAGTCGTGCAGCTTCACTTCGGCGGTGGTTCGCCTACGTTCTTGCGACCGGACGAAATCCGCCGGCTGGGCGAGATTATCCACAGGCATTTCCAATTCGCGCCTGACATCGAAGCCAGTGTGGAAGTGGACCCGCGGCGGCTCACGCGCGACCACATGGTTGCGTTACGCGAAATTGGGTTCAACCGCGCCTCGATGGGCGTGCAGGATTTCAATCCCAAGGTGCAGGAGGCGATTCACCGCATTCAACCGCGCGAGATGACGCAGCAGGCAATGGACTGGATGCGCGAACTGGGTTACGGCTCAATCAATCTCGACCTGATTTACGGCCTGCCCCATCAGACCCCGGAGACCTTCAATGAAACCCTCGACACGGTGCTCACGATGAAGCCCGACCGGCTGGCGGTGTTCAGTTACGCGCACGTGCCGTGGATCAAGCCGGCGCAGAAGATTCTGGAGGATAAAGTCCTGCCCACGCCCGAAAGCAAATTGGAAGTCCTCAAGCTGGTCATCGAGCGGCTGACGACCGACGACCAGTACGTCTATATCGGCATGGACCACTTTGCGAGACCGGGCGATGAACTCGCTGTGGCCCAGCGAAACAAGCAGTTGCAGCGGAATTTCCAAGGCTACAGCACGCGCGCTGGGTCGGACATCTACGCGTTTGGCATGTCCGGGGTGTCACAAGTTCCCGATGCCTACTGGCAGAATGAGAAGGAACTCCCGAAGTACCAGGAAGCCGTGGATGCCGGGCGCGTCCCGTTGCATCGCGCCTACTTCGTGACCGACGAGGACAAAATCCGCCGCGAGACGATCATGCGCACGATGTGCGATCTCTCGCTAGACTTCACTGTCATGTCGCAAAAACTCGGCATCAACTTCGAGCAACACTTTGCGAAAGAACTGGCCGCGCTGGCACCATACGAGAGCGACGGACTGGTGAAGCGCACGCCGACGGGATTGGAAGTCACCGACGCGGGCCGCCTGTTCATTCGCAACATCGCGATGTGTTTCGACAACACACTCGCGCCGGCGGGCGAGCGGAGACATTCAAAGACGATTTGAAGCGGCAGGGGCTTGCGGCTTGCCAGCAATTGGGATAATAGGACAAACATGAAGATGGAGGAAATTCGCGAGGCTTTGCACGCGCAACCGTTCCGTCCGTTTAGAGTTCACCTTGCAGATGGCGGCCAAATTCCCGTGGCTCACGAGGACTTCGTCGCGCTCGATCCAGTGGGTCGAGAAGTGATTGTGTTCCTGCCGGACGGCTCACATCAAGTCGTGGACGTGATGTTGGTTACCCGTCTGGAAATCAAAGCCCGGAACGGTGTTCATCCCAAGAAGAAGCGCTGAATCTGAAGGGGGGATTGTCTTCCGTACCTTGGGAGCTTCCAAGAATTGGCGATGCGGTTACTTCAAGGTTTCGACCTGAATCCGCGTCAGGTCATTGACCCCAAGTTCCAGCAACGCGGCGTTGGCATAGAGATCGAAGTTCGGTTTCATGTACGGCGACCTGGTGCTACGACGCTGGCGGTCCAGTTCCTTGATCGAGAGCATGTCGAGCGCAACGGGATCACGACTGAAGCGGATTTGATTCAGCACGGTTGAGTAATGCAACAAGCCGCGTTGACCTCCTTCGTATTGGCAAACCAGCGCGTCGGTGATGCTGAGTACGGCCTTGTCGCCGATGGATGGCAAGGCATAGATTTCCGGCACGGCCTTGGAAAGCCGAAGGGGATCCTGCTCAAAGCGGTAGGTGTTGTCCACGCTGCCCATGGTGAGGCCGAACAGGCTTCCCGAAACGCCGGCAACGTTGTGATTGAGCAGCGGTGCCACGTTAATGATCTTTGTGATCTCCTGGCTTACCAGCTTCGAAACAAAAGACTTCCGGCCAACGCCCTCGCCCGTCTTGCCAAACTCGAAATCGTCCCAGACCAGATTGCCGATCAGCGGTGTGTCGTAATAATTGGTCGCATCGTAGCCGGCGTCCGCGCTGCCCGCCACGCGGATGCCGAGGGTTTCCACCAGTTCAAAAAAGCCTGCTTCGCGCAGGTCCACTTGTGATTTGTCCCAGACGATAATCCGGCTCGCGGGCACGCCGGCGGAAATCAGCCCCCGAGCCACCGCCTCCGCCACCGCCGGACGGGTGCCGCTGTTGGGGCCAGGTCGGGAATAGACTTTGATGCCGACGACGTCCTGCGTGGAAACGAGGCTTAACCAGGCTTCGTTGGCCATGGCTTTGCCCGTCAGGCTTTTGATGCCGCGATCCATCATCGCCTGCACGCGTTCGGGTCTGGGACGAAATGCTTCAATCGCTTCGCGATCCTGCACGATAACCACCCGGGTGCGGGGAGCGCTTTGGCCGGAACTGTTGAACGGATCCGAGGCGAACGCGGAGAGTGTCAGGGCACAGAGGAACACGAAACCGCGGAGGACCGTTCCGTTGCGTAGGCTCATTGGCGTGGGTGCGTTTCTTGACACGTCAGGGCATGGATGGTACCACGAGCCGCAATGCGGGCGACAAAAAAACGGACCGGGCTCCGGGCAGTAATGCTCGCGGGTTTCCTCGCGTTGCTGGCGGGTTGCACGCCGCCCGGGCCCCAAGCGTTGCTGGATGGGCGGGATTTGCTCGAAGCCGGCAAATATCCCCAGGCGGTCGAACGATTAACGCTGGCCACTGCGGTTTTGACCAACAACGCCCAAGCTTGGAACTATCTCGGGCTGGCGCTTCATCGCACCGGAGAGGCGACCCGGGCTGCCGAAGCCTACCGTCGCGCCTTGGTGCTGGATCGTGATCTCTTCGAGGCGCATTTTAATCTTGGCTGTCTGTGGCTGGACGAAGGCAAGCTCGATGCCGCGAAAAGTGAGTTCACCGCCTGCACCCTGCGGCGCGGCGATTCGTTTGATGCCTGGCTCAAGCTTGGCGTTGCGCATTATCGCCTCGGCGAACTTGTGGCTGCGGAAAGCAGCTATCACAAGGCCCTGCGGCTTAATGCGAATCATCCCGAAGCGTTGAATGGCCAGGGCCTGGTCCACGCTCAACGGCGGCGATCACGGGAGGCGGTGCAATTTTTCAATGCCGCGTTGAAGCAGCAACCTGACTACGGTCCGGCACTGCTGAATCTTGCCACGGTTCTGCGGCGCGACCTCGGCGATGTCAACGGTGCGGCTCAACGGTACCGTGATTATCTGGCGTTGGATCCCGCCTCACCGGACGCGGAGGCGGTGAAGGCGATTTTGATTTCGCTGGAACCCAAGCCTGCTGCCGTTGCGGCAACTCCGGTCGCGCCACCCACCACCAATCCAGTCGTGACCAACGTCGTCAAGACGCCGACCGTTGTGCCGGCCGCTCCGAGTCCGGTGAAATCGAATCCGCCCGCCCTTGTCGTCAAGCCGGTGGCGGCGCCAGCGGTTTCCAATGCCGAAGTTGTACGACTTCCGCCGGAGCCAGTGATTCGAGCTTCTCCTCCGCAAGATGCCGACGCTTCGCTGCCACCCACGCTTAGCTCGTCCGAGACGCCGTCCGTTAGCGCAGCCACTTCCACAGTCCCAACTGCGGAGTCGGTCAAAGCCTCGCCAGAGAAGCGAAACTTCCTTTCCCGCTTGAACCCGTTTCGGGGCAGTCGCAAATCGGGTCCGAAAGCGGTGGAGATTTTACCCGCCACCCGAACTGCCGAAGACGCCGTCGTGGTCGCGGGGACGGAAGCGGCAGTCAGTTTTCCGCGTTACCGATACCGTCTCCCGGATGCGCCGGCGGCCGGGAGTCGCACCGAAGCGGAAGCTGCGCTGGCGCGTGGCCGCGAAGCTGAACGGGATGGTAAACAAACCCTGGCCGTTGAGGCGTACCGGCAGGCGGTGCAGGCGGATGCTGCCTGCTTCGAGGCCCAGTATCACCTGGCTCTGGCGCACTACACCTCGCGTAACTATCCGGCGGCGCTAGCTGGTTGGGAAAGCGCGCTGGCTATCCGGTCGGATTCCACTGAGGCGCGCTACAATTTCGCATTGGCGCTCAAGTCGGCGGGCTATGCGCTCGATGCGGCTGCCGAATTGGAGAAGATTCTCGCCGCCAACCCGGACGATGTTCGCGCGCACCTGATATTGGGCAATGTCTGTGCTGAACAATTGCAGGACAAAAGTCGGGCACGTGTCCATTACCAGCGCATTCTGGAACTGGATTCGCAGCATCCGCAGGCCACGGCCATCCGTTATTGGCTGGTGGCCAATCCAAGGTGAGCGGTGGTACAAATCTGGCTTGAATGGCTGTGATTAACGTCCGGCTTCCTCAGTGGGGGGCGCCAAAAGCAAATGAGTCTCAATAATCTGCCATTTAACTGGTTCGACATCTTCCTGCTGGTCTGGCTAGCAATGGGAATTTTTCGCGGACGCAAACGCGGCATGTCGGAGGAGTTGCTGACCTTCCTGCAATGGATGGTCATTATTGTCATCAGTTCGATGGCCTACCAGCCAGTTGGTGCATTTTTACAGAACCTGGCGAAATTCAGCCGGCTGACTGCCTATATCCTTGGCTACCTTCTGACGGCTGGCGCCGTAGCCGCTATTTTCCTCCTCCTCAAGCGGTCGTTGGGTGGCAAGCTGATTGGCAGCGATGTGTTCGGCAAATCGGAGTATTACCTCGGGATGCCGGCGGGGATGTTGCGGTTCATCTGCATGTTGATCACCGCGCTGGCCATCCTCAACGCCCGGCTTTACTCGTCCCAGGAAATCGCCGCAGCGCAAAAGTTTCAACTCGACAATTACGGAAGCGAGTTTTTCCCCAGCATGCAGTCACTGCAGGCCACGGTTTTCGAGCAGTCCATAGCTGGCCCACCCATCCGCAAGTATCTCGGTTTTCTGCTGATTACCCCTACCGCACCGGCGAGCACGGGGAAATTCAAGCAGAAGGAGTGGAGTCCCACGGTTGCAGGACAGCCATCTGGAAGGTAGCGGGTTTGGCCTGAAGCGGCGTGCTGCGGACTAACGGAAGGTAAAACTCCGCAAGGGACCCGCTCGTAATTGAGCGTTTTCAGCCTGCCCGGTGATTTGCCTCGACGGAAGCGGAGCTTTCCCTTTGATTGGACGCGTGGCTGGTTTTCTTCCGCAGGACACGCTTGAACGAATTCGCGCCGCCAATGAAATCGTGGATGTCATCGGCGGCTATGTGCCATTGAAGCGTGCCGGTGCGAACTTCACGGCGCTCTGTCCGTTTCATAAAGAGAAGACCCCCAGTTTCAATGTCAATCCACAGAAACAAATCTTTCACTGCTTTGGTTGTCATAAAGGCGGTGACGTGTTCACGTTCGTCAAGGAATACGAGAACATCGGCTTCATGGACGCCGTGCGGAGGTTGGCCGAGCGTGCCAAGATTCCGATCGAACTCGACGCCACCCCCGGCGCGCAGGAGGCGCGGCACATCAAGGATCAGTTGCTGCAAATCCACGAGCAGATCACGCAACGGTGGCAGAACGCGCTCGGCAGCGAAGCTTCCGGTCAGTTGGCCCGTGACTATCTGGCCAAACGCGGTGTGTCCGGGGAGGCGATGCAACTGTTCCGCCTCGGGGCTGCGCCGGACTCGTGGGACGACACCGTGAACTGGGCCAAAAGCAAGGGCCACGACCTCGCGATCATCGAGAAAGCGGGACTCATCATTCGTCGTGAAGGTGCGGACGGCTATTACGATCGATTTCGCGGACGGCTGATGTTTCCCATTTGTGACGAACAGGGACGGGTCATCGGTTTCAGTGGACGCGTGATATCCGGTGATCAAAAGACCGCCAAGTACGTGAACTCGCCGGAGACGCCGATCTTCACGAAGAGCAAGGTCTTCTTCGGCCTCGATAAATCCAAGCGCGCGATTCTCGACGCTGGCTTCGCCATTGTGTGCGAGGGCCAACTGGATTTGATCGCGAGCTTCATGGCTGGCGTGCAGAACATCGTCGCACCGCAGGGGACGGCCTTCACCGACCAGCACGCGCGTATTATCAAACGTTACGTGGACGAAGTGGTGTTGTGTTTTGACTCGGACAATGCCGGGCAGAACGCGGCGGTGCGTTCGCTGGACAGTTTGCTGGCTTCTGGTCTGGCGGTGCGCGTGGCCGTGGTGGCAGCTCCGCATGACCCCGATAGTTACATCAAAGCGAACGGTGGCGAGGCGTTTCGGAACTTGATCGCGGGCGCTGAAGGTTTTTTTGATTACTTCCTTGGTCGCCTTTGCGCTACGAACGACATCTCCACCGACAAGGGCCGTCTGGCCGTGCTGCGCGCCATGGCCGAGGCAGTCAACAAAACTGGCAACGTGGTGTTGATTGACAAACATGCACAGAAGACGGCGCTGCGCCTCGGCGTGACAGCGGATGCTGTCAGGGCGGAGTTCAGGAAGAATCCCACCATCCAACCGCCGCCTGCAACAGAGGATTTTGACCCAACCGACGAAACGGAAAGCCAAACGGTACGACCGGCCACCCACGAATTGTGGCTGCTTAAAATCGTTTTGAAACACGAGTCCGGATTGACCTGGCTTGAAGGGCATCTGGACCCGGAGTGGATTCAACACGCGACCGTGAAGGAAATTGTTTCGCGCTGTCTGGCCACTCACGCGCAGGGCTCCTGGCTTGGCCTGGCGCCGTTCCTGGATGATTTTGAATCCGCGGAAGCGCGGGGATTGATCACCGAAGGCGCGGCGGAGGAGCGGGAGATTCCGAATCCCGATCAACAACTGGCCGACCTGACGTTGCGCTTGCGGAACCAATTTCTTGATCGCCAGCTTGCCGGTTTGTCGCATCGGCTCAACCAGCCTAACCTGAGCGAAGCGGAGAACCTGCAACTGCTCCAACAACAACAGCAATTACGACAACTCAAACGCCAGCCGCTCGTCCCGCTTGGAGACACGCATTGAATGGCACGCGGCGTTGCGTCTTCTCGCCATTCAGCCTAGATGAACCTTCTGCACGAAAAGGTTGACCGGCGGATTTCTGCTTTCTACGTTGCCGCGAACTTGAACCAACACCGCGTATGACTTTTATTCCTGCCGCACGCCAATCTCCGTTGGCCCTGATCATTCCATTGTTCCTGGCCCTGACCGTGATGGACGTGCAGGCGCAGTCTGCGGGCGGAATAAGATGGTGGAAGGGCAATCTCCACACCCACACGCTCTGGAGCGATGGCGATGATTATCCCGAGATGGTGGTCGGTTGGTACGTGGACCACGGCTATGACTTTCTCTCCATCACAGACCACAATCGAATGCTAGAAGGCGACCGGTGGGTCAACACGACGAATCGTGGCGGCGGCGTGGCCCTCAAGAAATACCTGGCCCGGCACGGCGCGAATTGGGTCGTGCAGCGGACGACCAACGGCATGGCGCAGGTGCGATTGAAGACGCTGGAGGAATTTCGCCCGTTGTTCGAAAAGCCCGGCAAGTTCCTGCTCATACCGGGCGAGGAGATTTCCGCGGAATACCAAGCGGCACCGATTCACCTCAACGGAATCAATCTGCGCGAAGTGATTCCGCCCCAGGGCGGGAACAGCATTACCGAAGTGTTGCAGAACAACATCAACGCGGTGCTGGAACAACGCCGGCGCACTAGCCAGCCGATGTTTCCCCATATCAACCATCCCAATTTTCAATGGGCGCTGAGCGCGGAGGACATGGTCGCGCTGCGGGGTGATCGCTTTTTTGAAGTGTTCAACGGGCATTCCGGCGTGCGCAATTACGGCGACCAGACGCACGCCAGCATGGAGCGCATCTGGGACATCATCCTCACTCGGCGCGCGGTGGAATTGGGCATCGCGCCGAGCTGGGGCACGGCTACGGACGATTCGCACGCCTACCACGAGTTCCGTGTCGGCAAGACCAATCCCGGACGCGGTTGGGTGATGGTGCGCGCGGCGGAGTTAACCCCGGCGGCAATCATCGCCGCGATGGAGCGGGGCGACTTTTACGCAACGAGCGGCGTGCGGTTGCGGGATCTCAAGGTCGGCCCCAAGGAAGTGCGCGTGGAAATGGAACCCGAACCGGGCGTGATGTTCACCACACAGTTCATCGGTTCCCGCAAAGGGGTGGACCTCAAGAGCGAGCCCGTGCGGGATGAGCAGGGCAAGGAGCTGCGGGTGACCCGGCGTTACAGCGATGGGGTGGGTGCGGTGCTCGCTGAAGTGAAGGGCAACCTGGCCATTTACACGTTGAAGGGCGACGAAATCTACGTCCGCGCCAAAGTGATTTCCTCCAAGCCCAAGGAGAACCCTTACGCCGCGGGAGATTTTGAAACCGCGTGGGTGCAACCGCTGGTGACCGGCGTGAAATAGAAAAGGCGCGGGCTATTGAGCCCGCGCCGGTGATTCGATTTGAGAAATTACTTTGCGCCCTGATCAATCCAGGCACGGATCAGGCCAACTTCCTCCTTGGTCAACTGCGCAATGCCCGCCTTGTTTCCCTTGGGCGGCATGAAATAATCCTCTTCACCCAGCCAAGCGACATTGTGAACCAGCACACTGTCGGCGCTCTTGCCCGGCTCAATCACCTTGCCATTGTCGCCGCCCTTGAGCGCGCCCTCCAGGTTGTCCAGTCGCAGCCGGGCCTTGGGCTTTTCCGCGCCGTGACACTTGACGCAGGATTTTTCGAACAGGGGTTTGATGTCCGCTGCAAACGTCACGCCCTTCTTATCGGAGGCAGGTGGCAGCTTGCTCTTGTCAATTTTCGTTTCCGCATTCGCGGCAAAGGTCACTGACACGATGACAACGGTGGCCAGGGTGGTGAATAGTTTGGATGGAATAATTTGTTTGGTTCGCATAGTTAAGCTCAGCTTTGAAATATTGGAGCGATTGACGGTCGCGGTGTCAAAAACATTCAACCGGAAGAAGCATATTACTGCGGGTAGGGTGGTTGGCCGGTCGCCTCAAGCCCATTCTCCGCCACAGCACTCG
>Ga0315910_10001029_pt1 | contig 26262 bp, 19 predicted proteins | sample EdamamesoilMG_FD_204470 | JGI IMG/M metagenome (GOLD analysis project Ga0315910, IMG submission 204470) | Garden soil microbial communities collected in Santa Monica, California, United States - Edamame soil | ecosystem: Environmental > Terrestrial > Soil > Garden | place: USA: California... | reverse complement strand
TTTGCGCTGAGCAAGGGGCGGACGAACAATCCGTCATTGATCTGGGTTCCGTGATTCTGCGCCAGCACGCGATGCATAGACTGATGATGAGTTGACCAACTCCCGGCTGGACAAGCTCGGACCCCGGACTTAGTGTCGATTTCGAAAAAGTGTTAACTGTATGAGCGCGCAGTCGTTCTCCCTGATCAAGCCCACCCAGATCGCTTGGCGTCGGAGCATCAGTCAAGTGATCCGCGTCGTCGTCCGTTTCTTTCGTCGTCTCTGGCCGCGGCGCTTCCGCCCCGGCGATGACAGTCCGGGGTTGGAAGGTGCGGGCCGGCTCGTGCCTCGCAAGCCGACACCTCCGCATCATCTGGTAGCCGCGAAAGCGCTACCGCCTTCGGATCGGACGTATTTGTTTGCCAAGGATTGAACATCTCAAAAGCAAACTCGTGCTACCGCAGTTCCCGCCCTTTTTGCCAGCGGTCGCGTGGTGCCGACATCAGGTCGTTGCGAAGGCTGGAAAATGAGTGTGGCAACAATACCAATCCAACGAAGCCGGTCATTGTATGCCTTACTGGCTGCCATGGTCATCGGAACTGGGCTGCTCTGGCGATCTGGCCTGCTGCCATTATCAGATTTCCTCGCCAAATACGGTGGTGATGCGCTTTGGGCGTTGCTGGTGTTTCTCTGTCTGGGAACCGCTTTTCGCCGGAGTTCCACCCTGCGAATCGCAGCGGGAGCGGTTTGTTTCGCGTGGGCCGTCGAGTTATCGCAGCTTTATCACGATCCATGGATCGACGCGATTCGCACAACCCTTTTCGGCCGGTTGGTGCTGGGCGCTGCGTTCAATGCTCCTGATTTGATCGCCTATGTGATCGGCGTTGCGCTTGGAGCATCAACCGAGTGCGCCCTTTCCGGGAGAACCAGAAGAGTTGGCGAGACTTAGTTCGGCCATTGGCGACGGTGCGTGACGGAAGCGGGGTTCGTTTGTCAGATTAAAGTGAAGGCTGAATGATATGCGTGAATTGACCTTGCTCGAAACCGGTTGTCTGGGCGGTTTGCTCCTCCTCTCCTTGGTGCTGCCTATGCTGATGAGTTTTTGTGGACCACAGGATGCGACGGCCAGAAAGTATTGTATGAAGACAGTTTGGACTGGCCAGATACTTGGGGCACTTGCTGCGATTGCGATATTGGCATCAGCTCTACTCGCCCCTTACGCCGCTGGGCTCGGTCTGGTCAGTTGTCTTTCATGTGCGCTTCTGTTGCAGCGGCAATTTCGGTTTCTGCGCATGGCGGCCGCCCGACCTCATGGCCCGCGTCTAATCCGGAAGTAGCGGCCCGCTTCGCTTAGGTTTGTCGCATAGGTGAACGTCGAAGCGGTTGCCACGAGATTCGTCGCCAAGGTGGTCCAACTTGTTAGATTCAGTGAGCTTTCCACCCGATACGGCTGGCCGAAAACCGATTCCCAACGCAAAGTCACAGTCTGGTTGCTGCGCGCGACAGATAGCAGTTTGAACGGCTTGGCATACGGGTTGTTGAACACCATCAGCACCGGCAAATGATCGGAAGCCGTTTCGCTATCCGTTCCCAGCAATGGCGGAGGTGGTGATGGCAAGAGATCGGTGCGGAAAACCTGCGATGCCGCGATGTTCGAGCGGAGCAGGGAACTGGGAAAGATGTAATCCAGCCGGGAACTTACGCTGGCTCGGATGGAGAAGGTGTTGACGCTGCCGGTGAACGGGTTCGTGGGATTGGTGAGCCGTAGGCCGGTCGCCGGGCCGATCAATTTCTGGATGGCGAGCGCGTTGGTGTCAGAGTCATTCATGTCGCCCGTCAGCACATACGGATGCAGCGGGTAAACGGACTGCAGGTTGGTGGCGATAAAATTGGTGATGGCCGTGGCTTCCGCGGCCCGCTTGGCCGCCGCATCGGCGTACGTCGTGCCCTGAGTGGATTTCAGATGCACGGTCAGCACGTGCAACGGCTGCGGAAAGTCAGGAACATTCACCTGGATCTCTGAGAGGTCGCGCGTGAAGTTGTCGAGGTTGTTGTCGGCATTGGTGTAGCCGAACGAGCGGAGGTCGATTCCGTCGAGCCATTTGCTGAAGCGGGTGATCGGATACCGGCTCAGCAGCGCGCTCGTGATGAAACTATCGCCGCCATTCGTCACCGCCAACGCGTAGCCGGGGAAGAATGCGGTGACAAAGTTCGTCATCTCGTGGCGTAGATCAAAGGGGATCTCCTGGAAGGTGATGAAATCGGGGTTCAGATACTGCAACTGCCGGGCGATGGCGCGGACCTGGGGCGCATTCGTGCTCCAGTCGGTGGCGCCGTTGCCAGCGACGTTGTATGTCACGAGCGAAAAACCTGTCAGCGCCGGTGACACCGTGAGCGTAGCTTCGTTGCTGTTGGTGCTGCCGGCACTGTTGGAAACCATCACGCGATACGGTCCAGCGTGACTGGCCGTGACATTGGAGAGCGAAAGGGAAGCGCCGGTCTGCCCGGGCAGATTCGTTCCGTGCCATTGCCATTGATACGCCGGCGTAGGGTTTCCGGAAGCGCTTGCGGTGAAGGTCACGCTGCCGCCTTCGTTCACGGACTGGTTCTGTGGTTGTAACGTGATGATGGGCGCGGATGGCGGGTTGGTCGCGCCATTGAAAACGACTGTGAGCTCATCCACGGCCAGGCCGTAGTCGTTGCCAGTGTCGTTGTTGTCGAACCAACGTAGAAAGATCTCTGTTGCCGGCGCGATCGAAACCGGCAGGGAAACGCTCACAAACATCTGCCGGTTGCTGGCTGCATTCCCATCCAGGGCAGCGGCGTTGGTGCTGATGGTGGGTGCGATGAAATTCAATGCGCCGACGCTGGTCCACGTGGCTGTGTTTGCGGCGTCGGAATTGGTCAAGCTTGTGCCGATCCGATAAGCGAAAGCCAGTGAGTTTGCGTCACCGTTGCCGCCATTGCGCCATTCTTCACCCGTGTAGGAGATCTGAAGATTGGTGATGGCGGTGGCGGTATTGTTGGTGAACCGCACCCCAAATGCGATATCACCGGGTGTCGCTGATGCGATTGCGCCCAAGGCCCGCTCCGTGGCTGTGCCACTGCCATAGCTGTAGAGCGCCCCGGCAAAACTGCCCCCGTTGTCTGCACGATACGTCGTCACGGCTACGCCACCGGCGGTCTTTGACGCGTACCAGCCGGGCAATGTCGAATTGTCAGTCCACGGATTGGTGGTGCTGGAGATGGCAAGAGAATCAAAGTTCTGCGAATACGTTCCCAAGCTAGTGGGAATCTGTCCACGGGCGTCAGTCAGTCCGCTCAGCCAGGCCACACCAAAAATGAATGCAAGACTTTTGGTCACTGCTTCCGGCCAGAGCCTCCGTTCAAACTGTCGATTGGGATTCAAGCGCTTCCAAGCAAAGTCTCACAAAAAACGGGCTGAGTAAACTGTCGGGTTGACGGCTGCGTCACCGTTTTTCATTAAAACTTGCCTGCGAGTATTTTTGATTCGCCAGAACCTCCACCCGCTCACGCAACGAAATGTCCAGCTCCAGTTCCGTCCAGTTCGTCTGCCAACGCCCCATCGCCACCCCGCCCATCGCTTCCTGCCAGTCCACTTTGGCGAGGTGCATTGGAGGCGGTTGCACCGAGCCCTGGATCAACAGACCAAGTTTGTTCCGTCGCTGGGCGGCGCCGGCGATCTTCTGTCCGCGCCACAACACATCAAATTTCTCGTACCCAACGAAACATTGGCCAGGCGCGGACTTCTCGCAGCACGACGCGAGTTCCGTTTCCACTTTCAGCTTTGCGAACGCCGCTTGAATCCACTCGTGTACACGCCGGTAACTTTCTTCCGCCCGCAACAAGTGCCATTCGCTGCCGGCCGGGAAGGCGAGGCAGTAGGTCCAATCCGCATCGTGCGGTACGATGCCCCCGCCGGTGGGCCGCCGCACGAGAGGGCGCAGCAACGTGGCGCTTTCCACTTCAACATATTTCTGGAAGTAGCCAAACGAAGCCGCGGGCTCGGTCCAGCTGTAGAACCGCAGCACTGGTTGCTGTAGTCGCGGCATCGCTTCCAGCAACGCCTCGTCCAGCGCCATGTTGTAAGCGGCGCCGCGTGGCCCGGAATTGAGCAACAGCCAGTTCACTTCACTCCGATCTGCGGACAAAGTTTTGCGATTTCACACCCGGCGCAATCGGGCTTGCGGGCATCACAACGCCGGCGGCCATGCCAGATCAGCCAGTGGCTCAACAACGTCCACTGCTCCTGCGGCACCAGTGGCATCAACTCCTGCTCGATCTTGACGGCATCCGTCTGTTTGGTGAGGCCAAGCCGATTTGCCAATCGTGTCACATGCGTATCCACCACGATACCGACATTGATGTTGAACGCATTTCCCAGCACCACGTTTGCTGTTTTACGCCCGACGCCGTCCAGCGCATGCAATTCTTCCATCGTGCGGGGCACTTCACCGCCATGCTTTGCCACAAGCGCCGCACTGCAAGCCTTGATGTTTTTTGCCTTGTTGCGAAAGAAGCCGGTGGTCTTGATCACCTGCTCTAGTTCGACGAGCGATGCATGCGCATAATCAGCGGCGCTCCGGTATTTCTTGAACAGCTCCGCGGTCACGAGATTCACGCGCTTGTCGGTGCATTGCGCAGAAAGGATTGTCGCGATGAGTAGTTCGAGTGGATTGGAAAAATTCAGCTCGCAATGTGCATCAGGATAAGTCCGCTGCAGCCCAGCAATGATTTTCCTGGTGCGGGCGGCTCTGGCTTCAGCGGTTTCGCGCGGCATGGCCAGGGCAGGGTAGCAACGCTCGACAAGGCTGCAAGTTTCCACCGGGCAGGCGTCATGCCTGCTCAGAGATATTTTGTGAGGATCGGCTTCAACGCCGTGATGGTTTTCTTCGGCCAGACCTTACGATCGGTCATGATGGCGTTCTTGAGCGCAGCATGACACGGCCAGTTGGGCTCGGCGGGAATCTCCGCAATCGTCCGCGCCACGACCGCCTTGGCTGTTGCCGCATTCTTCATCAGGTTCGCCACCACCATTTCCACGGTCACGTGATCGTGCTCGGTGTTCCAGCAATCGTAATCAGTGATCATTGCCATCGTGGCATAGGCGATCTCGGCTTCACGGGCGCATTTGGCCTCGCCCAGATTCGTCATGCCGATGACGTCATGGCCGGCGTGATGATTGGCCAGCGACTCGGCGCGGGTGCTGAAAGCCGGGCCTTCCATGTTCACATACGTGCCGCCGTCGTGGGCGCGCGCATTCAGTTCGCGGGCTGATTTCAGGAGCAGTTGCCGTAATTCCTCGCAGATGGGGTCGGCAAATGCAATGTGCCCCACGATGCCACGCCCAAAGAACGTATGCTCAAAATCGCGCTTGGTGCGGTCGAGGAACTGGTTCACGAGCACGATGTCGCACGGCCAGTATTTCTTCTGGAGCGACCCGACGGCACTGACACTGATGATCCAGGCGACACCGAGTTTCTTCATCGCCCAGATGTTGGCGCGATGATTCAACTCACTCGGTAGAATACGATGGCCACGCCCATGTCGCGGGACGAAGACCACTTCACGCCCGGCGAGCTTGCCAGTGAGCAGTGCATCCGACGGCGGACCAAACGGAGTTTTGACCTTCACCCATTTCTGGTGGATGAAGCCTTCGATGTTGTAAAGCCCGCTGCCACCGATGATACCGATCCGATGTCTTGCCATGCCGGGAATTAACCACGAATGAACACGAATGAACACGAAAAAGCCGCTTACTTCACTTTCACAAACACCGCGCAGACGGGCGAACCAACGGTGACTTTCTGACTGGTCGGTTTCAATCTGCCTGTGGTGGTGTCAATCGCGAACACGACGACCGAATCCGAGTTCTGATTTTCAGCGAGCAGCCAACGGCCGGTGGGATCGATCGCAAAATGCCGTGGCGTCTTGCCCCGCGTGGATTCGTGCTGAAGCAACGTCAACTTGCCCGACTTTGCGTCCACGGCGAACACCGCGATGCTGTCATGACCACGATTCGAGCTGTAAATAAATTTGCCGTTTGGATGCGCGGTGATCTCGGCGCAGGAATCCTTGTCCGTCGCGGTGTAGTGCGCTGGAAGCGTGGAAAGGGTTTGGAGTTCGGTCATCCCGCCAGTCTTTGAGTCGTAGGCGAACACGGTGATGGTAAGCTTCATTTCGTTGATGACGTAAACGAACCGGCCGTCTGGCGAGAACGCAAAATGTCGGGGGCCGGAGCCGGGCGCAACTGTGGCAGATGCCGGGCTGTTCGTGGCGAGCTTTGCATTTGCGGCATCAAGCTGATAGCACAGCACCTGGTCGAGCCCGAGGTCGCACGCAAGCGCGAAACGATTGTCCGGTGAAGGCGTTAGGAAATGCGCGTGTGGGCCGGCCTGGCGCCGAGGATTCACGCTCGAACCCGTGTGCTGAATGACGCTTGTAGCTTCACCCAGGTTGCCGTCAGCACGAATGGGCAACGCCGCGATGCTGCCCGAACCGTAATTAGCCACCAGCGCACACTTGCCGGTGGCGTCCACCGAAACATGGCACGGTCCCGTACCGCCGGAAGTTTGCTGATTCAGCAAAGTGAGCTTGCCGGTTTTCGCTTCAATGGCGTAGGCGTTCACTGCGCCGGCGCGTTTGCCCTGGGTATCGTTCACTTCGCCAACAGCGTAAAGAAAGCGTTCATCCGGATTCACTGCGAGAAAACTAGGATTGCGCGTTTCCGCGGCCAGTATCGGTTCGGATAATCTACCGGTGGTCGAATCGAAGTCGGCGACGTAAATCCCCTGGCTCTTCGGACCCGTGTAGGTGCCGAAATAGACCTTGAACGATTCGCCGGACGCCGCGAACGCGGCCATCAAACACAGACTCAGAATACCGAGGGTTCTCATCCCACCCAGTGAAACCGAAGCGCGAATGGAAGCAAGCCGAAGCTAGTGACAGCAACTGGCCTCGTTGCTCGAAAGCACCGGGCTGATATACGGAATGCCCAGTTCCATCCCGCGGAGGATGAGCAACGACGCGAGCAGAAACACTGCGACTGGCACAGCTTTGAGGAGTTTCAATCGCAGCGAAAACGGCACAAGTTTTCCGGAGAGTGAAATGGCCAGCATCATTGGCACTGTGCCGAGCCCGAACGCCAGCATATAGAGTCCGCCCTGAAAGAGGTCGCCAGTGGCGGTTGCGCCAGCGCAGGCAACGTATACCAGGCCGCAGGGTAGCAACCCATTCAATAACCCGAGAATCAGCAGGGCATCCGCCGAGCAGCGGCGCAACAGGAAACCCATTCCGGCTTTAACACGATCCACCAGTGCGGTGATGGGTCGCCAAAGTGCGAGTTTGCGTGAGGCAAACAAGCCAACCAACAGCGCGACGCCCAGCGCAATGGACAACCAGCGTTGGACACCCGCGAACATCAGGGTTTTGCCGAGCAGACCGAAGACCAGTCCCAATGAACAATAGGTGATGATGCGGCCTAGATTGTAGGCGACGCGACCGGCAAAGAATGCTAGTGGTCGGGGTGCACTGTGAGGCAATGCCAGTGCCAGCGGCCCGCACATACCCGCGCAGTGCAGGCTGCCTACCAACCCAAGCATGAATGCAGTCCAGAGTTCCATGATCACGCACCGCGTTTCACGATGATCTGTTTGTCGGCGAAATATTCCCGATTCTCCGCCGACCATTCGATGCGTACTTTCCAGAGCCCGGGCAACAGGCCGGCGGCATCTATCGTCTGCGAGCCGGTCGCGCTGAGTTCCAATTTGAGCACCACGTCGCGGTCAATCGCCGAAGGGCGGTAGAGGTGAACTTGGCCGGTGGTCTCCGCGTTCACGGTGGCTGGTGGTAACGCGAGCAGAATACTCTGGCGCGCGGCGTCGAAGGAAACCGCCACGCGTTCGCTGAGTTGGGCGGTGCGATTCAACTGGTCGAGGCGCGACTGGAACTTGAGTTCGTCGGCGTAATAGTCTGCCGTGATGAGGTCGGTCCGGTGGGTGCAGGCGATCACGATGAGTGCCACCGTGCCGCTAATGAACAGCACGAAGGTGAGCATGATGCCGTAGGGCCAGTAGCTGCGTTGGGTATTCATGGTTGGATTATTTCACGTCGTTCCGAGGGCCAAGGAAGCCGGTCTTGAGCGTCTCGACTTTTTTGCCCTCGGCATAAACACCGATCACCAGGTCCGCGTGCCCGTTCTTGACGAGCGCGGGGTCGAGATCGATGAGCACCGAGTTCTGCGCGAGTTCCTGCGGCGGCAGCATGATGCTGCCGCCCATGACTTGAAGATCGCCTGGTATGTTCTCGAGCCTAAATTCGATGGGAATCTGACGTGATGTCTTGTTCACGACCTTGACCGTGTAAAGATTGCTCAGATGGCCGTCTGGCATCGTCTGGAACAACGAGCCCGGCGCGCGCAACAGCGTGGCTTCGACCTCAGAGCGGGTGAACACCAGAAACAACCACAGGCCGATTAATGCGCAGAGCACAATGCTGTAGCCGACTAATCGTGGCGTGGCGCGCAATCGCTCACCGCGTTCGATGCCGTTCAGCGACGCAAATCGGATCAGTCCGCGTGGATACCTGATTTTGTCCATGACGCTGTCACAGGCATCAATGCACGCGGTACAGTTCACGCATTCCATCTGCGTGCCGTTGCGGATATCAATGCCTGTAGGACAGACCGTCACACATTGATTACAATCAATGCAGTCGCCTTGCCCGGAGGCTTTGCGTTGCTCGGTCGTCAGGCTGCGCCTGAGCATACCGCGCTTTTCGCCGCGTTTGTAATCGTAGGCGACGACGATTGAGTTTTCGTCGAGTAACGTGGATTGCAATCGACCGTAAGGACAGATGAAGGTGCAAGCCTGCTCGCGGAAGCGCGCGAAGATGCCGTAGAACAGCAACGTGAACAAAATCATGAAAGTCAGTCCGGGGAGATGATTCAGCGGGTTGTCGGTGACAATCTTGAACAGCCCCTCTGTGCCGATGAGGTAAGCAAGTAGGGTGTTACCGATGACAAAGGAGAGCGCGAAGAAGGTGGTGTGCTTGCCGAGCTTTTTGATCAATTTGTTCGCCGCCCATGGCGCTTTGGCCAACGTGCGTTGCTCGTAGGCATCGCCTTCGATGAAATACTCAATCTTGCGGAAGACCAATTCCATGAGCACGGTCTGCGGGCAGGTCCAGCCGCACCACAGCCGGCCAAAGGCCGTGGTGAAGATCACGATGCCGACGAGGAACACCAGAATCGTGACGGCGGAGATGATCATGTCCTGCGGCCAGAAAATCTGCCCGAGGATGACGAACTTGCGCTCGACAAAATTGAGCAGGAGCAGCGGGTTGCCGTTGATGCGGATGAATGGCCCAGCGAACATCACTGCCAGCAGCAGCCAGCTAAGATAAGTGCGCGCACTGGTGAACCGTCCCTGCGGCTTGCGTGGGTAGATCCAGAGGCGATGTCCTTCTTGGTCGGCAGTGGCGAGATGGTCGCGATAATCAGTCCAGTCCACTGGCTTGACCACACCTTCGGGTGGGAGCGGCTTCTTGTCTCGTTCTGGAAGCTGGTCGGTCATCGGAACTGGTATCAGCGCTGAATATCGCCGCCTATTCGTATTCGCTCGGGCCAGTCTTGGCCGGCGTCAGATTCTCTGGCGGCTTCGGGTTTACTGGCTTTGTGCCACGGAATGTCTGGATGTAACTGGCGACCTCGTAGATCTGGTTTGGGTTCAGAACCGTCTTCCAAGTGATCATGCCCTTCTCCGGTACGCCGTGCCAGATGACCTTCACGTTGTCCACGAAGTTCGAACCGTGGATCCAATAATCATCGCAGAAATTCGGCCCAACCAGTCCGCCACCGTCGGCGCGATGGCAGGGCAGGCACAGCGTTGTGTAGGTCTGCCGGCCGGCATTGATGACTTTCTCATCTTTGGAGGCTTCGAGCGCACCAATGGTTGCTTCAAACTTCGCCATGGTGGCGTTCTTGATCTTCTCGCCCGCAGCCCGTTCGACTTCATATTCCGCGGCTGAAGTCTTCTCCTTGGCGAACAAGTGGTAGTAACCCATGTATATCACTGAGAATATGATGGTGAGGTAGAACAGCCACACCCACCAGCGTGGGAGTTTGTTGTCGAGCTCGCGAATGCCGTCGGCTTCGTGGTCGAGCAATAGCGGATCATTCTGGTCGTTCATGAATTTGAGTCGGTTGAATAGCTTTCAGGCTTGGCCACCGGCGCGCTGTCTTCCAGCGGCAAGGCGCTGATGGATTTCAGATTGTTCTTCTTCAGCCGCGCCGCCCAGAACAGGACCCCGGTGAAGAACGTGAAGAAGATGCAGATGGAGATGACGCCGTAGATGCCGACGCCACCGATGTGTTCAAGTACAGATTTGATCATGGATGCCTCACTTGGTGGTGGTTGCAGCTACTGGTGCGGATTTGATGTCCTTGCCGAGACGTTGGAGATACGCGATCAACGCGACAATCTCACGGTTGGTTTCGGTGTTGACCATGCCGACCTTGAGGCCAAGCACGATCTGGTTCGCTTGCGCTGCAAGTTCCTTTTGCGCGTCACCGTTTTCGTAACCGTCAGGATACGGTACGCCGATCTTGCGCAGCGCCTTGATGCGCGAAGGCAGCGAGTTCGCGTCGTACTTTTGCGTCAGCAACCACGAGTAACGGGGCATGATGGAGCCGGGCGAAACGTCCGCCGGCTGGTCCATGTGGTTGTAATGCCATGCATCGGGATATTTGCCACCGATGCGATGCAGATCCGGCCCAGTGCGTTTCGAGCCCCAGAGGAACGGATGGTCGTAGATGTATTCGCCGGACTTCGAGTATTCGCCGTGCCGTTCGGTCTCGGACCGGAACGGCCGCACCATCTGCGAATGACAGCCCACGCAGCCTTCGCGGATGTAGATGTCGCGGCCCACCACTTCGAGCGGCGTGTAGGGTTTCACCGACGAGATGGTCGGCACGTTTTCTTTGATGAGATACATCGGGATGATTTCGATCAGCCCACCGATAAGAATCGCCACGATGGAAAGCACCGTGAACAGCAGCGGCTTGGCTTCGAGGAAACGATGTCCCTTGTACGGCCCGTGTTCAGCTTCGGATGCTTTCACCAATGCCGGCGCATGGGCTTCCTGTTCTGCCACAAACTTGCCGCTCTTCGCTGTGCGATACAGGTTGATCGCCATCAACACTGCGCCGACGATGTAAAGCGAGCCCCCGATGGCTCGGAGTTTGTAGAGCGGGACGATCTGTAGCACGGTCTCCAGGAAGTTCGGATATTGCAGGAAGCCGTCCGCGTTGAATTGCTTCCACATCAGCCCTTGCGTCACACCGCTGGCGTACATCGGCACGACGTAGAAGATCATACCGAGGATCGCGATCCAGAAATGATAGTTCGCCAGCTTCACCGACCAGAGCTTCGTGTTGTAAAGTCGCGGGAATAGCCAGTAGAGCATCGAGAAGGCGAGAAACCCATTCCAGCCCAGCGCGCCGGTGTGAACGTGTGCGATGGTCCAATCCGTGTAGTGCGAGAGCGAGTTGATGCTCTTGATCGCGAGCGTCGGGCCTTCGAGCGTTGCCATGCCATAAGCTGTGATGGCCACGACCATGAACTTCAGCATCGGCTCGGTGCGCAGTTTGTCCCACGCGCCGCGCAACGTCAGCAAGCCGTTCAGCATGCCGCCCCAGCTTGGCGCGATGAGCATCAGCGAAAACACCATGCCGAGCGATTGCGCCCAATCCGGCAGCGCCGTGTAAAGCAGGTGATGCGGCCCCGCCCAGATGTAGAGGAAGATCAAGCCCCAGAAATGGATGATCGAGAGCCGGTAGCTGAACACCGGGCGTTCAGCCGCCTTCGGCAGAAAGTAATACATGAGTCCCAGAAATGGCGTGGTGAGGAAGAAGGCGACGGCGTTGTGGCCGTACCACCATTGAACGAGCGCATCCTGCACGCCGGCGTACATCGAGTAGCTCTTGAACGGTCCAGCAGGCATTTCTAGTGAGTTGAAAATGTGCAGCACTGCCACCGTCACCGCGGTGGCAATGTAAAACCAGATGGCGACATACATGTGTTTCTCGCGCCGCTTGATGATCGTGCCCATCAAGTTCACCGTGAACGCGACCCACACGATCGCGATGGCGATGTCGATCGGCCATTCGAGTTCCGCGTATTCCTTGCTCGTCGTTAATCCGAGCGGCAACGACACCGCCGCGCTGACGATGATCGCCTGCCAGCCCCAGAAGTTGAACCAGCTCAGAAAATCGCTGAACATGCGTGCCTTGCAGAGCCTTTGCAGCGAGTAATAGATACCCATGAACATCGCGTTGCCGACGAAGGCGAAGATCACGGCGTTTGTGTGCAGCGGACGCAGCCGGCCGAAGGTCGTGAATTGGAGATTGAGATTGAGATCGGGCCAGAACAACTGACACGCGATCAACAGCCCGGCGCTGAAGCCCACGATGCCCCAGATGACGGTGACGATCGCAAACGCACGGACAATCTTGTTGTCGTATCTGAATGTTTCGATGTTCGAGTTCATGAGTTGCTAGTTTGAAATTTTCTCCCGAGTGCTCTTCGCTGCTGCTTTGTCCGGCGCCCGGCTGTCGCCCTCGCCATCCATCAACACGCGCAGAGAAGGCGTGGTGGTGTCCTCGTATTGGCCGGAACGCACCGACCAGATGAAGCCGAGCAGAAACAGTGTCGCCATCAACACACTGGCGATGATGAGAATCAGAATGACACTCATGACGCGGTCTCCATTTTGGACTGCGGCGGGAAGCGTAGCGCCCCGCCGCTTTGACCATCTTCTGGTGTGAGGGTAAGCGGTGCCGTTGCTTCACTCTGCCACCGCACCCCAAAACTCCTGCGCACGGCAAACGTCGCCATGCCGCACGCAAACACCACTACGCTTGCTGAGCTCAACGGCATCAGCACCGCGCACGTCAGCGGCGAAAGCAACCCCGCCGCCGCGATGCTCACGCCCACGAGGTTGTAAAGCGACGAGATGACAAACCCCGTGCGGACAATCCGGGCGCATTGCCGGGCCAGTGTGAGAATCTCGAACAGCTGGGGCACGCGCACCGCGTCGAGGATGACGTCGCTCGCGGGAGAGAATGCGCCGATCTTTTCCACGACGGCCACGCCCACATCGGCCTGCTTGAGCGCCCCGGCGTCGTTCAAACCATCGCCCACCATCATCACTGTTCGACCGGAATCTTGAAGACCGCGGATGAAACCGAGCTTGTCGAGTGGCGATTGATTGAAATTCAAATTGGCAGACGTGCCAAACAATTCGCCGAAACGTTCGCGCTCGCGTTCATTATCGCCTGAGAGCAATACCAGTTCATATCGTCCACCCAACCGGCGGATCAGTTGACCTGTCTCCGGCCGCAGCGAACTCGAGAGTATGAACGCTCCACGATAGCAACCACCGATGGCGACATGCGCCACGCTGCCAATTGCTGGCAGTTCTGTGTTCGCGGGTTTCGCGCCGCGTGACCCAAGCCACGCCTGCGAGCCGATCCAGATTTCCTGGCCGTTTACCTGGCCTTCAATGCCGCAACCCGGAGTTTCCAGAAACGATCGCACTGGCTCGGGGAAGAACTTTCCGCCAAAGGATTCGCTGATACGCACCGAGTGCGGATGCGTGGAATGGCGGGTGAGTGAGAAGATCCAACCCTGTTCCGCTTGGCTCAGTTCCTTGCCGTTGAAGTTGACTGCGTTCGCTCCAGCTGAAGTCAGCGTCCCGGTCTTGTCGAACACGATGGCGTCCACCCGGGCGAAGCGTTCGAGCACGAGCGCGTTCTTGAGGAACACTTTGCCCTGTGCCAGCCAGCGTTGCGCGGTGCCCAGCGTGAACGGCGCGGCCAAAGCCAGTGCACAAGGACACGCGACGATAAGCACAGAGGTGAACGCTTTGATGCCGCGTGGCAGATTGCCCGCAAGCATCCAGAAGGCCGCGGCCGCGACAGCGATGCCGATCACAATCAACGTGAAGCGCCGGCTGTAACGGTTCGTGAGTGTGTTGAGGTTATCATCGCGCTCCTTACGGAAGGTTTCATGATTCCAAAGCGAAGTCAGATAACTCTGCGAGACAGCTTTGACGGTTTCGACTTCAATCGCCCCGCCGATTTGCTGGCCGCCGGCGTAGAGATGTTCGCCTGCCTTCTTTTCGACCGGTTCGGATTCGCCGGTAACGAAGCTGTAGTCGATGAACGCCGGGCCGCTGATGAGCTTCGCGTCGGCGGGAATCAATTCACCGTTGCGGATGATGATCCGGTCGCCGATCCGGAGTTGTGAGAGCGCAACGCGTTCCTCCGATTCGGCAAGGCTGCGGCGCGTTACCGACAACGGGAAGAAACTCTTGTAGTCCCGATCAAACGCCATCCGATCGTTGGTTTTCGCCTGGAACATCCGGCCACAAAGCAGGAAGAAAATCAGACCGGTCAGCGAATCGCAGTAGCCCTCGCCGGTGCGCACCACGATCTCATAAACACTCTGGCCATAGATCGCCGCCAGCCCGAGGGCGATCGGCACATCGAGAGTCAGCATCCGTTGTCGCAGCGCAAGCAACGCAGACTTCCAATAATCCGCAGCACTGAAGATCACGACGGGCAGGGCGAGCGCGAGACTGGCCCCGCCGAACATCGTCTTGAACGCTGCGCCATGTTGTGCATCCAGGCCGAAGTATTGCGGAATGCTGAACAGCATGATGTTGCCAAACGCAAAGCCCGCGACGCCGATTTGTAGCCATGCACGCTTATGAACCGGACTGGCCTTGGCCTTTTCCAGTTCATCAAACGTGAGCGTGGGTTCGTAGCCGATGGATGCGAGCAACGCGACCAGTTCACTCAACTTGACTTTGTCCGGCGCAAAAGTGATGGCGGCGTCACGTCTGGCAAAGTTGACCTGCACGCGCCCGATGCCGGGGTGCAGGCGGAACAGGTTTTCGAGCAACCACACGCAGGCGATGCAGTGGATGGCCGGAAGGTGAAACGTCACCCGGCTTTGCCGGCCATCCGTAAAATCCAGCAGCCGTTGCAGCAACACAGGTTCGTCGAGGTAGGTCCATTGCTCACTGGCCGCTTTTTTCTGAATTCTCGAACCCGGATGGCGCCGCAGGTCGTAGTAATGACCGAGCCCTGTTTCCGTGAGCAAATCATGAACGATCAGGCAGCCATTGCAGCAGAACATTTTTTCCGTCCGCGAAAACGAGTCGTCCAGGCACGGCTGGCCACAATGATAGCACGCACTCCGCGCAGTATGTGAGTGCGCGCCGTCCGAACGATTGGTAAATGTTCCGCTTGCCATGATTCGTCTGATCAAAGACAGACGGTCGCCCGCTCAACCCGCAGGCGACCGGCCCTGTGCACCCCGTCGCGCGTGTCAAAAATGCCAGATGAAATCCACCGTCACGCGGCTGTCAAAAATCCCCACGGGGTCAATCACGCCCGCCTCATACGCCGCGCCGAATTCGAGGCAGTCAAGCAGCTTGGAGCGGAATCCACCGCCGATAGTGAGCATCGTGTTGCCCTTGGCCGCCGTGCTGCCGAAGTTGATCAGGTCGTACATTTCCGTGTTCAGGTCCACCCCGAGCAACTGGTTGTCGCCCTCGCTAAGGACCGTGTAACCGTTCAGAACGAAAAACGGGATGAAGTATTTGCAGGTGTAGTAGTCCACCTGGAGGCTGTAGTGGAGTTGCGTGGTCTGCTCGGCGCCATCAATCGGAAGGCGTGCGCCGACATTGCCGGTCACATGCAGGTTGTCCCAGCCCTTGGCGGCAGAAACGAACACATTGAATTCACCGTCACCCTCGCCTTGAATCACCTCGTCATCGCCGGTGGGAACCTCAAACGTCAACCCTGGCGTCAGGATGAACTCGTTTTCAACGTCGTCCACGAGTGCGTATTTCAAACCCGCGGCGAGGTTCGCAAAACCATACGCGTGATCGAGGGTCTGGTCGGGTTTGAATTCAATGTATCCGTCCTTCGTGGCAATCAACCCAAGCCGGTCGGTCAGTGCATAACGCAATTGGACCGCATACACGCGGACTTCGCCGCCCAACGGCACACTGCCGCCCTCGAAATCGAACGTATCAGGTAGCCAGTGTTGCATGAAGATGGGCCGTACTTCGCTTGTGATGCGCGGGTCTTCAAAGTATATCGGGTTGCCGACCGGACTGATTGCCTTTGCTTTCCAACCTTCGGATTCCGCTCCGCAGACGGTTGTCGAAGCAACGGCCAACGCCACTGGTAGTCCGCAAAGAATTGCCAGCCAGCCACCATTAGTCTTGTTTTTCATTTCCCGCAGAATGGGCAAGAAAAGCGGGGCGCACTGCCTGAATCTTGGCTTTCTTTCCCCCAAAATTGACTGCCGGCAAAAGTGAGAGCAAAAAAGAGCCGGTGACGCATCCGCGCTTGCCACGTTGCAGGACGGTGTTTACAAGTAGGTCACGACCAGCAAAGGAAACCCCTATGGCGCTCAAAATCCGGCAATCAACCAACACGAGCAACGTGCTTTGCGTCATCATGGGTGGCGGTCAGGGCACGCGGCTGTTTCCCCTCACCAAGGAGCGCTCCAAGCCGGCCGTGCCGCTCGCCGGCAAGTATCGCCTCGTGGACGTGCCGATCTCCAACTGCATCAACTCCCGTTTCCGGCGGATCTACGTACTGACCCAGTTCAATTCCGCCTCGCTCCACCGGCACATCTCGCAGTCCTACAAGTTCGATCAGTTTTCTGCGGGGTTCGTGGAGGTGCTCGCAGCGCAGCAGACGTTCACCGATACGTCCTGGTATGAAGGTACGGCCGATGCCGTCCGGAAGAATCTGACCCATTTCTTGAACCACGATTTCGAGTATCTCGTCATCCTGAGCGGCGACCAACTTTACCGGATGGATTTCCGCGACATGATCGACGAACACAAGGAGAACAACGCCGACATCACCATCGCCACGATTCCGGTGGGGCGCGCCGAGGCCTTATCGCTGGGCATCATGCAGATCAATGAGGAGCGCCGGATCACGCGCTTCGTCGAGAAACCAAGGGAACCGTCGGTGCAGGACACGTTGCGTTTGCCGGCGGATTGGTATCCCAAGCTCGGTATCGCCGGGGATCGTGAGCTGTTCCTCGCTTCGATGGGTATCTACGTCTTCAACCGCAAGGTTGTCACCGCCTTGCTCGACAACACGCTCACGGACTTCGGCAAACACATCATCCCGGGGGCCATCCAGACGCATCGGGTGTTTTCCCACGTGTTTCAAGGGTATTGGGAGGACGTGGGCACCATCCGTTCGTTCTTTGAAGCCAACCTCGATGCCGCCGCCGAGTTGCCGCGGTTCAATTTCTTTGACATGAGCGCCCCGATCTTCAGCCGGCCGCGTTTTCTGCCTGGTTCGAAGGTCAATGGCGCGCAGATCGATCACGCGGTCATCAGCGATGGGTGCATCATCAATCACGCGCGCATCACCCACAGCGTGGTCGGCCTGCGCACCCTGGTAGGGCCGGGGACCGAACTCAATCGGGTCGTGGCCTTGGGCTGCGATTTCTATGAATCTGAAGCTTCCATTGTTGACCACGAACGCGCCGGCCAGCCCCGCATCGGCATCGGCGCCGGGTGTAAGATTGACAATGCCATCATCGACAAGAATGCGCGCGTCGGAAACAACGTCGTGCTCTCACCCGCTGGCAAACCTGAGAATTTCGATCATCCACTATATTACATCCGTGATGGCATCGTGATCGTGCCGCGGGGCGGCACCATTCCGCACGGGATGACGATCTGAGACCAGCCAGCCCAAGCGGTCACGACACTTTCTTGATCGTCACGTTGACCGACATCTTCCGGTCAGTTGTGCCCCGGTAATTGCCGGTCACTGGCGCGACATCGGCATAATCCCGACCGACGGCGATCTTCACGTAGGTTTCATCAGGCTGGCAGTTGTGCGTCGGGTCCAGCGCCTGCCAGCCGATACCGGGGATCAAGACCTCCACCCAGGCGTGGGTGGCGCTGGCGGATTCGGTGGTCAGGTAGCCGCTGACGTAGAGTGCCGGGATTTTCAAGCACCGGCACAGGCTCAACATCACGTGCGCGAAGTCCTGGCACACGCCGCGTTTGTCACGCAGCACATCGCGAGCATGCGTATGGACGCCAGTCGAATTTGATTCATACTTCAGCGAACCGTGGACGAATTGCATGAGCGCCAACGTCGCCTGCCAGGTGTCCGTCACGTCGTGAGTGACATCGAGCGCCTGCCGCCAGACTTCTGGCGACTGCTCCACGAAGCGGCTTTCCTGCAAAAATTCAAACACGCGCGGCTCCCGTGCTGCCTCGCCGATGCGCGCCAGCGGCCACGGAGTCTCCTGGGTTGGCAGCCGCGGCCGCTGCTTGGTGGTCACACAAAGCTGGCTTTCCACCAGCAGACTCGTGTGCAGTTCTGGAATCTCAAAATGATGCACCACGTTCGAGTAAAAATCATGGTGATGCCGCAACCGCGCCGCCGGCAGCACTTTCAATAGAAAGTGGTCCACGGTCTGCCATTCATCTGAAAATGGCTGCAACCGGGCCTCATTGAAGCTGTCCTTCACCGGCGAAGCGTAGGTGTAGCTCGTGCGATGGATGATTTCCCACTTCATGCTTCCATCACATCCACCGCCACCTTCACCTCGTGGTCGCCTCCGCCTGTCAGAATACCCGCCACCGGACTCACGTCGCCAAAGTCACGTCCATACGCCACGGTGATGTGCTCGTCTGCCGGCTGCACGTTGTTTGTCGGATCAAAATCCACCCAGCCGACGCCATGACAATAAATCCCAAACCATGCATGGCTTGCATCTGCGCCGACCAACCGCGGTTTACCTTCAGGCGGACGTGTGCGCAGATAGCCGCTCACATAGCGCGCCGGCAATCCGAGCGAACGCAGGCAGGCGATGCCCAGATGTGCGAAATCCTGGCACACGCCGCGGCGTTTCTCCCAGACTTCTTCGAGAGGCGTGGCCACGGTGGTGGCTTTGGGATCGTATTTGAAATCGGTGAATATGCGCTTGGTCAGTTCGCGGGCGCCGACGAGCACCGGCGTGTTTTCCGGAAAGCTTTCGCGGGCGTAGGCGGCCAGTTCGAGTGACGCGCGCACCTGTGGAGAATCGAAAACGAACTGATACGGCTCGACGACTTCCGGTGAGACCGGATCCCGGAACATCGCCGCCACCTTTTCCCACGCGGGTGATGTCTCCACGCTGACGGGTTTTGGTGAATTCACCGTCACCCGGCTGTGTGTGATTATCTCCAGCTTGCGATGCACTTCCTGGATGCTGAAAAAACAGAGCGGATTATCGAAGTAATCCTGCCGCGTCCGGCGCAACGTGGGTTCGGGGAAAATCTTGAGGCTGAAGCTTTCACGGGTTTGCCCGTTCGTGGTGCGCGGCTCCAAGCGGGCCACGTGATGCGATACTGCCACCGGCGCGGCGTATTCGTAAAGCGTGCGATGAAGGATGTTGTAAGTCATTGCTCGCTTCCCCGTCCTGTCCGCGAAATGGTTGAATGCGCAAAATAGCTGGCGGCGATCGCATCTGAGAGTTTCGGCAGATCGCGCAGCGTCTGTTGAATCGTCCGGCTCAGATCGCTTTCAAGCCAGGTTTCAGGTTTGGCCGCCAGCTCGCGCGCGTCCGTGCGATTCAACCGCGCCATACATTCCTGCACGATGTTGCGACCCGATTCTGCGCCTCCTTCTCGCTCACCCGGTAGATGGCGGAAATGTTTTGCCAGTTGGGCGATCTGAAACAGCACCGAACGCGGATTCTTGTCGTCGAGCAGAATCAAATCGAACACACCCGGAACGTGCGTGAGCAAATTATAGCGCGAGCGATACGTGATGGAACTGTCGGCGACTTCGAGTACGGCTTCGAGCACGCTGGGATTGTCCGCTTCCGGCGAGCGTAGGGTAGCATCCAGCAGCGTGCACAGATATACGGCGCGTTCCAGCCGCAGACCCATGTCGAGGAAACGCCAACCCTGGGCGCGCGTCATGTTCTCCCGCGCCAGACCGTGGAATGCCGCGAGCCCCATCAGCGTTTGATTCAGCACGCCCACCGCGTCACCCGCCAGCATCACAAGACTCGCCGTCGGGGTTGCCAGCCGTTCGTCCACCTGGCTCAACACGCGCCACATGTCGTTCGAGGTGCGGTCACGAACGAGAATCGCCAGCCGCTGCAACTGCTCGGCAATTCGGCGCAAGCTTGCCGGCCGATCAGGATCGAAAATGGCCGCCAACAGTTCGGCTTCGAATGCTTCCGGGTTCTGCTTCAAGTCGGGCTTCTCGAACAACCCGCTCAACTGACCTTGAGTTTCGAGCGTGTGCAGCAGCGGGGCGAGCAATGGCACGGCGCTGCCCGTGCGTTCCGGGTTGAACCGTTGCAATGCACTCCGCAACAGCCGCGCCGTGGCGTCGGCGCGCTCGGAGTAGCGGCCGAGCCAGAAGAAATTGTCCGCGAGCCGCGACGGCAGATTGTTGCCGGTGCGCCGCAATTCGACAGTCTGCCCCGATTCATGCAACAACGTGACTTCATCCACGGGTGTCTCGGAGATCACCCAGGTGTCCTTGCTGCTGCCGCCCTGTTGCATGGAGATGAACTTGCCCCCCGCGTCGGGTGACACGCGCGTGAGTCCACCGGGCATGACGCGATAACCACTGCCGGTGGCGACGAGAAAAACCCGCAGGCCGATTGGTCGGGCAACGAGGCCGCCCTTGCTCCAGGTTGGTGCTGTAGATAGTTCGATGCGTTCCTGCGCCACGAACAAGTCCGGGTCGAACTCGATCTGGCATTTCAGCGCCTTGCGTTCGGTTTCGCTCAACGGTTTCTCCGGGTCTGGCGCGCGGAGGTGTGTGCGGAACGCCGGCTTGAGTATCAGATCGTCGAGATGTTCGAGCACGTGCTGGCGCGCGGATTCCTGACCACACCACCACGTCGCAACTGAAGGCAGCTTCAAATCCTCGCCAAGGATGTGACGGCACAGGCCGGGAAGGAATGACATGAATGCAGGGCTTTGCACCAAGCCGCTCCCCAGCGCATTTGCCACCACGACATTGCCAGCGCGCAACGCTTCGACCAATCCGGGCACGCCAAGGATGGAGTCGTTGCGCAATTCGAGCGGGTCGCAGAAATCGTCGTCCACCCGGCGCAAGATCACATCTACGCGTTCAAGACCGCTCAACGTCTTTAGGAAGACGTGATTATCGCGCACGGTGAGGTCCTGGCCTTCGACCAACATGTAGCCGAGATAGCGCGCAAGATAAGCCTGTTCGAAGTAAGTCTCGTTGTGCGGTCCGGGAGTCAGCATCACGACGCGCGCCTTTTCGGACGACCGCGGCGCCAGACGAACGAGCGCGTCCTGCACCTCGCGGAAAAATCCCGCAAGCCGGTGCGCGTGATTGTCACGGAATGGTTCCGGCAGGATGCGCGAGGTGACCAGGCGATTCGCGAGCGCATAGCCCGCGCCGGTGGGGATCTGTGTACGATCGGAAATCACCCACCAGCGTCCGTCCGGCGAACGCGCGAGGTCAGCCGCGTAGAAATGCAGATAAGTGTCGTTCGTCACCCGCACGCCGTGGCAGGGACGCAGGAAATCCGGTTGCGCAAACACCAACGCCGGCGAGAGCCAGCGGGTGTGGATGAGCTTTTGATCGCTGTAACAGTCGGCGAGGATCCGGTTGAGCAGCGTCGCCCGTTGAATCAGCCCGGCTTCCAGCCCGCGCCACTCGTCCGGCGCGATGATGAATGGAAGCGGATCAAGCTGCCATGGACGTTCCATGCCGCGGGGGTCACCATAGACGTTGTAGGTGATGCCGCGCTCATGCACGAGTCGATCGCCGGTGTCCCAGCGCCGGCGTAATTCTGGTCCGGAAAGCCCGGTCAACGTGCCGGTCAGCTTGGCGTAATGCGCCCGCGGCCGGCCGTCATCCGCCAGAAACTCGTCGAACACTGCTGCGTTCCGCTGGTAGTTCTCCAGCAGCGGGGCGGTTTTGGCCTCGGAGGCAACGGACGCTTCGCTCATCGGTTTGTGGGAATCTACCGATGGTTTGCTTGCTTTGCGAGCTTCCTTGTCACGACGGTCAGACATTTCGCAGGTCGAGCGTGAACGGGAACTCGGGGTTAACCTTTGCCGGGGCGACGGTAAATTTATCTTGGGTATGACCGTTGCGGAAGAAGCGCGCCAAACGACGTGACTCAGCTTCGTAGCTGTTCACGGGAAACGTGTCGTGACTGCGACCGCCGGGATGTGCGACGTGATAGGTGCAACCGCCGAGCGAACGACCGTTCCAGGTATCCACGACATCGAAGACGAGCGGCGAGTGGACGCCGATGGTCGGCTGCAAACATTCCGGGGGTTGCCATGCGCGGTAGCGGACGCCCGCGACGAACTCGCCGTTCGTGCCGGTCGGATGCAGCGGCAAACGATAGCCGCCGACGGTGATGGCGAAGCGATCGCCCGTGAAGCCGCTCGCTTTGACCTGCAGGCGTTCCACCGAGCTGTCCACGTAGCGGACGGTGCCACCGCCGCCCGGTTCTTCACCAAGGACGTGCCACGGTTCGAGCGCGGTGCGCAGTTCAATTTCCATGTCGCGTTGTGCCAGATCACCGATGCGCGGGAAACGGAACTCGAAGTGCGGTGCGAACCAATCGAACTCGAACGGATACCCGGCATCGCGCAAATCGCGGATGACGTCCTCAAAATCCGTCTCGCAGAAATGCGGCAGCATCCAGCGGTCGTGGATGTCCGTGCCCCAGCGCACAAGGCCGTTCTTGTAAGGCTCATTCCAGAACTTCGCAACCAAGCCGCGCAACAGAAGGTGTTGTGCGAGGCTCATGCGGGAGTGCGGTGGCATTTCAAATGCGCGCATCTCGACGAGGCCGAGCCGACCGGCGCTGCTCTCGGGAGAGAACAGCTTATCAATCGAGAACTCGGAGCGATGCGTATTGCCGCTCGCGTCAATCAGGAGGTTGCGGAACAGCCGGTCGCTCAACCACGGCGGCGTGTAGCCGAAGTTCTTCGTGTTGCGCTCCAGTTCCTTGAAGGCGACATCGAGTTCGTAAAGCGAATCATTGCGGGCCTCGTCAATGCGCGGCGCTTGCGAGGTCGGGCCGATAAACAAGCCGCTGAACAGCCAGCTCAACGACGGGTGATTCTGCCAATACGCAATGAGCGAACGCAGTAAATCGGGCCGGCGCAGGATGGGCGAGTCCGATGGCGTTTCGCCGCCAATGATGATGTGATTGCCGCCACCTGTGCCGGTGTGGCGGCCGTCGAGCATGAATTTCTCCGTGCCTAGTCTCGTTTGACGCGCTTCCTCGTAGAGCACGGTCGTACGTTCTACGAGTTCATCCCACGAGTGGCTCGGGTGCAGATTCACCTCGATGACGCCAGGATCGGGAGTGACAGCAAGTTTGTTCAAACGCGGGTCGCGCGGCGGCGTTTCGCCTTCAATGATGACCGGCGTGCCCAGCTCGGTGACGGCGGTTTCGATGCCGGCAATGAGATCGAGATAATCTTCCGTGGTCGCGACCGGTGGCATGAAGATGTGCAAGCGCCCATCACGCGGTTCAACGCAGAGCGCGGTTCGGATGATCCACGGTGCGGACTGGCCTTGAACGGGGCGGCGATTGGGATCGTAGTCCGGCGGCAACGGTGGAAGCTCGACGCGCTCTTCTTCGAGCTCACCGAGTTCCTGCGCACGCTGGCCAGGACCGTAGCCGGCTGGCAACGGTGCGCCACCACCGCGGCGGATGAAATGTTGTCCGGTGCTCTCAGGCTTGCGGACTTTGTAGGGAAACTCCTTCGGCAACTGCGGCAGATTTGGATTTGATGGATCTTGCTGCCAGTTCCACGGAAAATCCTTTTCCGCAACCCACGGAATGGAATCCAGCGGCAGGCGCAGGCCCATCGCGGAATCGCCGGGGATGAGCCACAGGGTGTCGTCATCGCGCAAGAACCACGCGCCGGACATCCAGCCTTGTTGGTTGCCATACCACGCGCGCTTGATCGGCAGTGCATAACCGACAACTTCACCAAGACCCTGCTGGAAAATGCGCGCAATGCGGTCGCGCTCCAGCTTGTCCTTGAGATTGGATTTTTCCGGCGTGACGTTTGACGGGAAGCGCCTTTCCTTCCACATGTAGTAGAACGCGTCTTCGTAAGCAGGGATCAGATATTTCGGATCAGCGCCGGTGACGCGCGAAATGCGTTCGAGCAACGCCTTCGCGTCCTTGGCGCCGTGACCGTAATTCTTCGACTCGTCGGCGATGAGCCCGTCGTCCTTCCAGATCGGCACGCCGTCCTTGCGCCAATAGCAACCGAGAGCGTAGCGGGGAAGTTGTTCGCCGGGATACCATTTGCCCTGGCCATAATGCAGCAACGAGCCGGGCGCAAACTTGCGGCGCAGACGCTTGATGAGTTCGCCGGAAAGCTGGCGCTTCCTGGGCGAGACAGCAGTGAAGTTCCATTCCGGCCCGTCCGGGTCGTCAATGGAAACAAACGTCGGCTCGCCGCCCATCGTGAGGCGCATGTCGCCTTTCTTCAGGTCGACATCAATCGCGTGGCCGAGCGATTCGATCTTGCTCCATTGCTCGTCGGTGTAAGGCAGCGTGACGCGCGGCGACTCGAAGATGCGCGTCACTTTCATGTCGTGACTGAACTCGGTTTCGCATTCGTCGATCAAACCGCTGATCGGCGCGGCGCTCGTGGGGTCGGGCGTGCAAGCCAGGGGAATGTGACCTTCACCCGCAAGTAGCCCAGAAGTGGGATCAAGGCCAATCCAACCTGCGCCGGGCAGATAAACTTCCGTCCATGCATGGAGATCGGTGAAGTCCTTTTCCGTGCCGCTCGGGCCATCGAGTGATTTCACGTCGGCCTTGAGCTGGATCAGGTAGCCGCTGACGAAACGCGCGGCGAGGCCGCAGTGCCGCATCAATTGCACGAGCAACCACGCGGAGTCGCGGCACGAACCGCTTGCGACCTGAAGAGTCTCCTCTGGCGTCTGCACGCCCGGCTCCATGCGGATGGTGTATTTGATGTCCTTCCAAAGTTTTTGGTTCAGGCCGACAAGGAAATCAATCGTGCGCGGCCGCGTGTCGTCCTCGGGTTTCTCGCTTTTCTTGCCCGTCATCAAGGTTCGCTTCGCTTCGCCGAGGCATTTGGCGAACTGCGGCGTCGAGGAGCATTTCAACCGGAAGGGCGCGAGTTCGTGGTCGAGAACGTGGTCGTATTCGAACGGAAACTTTTCCGCGTCGGGTTCGAGGAAGAAATCGAATGGATTCAACACCGCCATCTCGGCGACCAAATCGACTTCAACGCAAAATTCTTTTGTCTTTTCAGGAAAGACGAGGCGGGCGTTCCAGTTGGACTGCGGGTCTTGCTGCCAGTTGATGAAATGTTGGGCGGGCGTGACCTTCAGCGAGTAGCTGAGGATGCGCGTGCGCGAATGCGGTGCGGGCCGCAACCGTACGACTTGCGGGCCGACGTTGATCAGCCGGTCGTATTGGTAATGCGTCTTGTGATGGAGCGCGACGTGGATGGCCATGAGTCAAAAGCGAAATGCGGAATGTGAACGGTTTTGGTTCGAAATCACGCCGCTTCCTCCAGATAGCGGATGCGTTTGTGAACGTCGGTGTTGATAGAGTGATACGGCTGGGCAAGATTGCCGGCAGCGAACAGCGTTTGGCGCATATGTTCGGCATCGTCCTCTCCAATGGCGTCGGTAAAGATGGGCAGCAGGTATGCCATGCCAAGCTTGGAGGGCTTCATCAGTTTCGAATCATAGAGCGCGGGATGCATTGCGCGGGCGTGAATCAAACCCCAACGGTCACGGAAGCGATTGGCGTCATAGCCTTGAACATGAAAACCCTTCGCGGAGTTGTACTGGAGTATGGAAACCGCATTGTTTCGGCCTTCGACCAATAGATCTACGGCTTCCGCGCCAAGCTGGGCGGCGTAGAAGCGATCAAAGAGAATCGGGCGACCACCGCGTTGCGTGTGGCCGACTTTACGCGTGAAGATCGCTTCCTTGGCCGTTTCACCGCGGCGATAGAGTTGGAAGTATTTGTCGCCGATCATCTGAATCAGCTTCGCGCGCAACGCCTCGGCGGCACCGCTGAGGACGATGTTGCCAGAGGGATCGGTGGTCTTGCTCTCCGCACCGAGTTCGCGGCCTTGTTCATCCACGATGCCTTCGCCGCAGACGATGACCACATTCTTCTGAAGGTCGTA
>Ga0315910_10001028_pt1 | contig 26265 bp, 21 predicted proteins | sample EdamamesoilMG_FD_204470 | JGI IMG/M metagenome (GOLD analysis project Ga0315910, IMG submission 204470) | Garden soil microbial communities collected in Santa Monica, California, United States - Edamame soil | ecosystem: Environmental > Terrestrial > Soil > Garden | place: USA: California... | reverse complement strand
CGCTAGGGCTTGGTTGGTTTGTTCGATGAGGTTGTGGTCGCCGGCGGTGCTCGACGCCTCGCTGCTGCGCAGCATCGGGTGGGCTTGTTCGCTGAGGACGATTGCCCAGGGCTCATCCTGGAGACGGATTGTGAGGAGGTCCGTCTCGGGATATGGGAGACACGAGTGTCCGCCCTGCCGGAAATCCTTCGTAAGTATTGGGCATTGCTCCTAGGAGCGATGCTCGTGGGGTTCTTTGGGTTTCGCTTGTGCTCTGGACCAGCGCCCCGCGCTCCCCGCACGGGTGACCTCATTCCTGGTGAACAAGTCCCCGGGACCGCAGAGCCCGATCCAGGCCAGGCCGAGTCCACAACTGAGCCGGCCGACAACCCGGAACGCGCGCCGGGTGCCGCCTCCGAAGCTCCGGCCAGCTCACCCAATACCCAAATCGTGGAGATGCTGATTCCGCTCGAATCCCCCGCCGAGCCCGGTGAGCCCCCGCGCACGCTCACTCAAGACAGCCCTGAGGTCAAAGCTGCGCTGGCCGAGATGAACATCGAAATCTATGCCGCCCCGGGCTCAGCCGACGCGGATGCCGCGCAGGAGTTTCTCTCACACAATCATCTCAAGTACACCGTGCATGACACCGGGAGCGACGCCATGGCGCAGGAGCGCGCGCGCCGTCTCAGCCACGCGCCGACGGCGGACCAGGCCACGATCGTGGTCGTGGATGGACAGGTGATGCGCGGCTACAAGGCGGATGGCATGCAGGACCTCTTGCGGTCGGCCACCATGAAGCGCGTGCTTTCAGAAAATCAGGCCCAGTGACTTGCAGCGCTTGCAATCGAACTTAACCTGAAACGAGAGAGATTTCACAAAAGCGGGGTGCTCTCGGCTGCGCTTGTGCTGAGCGTCTGCTCAGCATGGACACGTCAGGTGTCGGACGCCCGATGCGCAAGCGGATTTTGCCGAGCAGAGTCGCTGAGATTCTGCCCCGGAGCGGTGGTTGTGTGTCCGCAATCCAAGGTGCTCCGGCGAGCCGTCGTTCACCCCATCGTCAACGTTCACTCACCCAAGGCCAGCCATGAACTTCGAAAATCTGACCACAAAGAGCCAAGCCGCCATCGCTGAAGCCGTTGCCCACGCCGGCAGGCAGCAGCACCCCGAGGTAGTTCCCGAGCATCTTCTTTTGGCTGTGATGAACCAAAAGGACGGCATTGGCCGGCCGCTCATTGAGCTCAGCGGCTCCCAGCCGGAGCGGGTGACCCAGGTGCTCGAGGCAGAGCTTGCCGCGTTGCCGCGCGTGGAGGGCGGCGCTGAACCCAGGTTTGGCCGGCGCATGCAGCCATTTTTGGCCGCCGCCGAAAAGGAGGCCAAGAAGCTGAAGGATGACTTCGTGTCCACGGAGCACTTTCTACTGGCCGCGGTCAAGGACAAGGAAAAGCTGGCGGCGGTGATGAATCGCGCTGGGGTTGGGGCCGATGCGCTCTTCGACGCTTTGGAGCGCGCGCGAGGTAGCCAACGGGTGACCGACAAGGAGCCTGAAGCCAAATTTCAGGTGCTCGACAAGTACACGCGCAACCTGACGCAAGCGGCGCAACAGGGCAAGGTGGACCCAGTCATCGGTCGCGATGAAGAGATCCGTCGTGTGATGCAAGTGTTATCACGTCGCACCAAGAACAACCCTGTGCTCATTGGTGAGCCTGGCGTTGGCAAGACGGCCATTGCCGAGGGGCTCGCCCACCGCATCGCTTCAGGAGACGTGCCCGAGGGCTTGAAGAACAAGCAGCTTTTGGCCTTGGACCTGGCCAGCATGGTGGCTGGGGCCAAATTTCGCGGGGAATTTGAAGAACGCCTCAAGGCGGTGCTCAAAGAAGTGGAGGCTGCCAGCGGACAGATCATCCTGTTCATCGATGAGCTGCACACGCTCGTGGGCGCGGGGGCGGCAGATGGCGCCATGGACGCCGCGAACATGCTCAAACCGGCGCTCGCTCGGGGAGAGGTGCGTGCCATCGGTGCGACCACGCTCGATGAATACCGCAAGCACATTGAAAAGGACGCGGCGCTCGAGCGACGCTTCCAGCCTGTGCTGGTGGATCAACCCAGCCCCGAAGATGCTATCGCGATTCTGCGGGGGCTCAAGGAGCGCTATGAAGTGCACCACGGTATTCGCATCCAAGATGCGGCACTGGTCGCCGCGGTGACGCTGAGTACGCGTTACATCACAGAGCGCTTTTTGCCGGATAAAGCCATCGATTTGATCGACGAGGCGGCCAGCAAAATGAAGCTGGAGATCGACTCCATGCCGTTCGAAATCGACCAACTGGAGCGCAGGCTGGTGCAGTTGCAAGTGGAGGAGCAGGCACTCAAGCGCGAGAAGAACCGCGCCAGTGAGGAGAGGCTCACCACGATCAAATCGGAGATCGCCGAACTCGTCGTGCAGCGCGACGCCAAGAAGGCGCAATGGATGAAGGAAAAGGAAGTCATTGCGACCATCCAGGAGCAGAAGCGCAACATCGAAGATTTGCGCATCAAACAAGAGCTGGCGCAACGGCGCTCGGACCTGGGCAAGGCAGCGGAGATCCAATATGGAATGATCCCGAGCGCGGAAAAATCCCTGGAAACAGCCAGACAAGAGCTGGCGCGGTTGCAGGCGCAAGGTTCATTTCTCAAGGAAGAAGTGACGGAAGAGGACGTCGCAGCCATCGTCAGCAAGTGGACGGGCATTCCCGTGTCCAAGATGCTGCAGTCCGAAATGGACAAGCTTCTGCTCATCGAAGACAACCTCAAGCGTCGGGTCATTGGTCAGGATGACGCGCTCGTGGCTGTGGCCCACGCCGTTCGGCGCTCACGCGCTGGACTGGGCGACGAGCATCGACCCATCGGTTCGTTCTTGTTCTTGGGACCCACCGGCGTGGGAAAGACCGAGACAGCGCGGGCCTTGGCTGAGTTCTTGTTTGACGACGAGGCCGCCATGGTGCGCATCGACATGAGCGAATACATGGAAAAACACGCGGTTTCTCGGCTCGTGGGCGCGCCTCCCGGCTACGTGGGTTATGACGAAGGCGGGCAACTGACCGAGCCGGTGCGTCGCCGACCATTCTCTGTCGTCTTGTTTGACGAGGTGGAGAAGGCTCATCCGGACGTATTCAATGTGTTGCTTCAGGTCTTGGATGATGGCCGTCTCACCGATGGACAGGGTCGTACCGTGGACTTCAAGAACACGGTCGTGATCCTCACCAGCAATTTGGGTTCGGCCGAGCTAGCCAGTGTCGAAGAGCGCCGGGACTTGAACGACGAACAAAAGCAGCAACGCTTGGACGAGGTGGCCCATCAGGCATTGCGCGTGCAGTTTCGCCCTGAGTTCCTCAATCGTTTGGATGAAACGGTGGTGTATCGCCGGCTCGGGAGGGAGCAAGTGCGCCGCATCGTCGATGTACAATTGGGTCGGCTCAGTCAGCGGCTCAAGCTCCGACAATTGCAGCTCGAGGTCAGTGACGCGGCCAAGGACGCCATCGCGACGATTGGGTTTGATCCTCAGTACGGAGCTCGGCCCCTCAAGCGCGCCATCCAGCGCAACTTGGAGAACCCGCTCGCCGAGCAGGTGCTGCGCGGTCAGTATCAAGCGGGCGACACCATCTTCGTGGATGCCTACGAGGGCAAGATTGGTATCTCCATCACACCCTTGGGGCATGACCCGGCCTTGCGCCAAGCCATTGGCAAGCGTCCGGCCCAGGCCTGAGTGAGGCGCCGGCGCGCTACTGCGGTAGCTTGGAGTAGATGAGGTCGGAGTGACAGCCGGCGCAGGTGCTGTCGCCCGTGGCGTCGTAAGCAGGATCGGGACCGCCAGTCTCGGGCCCGTTGGTGCAGACACCACCGGCCGGGTTGGTGCAGAAGTAAACGCGCTGCCCGGTGGTGGTGAGCGCGGCGCCGATGCTCACCAATTCACCCGATGTCTCGTTGTACATCTCCTTGACGACCATGCCGCCCGGCTCCGGCTGGCCATTTACGCCTGCGGCCACGGCCAAGTCGTTGAAGTACACCTGCAGGGCGTTGCCATGAACGTTGGAACCCGAGCCGATGCGGGGCGCCGCGTCGTGCACCCAGGATTTGTACGTCTGGGCCTCAATGAACGCAGCGATCGCCGCCTGGGAAGAGTCGGCGGGTCCCTGGTCGCTGTTGCCCGAGGCGCCGCCGCTTGCGGTCGAGCCGCCGCTTGCGGTCGAGCCGCCGCTTGCGGTCGAGCCGCCGGAGCCGCCGGGGACGTCAGCGCCATCATCTGAGGAACAGGCGCTGGTCGCGCACATGAGCACCACGCTGAGAGCAACAGGAGCTGCACGGTGGGTGGGGCGGAGAGAACGGATGGGGCCTAGGAAAAACGAAATCATCGGGCCAAGCACGCGCCGAGCATGCCCGCAAATGTGGGAAGCGTCACGCACATTTCGGGGCGGGCTCGGCTCAGGGGGACAGCTGGTCCGTCAGAAACTTGTACAGTGTAAATAGCGCGCTCGTGGCCGAGCGACTCTGGACTTGTGCCCGATCGCCAAAGAACTCAACGCGCCTGCACACGGTGCCTTGGGGCCCGGTGACAGCCCAATGGACCAAGCCCACCGGCTTGTCCTTGGTGCCACCACCCGGCCCGGCCAAGCCCGTCAGCGCGATGGCATAGTCGCTGCCCAAAACACGCTGTGCGCCCTCAGCCATGGCGCGCGCCACGGGCTCGCTGACTGCGCCGTGCCGCCGCAGGACGGTCTCCGGTACACCTAACAATTGAGCCTTGGCGGCGTTGGCATAAGCCACCACACCACCTTTGAAGTAGCGACTGGCCCCAGGCACGCTGGTGATCCATTGGCTGAGCAGGCCACCCGTGCATGATTCAGCCAGCGCAAGGGTGGCGCGACGCTCCAAGAGCAACTGGCCGATCACTTCCGGCAGTTGGGCCTGGCCACGACTGTAAACAACGGGGCCAAGCAGGCTGGCAATTTCATCGGCTGCGCTCGACGCGCGCAGCTCGAGTTGCTCAGCGCTCTCAGCGAGCTGGGCGCGCGCCATGACTTTCACCTCAATTTCAGAGTTGGATGCGCGATACCCAATCGTCACCTGATGTTTGGTCTCGATCGCAGCCAGACGGTCATTGACCTCGGCCTCGGGCAAGCCAAAGGTGCGCAAACGCACCGTAGTGAACGGAGCGGCCGGCTTTGGCAAATGGGGCACCACTTGTTCGTCGAACATCACCGACATCTCACGTGGCACACCGGGCAAGAAGTACGCGCTGCACGTGCCGATGCGCACCGAAAAGCCGGGCGCTGTGCCCATGCGGTTGGGGAGCACCACAGCCCCTTCAGGGAAGTCCGCCTGCTTTCCATTGGAGGGGGCCATGTCCCTGCCGCGCGCCTTGAAAAACGCCAAAATGCGTTCGAAAGCGGCGGCGTCCCGCAGCAAAGGCACGCCAAGGAGGCGTGCGACACAAGCGCTGGTGCGGTCGTCCGTCGTGGGGCCGAGACCCCCCGTGCACACGATGATCTCATGATCGCGAGCCAGCCCACGCAGCGCTTCGACGATGCGCTCGTCCTCGTCATCGACAGATAACATGTGCGTTACCTCGTGACCGAGCGACGTGAGGCGCTCCGCGAGCCAGCCTGAGTTGGTGTTGTGCAGATCGCCGCGGGTAAGTTCAGTTCCAATAGCAAGGAGAGCAAACGACATGGCTTTTTCTTGTCTGTCGGCTTACCAAACAACACGGGCAATGTGTTCAGCAAAAGCGGCGGCACTACAAATGCCCTTAATTCGTAGGCGGGCCCTGCTTCTGGGTGATGTCGTACGCGCAACGAAATCCGACATCGTCTGCGACACGGCTCACGGTGGCCGACCAGCTCTTGAGCGCCGCGGGCGTCTTTGAGCGAAAGGAACCGCCACGCACGCTCGGCTGTTCATGTTCATCGAGCGCCCACTCCGCGACGTTACCGGCCAAATCAAACACGCCCAGCGGGCTTGCGCCATCTGGCCGCGAAGCGGGTAAATCAGGTGTGACGCCGTGCTCCGCACACGGGCCGTCATGCAGGCCAAAGCTAGCACGTCGGCACACCAGGCCGTGGGCGCCCCAGGGGTAGCGCCGCGCTTCTTGACCCGAAGCGGCGTAGATCCACTCCGCCTGGCTGGGCAGTCGACCACCTGCGTGGGCGCAAAAGGCCTGTGCAGAGCGCGCCGAGACCTGGGTCACGGGCAAGCCTGGCTCGAGGTGCAGTGGCACGGCCGGGCAACTGCCCGCCTCCACGCAGCGCCTGTAGCGTGTTTGGTCTACTTCCGCTCGATCGATGTAGAAAGCTTCAACCGTCAGCTGACGCTGACCTACGAACTCCGCTGAGTCCCAATCCGTTGGGCCAAGGGTCACCTGTCCCTGTGGCATAAGCACACGGGCCTGCGGTAGCAGGCACCCAGCGTGAGTCTTTTGATAAGGGGTGGGACAACTGTGCGGGGTGCCCACGCAGTGCCCCTCGGCGTAGGTTTGGCCGGGCGCGCAACAGCGGGCGGCCATGGCGATGAGCCCGGGACGACAACGGTTGGGAGCCGTGCGCATGCTGCGACCGAAGAGCCCCGTCCAGCTGAGCACTACCACGCTGATGACCACGTAAGCGGCCGCCGAGGTGGAGAAATGCACGTGAAATGGCCGATTTTGGCTGGGCATGCCCTAAGTGGGGGTGGTTTCTGGCGCGCGCGCGATGAGTGCGTTCAGCTCGGCCTCCGAGATGACCTGAGTGCCCGCCTTGCTCGCGGCGTCCAGCTTACTCTTGCCGACCTTTTCGCCAAAGACCAGGTAGGTTGTCCCCTTTTTGACCTTGTCGTGCACGCTGCCGCCAGCGCGTAGGATGTCGGCGTGCACGTCTTCGCGCTTCTTGCTGAGGACGCCAGTCACGCAGAAGCTGCTGCCGCGCAGTGGACCATCCATGAGCGCAGGCTCTCGGGACACCGCTACCGACACGCCATAGGTCAGGAGTTTTTGAAGCAGCTGTCGATGAACTGGGTCGGACAAGTACTCGACTGTGGACTCGACCATTTTGGGGCCAAACCCGGGTATTTCACTGCAAAGTTGCCCAATTTCAGCCGGCGTCTTCTCCAGCAACGTGTTCAAATCGAAAATGGCGTGCGCCAGCTGACCGGCCGCCACTTGGCCAATGAGCTCAATGCCGAGCCCGGTGACCAGGCGATCGAAAGGTTGATGTTTACTGCGCGCGATGGAATCAATGACGTTCTGTGCACTCTTCTTTCCCATGCGCTCGAGCGACATGAGTTGATCAAGCGTGAGCGTGTAAAGATCGGCCAGGTCGAAGATGAGCTTGTTGTCGATCAACTGGGAGATGAGGCTCTCGCCCAAATGGTCGATGTCCATGGCAAAGCGGCGACTGAAATACAGGATGGCGCCGTGCACCTGGGCTTTGCATTGGGGGTTTTTACAGCGCATCGCCGCCTCGCCGGGCGTGCGGCTGACTGGCCCTTCGCAACTGGGACACGTGGTGGGCAAAGAAAAGACCCGCTCCTGGCCGGTGCGCGCCAGCGCGTCGACCGCCACCACCTGGGGGATGATTTCACCTGCCTTCTCCACACCGACCCGATCCAAAATGCGGACGTCGAGGCGCTCGATGTGATCTTGGTTGTGCAGGGAGGCCCGCGACACCGTGGTCCCCGCAAGTTGCACGGGCTGCAGGTGCGCCACCGGGGTCAGCGTGCCCGTGCGTCCCACTTGCACCGTGATGTCCAAGAGGCGTGTGTAGGCGCGCTCCGCGCCAAATTTGTAGGCGATGGCCCAACGCGGAAACTTGGCTGTGACGCCCAAAATTCCCTGCTCCAAAAAGGTGTCGACCTTGATCACCGCCCCGTCGATCTCATAAGCGTAATCGGGCCGCTCGCGTTCGATGGCGTGCAGCGCTGCGTGCACCTCACTTGGCTCACTACAAACCTGGTGGCGCCGATGGGTGGGCAGACCGAGCGCTGCGCAACGCTCGAGAGCTTGAGAATGGCTGTCGGCAAAGTCCTCCTCCACCACTTGCCAGATGAGCACCCGCAATCGACGCTCCGCGACCTGTTTTGGGTCGAGCATGCGCAAGCTACCACTGGCGGCGTTGCGTGGGTTGGCAAACAGGGCTTCACCGCGCTCTTGGCGCAGCTGATTGATGGCAAGAAGGTCGCTGCGATAGATGACGACTTCACCGCGCAAAGTCAGATCGCGCGCGTAGTCGATGGTGAGCGGAAGGTTGCGGATGGTGCGCAAATTCTCGAAAATTTCTTCACCCGTTTTGCCGTCACCTCGGGTGGAGCCGCCAACGAGTCGACCCCCGCGATACAGGATTTCCACACTCGCGCCGTCCAGTTTGGGTTCCACGCAGTAACGGACTTGAGCACCTTCGCGCAGTCCGTCCGTCACGCGCCGCATGAACTCGCGGAGCTCAGCCTCGTTGTAGGTGTTGTCGAGCGACATCATCGGTCGCACATGGGGCACGGTCTTGAGCGTGCGTCCGGCCGTGATCGACGTGCGCGGAGCACCGACGCGTTGCGTCGGTGAATCTTCACTGATGAGCTCCGGATGTTGTGCTTCTAGGCCGCGCAGCTCAGCATAAATGCTGTCGTACGTGCGGTCATCGACCGTAGGATCATCGAGCGCGTAGTAGCGGTAATCATGAGCGCGAATGAGATCGACGAGCTCTTGGTGACGGGTCTTGGGATCAGTGCTCATGGCGCAATACTTGGTGTCCAGTAGGTCGGTCGGGCGTAGTCTTCCACCTCGGTTTGACAAGGACAACCTGCTTTCCCTAGGGTTCGGCCGACCCATGAGCGAGCGACGCGTCGACCCGAGTACTCAGCAGCCAGCTCAGGCTACGACCCCCGAGTTCACTTTGCCCACGCCGGATCTGACCAGCAATGAAGAGACGTCTGGCGACCCCGCCAACCCCGCATTCTGGGGTGAGGCAGCATCGCCTGACCACACCAGCTGGCCAGCGCCCATCCATGATCCAGAGCCCGAGGTGGCGCGGCGTTCCATGGTTTGGCGTGTGCGTGGTTTGGTCCGCACCATTCGCCCCCACCAGTGGGTAAAAAACGTATTTGTACTCGCGCCCGTGGTGTTTGCCACCAAGCTCTTTGACTTGTCGATGCTCACCCGGGCAACGGTGGCGTTTGCTGTGTTCTGTTTGTTGGCGGGTGCCGTTTACACGATCAATGATCTTGCGGACGTGGCCGCGGATCGCCTGCATCCGGTCAAGCGTCACCGCCCCATCGCGTCCGGTCGCGTGCCAGAGAATGTGGCGCGGCTATTTGCCTATTTTCTAGTGGTGGTGTCGCTGGTCGCCGGCTACCTGGTTTCGCCCTGGTTTGCGCTGGTGGCGGCCGGGTACTTCTTGCTCAACGTCGCCTACACGATGAAACTCAAGCACATCGCTTATGTGGATGTGAGCTGTATCGCCGCGGGTTTCGTGTTGCGTGTGCTGGGTGGCGGTTTCGCCACGCGCATCTCGGTGTCTTTGTATTTGTTTGTTTGCACCGCGCTCTTGGCGCTATTCCTCGGATTCGGCAAGCGACGTCACGAGCTGACCACGGCCTCAGCTCGGGCGGGCAAGCAACGTTTGGCGCTCGAGGGCTACACCAAGCGCGGTCTGGACGTTGCGCTAGCCGTGACCTCACTGGCGACGGTGTCCACGTACTTGATCTACACCCTGGACCCGAGCACGCAGACCTTCTTCCGTGCCACGACGCTATGGCCCACCACCGTCTTCGTCGTGCTCGGCGTGCTGCGATTCTTGCACATCGTGCGGTTTCGACCGCGTGCTGAGAGCCCCACCCAGGAAATGCTCTCGGACGGACCCTTTGTGGGCATCCTCTTGTTGTGGGTCTTCACCGTGGCGTGGTTGGTCTACCACCTGCAGCCTGCTGGGCAGTGAGACGGCGCCCTGGTGACCCAAAAACTGGGCCGCGCCCGCCCGCTTCTGTTACCGATGCGCTGATGGTGGCGCCCAGCCAAACAGAAGAAGCAACCGGTCAGCGCTCGGGCCCGATCACCGATTTGGCCCTGACTTTGCCCATTTTTGTCGGGTATCACTTGGGGGTCATCTTCCTCCCAGTGCGCAACGCCGCGGACGTCGTCACGCAAAAGCTCCAGCTGGTAGCGAATCACAGCCTGCCCGCCTACTGCGCGCTCACTTTGGCCATCGGTGCGGCCTACGTCACTCCACTTTTGCTTGCGGGGCGCGGCCGCCATTTGCAGGCCAGCCGCTTTGCCTGGATGGGTACCGAGGGTGTGGTCTACGCGGTGCTGATGCGGCTCATCGCCGGGTACGCTGTGGCGCGCCTGGTGCTCGCCCTGGGCGCGGTGGACATGGGGATGATTGGGCTGATGAACGCGGCCCCTGCTTTGTCCTCCGTGACGGAGCAGTTGAGCGAGGCCAGCGGGGTCGCTGAGCGTCTGGCGGGAGCAGTGATGTCTTTGGGAGCCGGGTTCTACGAAGAGGCCGTGTTCCGCGTAGGGCTGTATGGGGTGGGCGCCGCGGTCGTGCTGTTTTTGTTCAACATCACCCGCGCCGCTCAGAAGTTCGTGGTGCGCCTCATTTGGGCGGTGACCGCGGCCTGTGTGTTCAGTGCCTGGCACTACGTGGGCGATTTGTCCGAGGCCTTTGACCTGACCACGTTTTCATTCCGTGCGCTGTGCGGCTTGGTGTTCACGCTTATCTATGAGTTTCGTGGCTTTGCCCCGGCCGTGTGGACGCACGCCTTGTACGACCTTTGGGTGCTATCCTTCTGACTGCTGAAAGGCTGACCATGGGGTTTATTGGCTCCTATTGGCCAGTCATGGGCGGACTTTTTTTCCGAGCGTCGAAGCGGTAGCAATGGGCGTCCATAGCGGCGCTGAGCACCATGAGCATCAAAAATCCAATCTTGCCTGGGTTTCATCCCGATCCTTCCATCTGCCGTGCTGGTGATGACTATTACATTGCAACGTCCACCTTTCAGTGGTGGCCGGCGGTGCGCCTGCATCACTCACGCGATTTAATCAACTGGCGTCCGGTTGGTTACGCGGTGACGCGGCAAAGCCAGCTCAACATGATTGGCAATGAAGACAACGCCGGCATTTGGGCGCCGTGCTTGACGTACCACGACGGGCTTTTTTACCTCATCTACACCGACACCAAGACGTGGACGGGGGCGTACAAGGACTCCCATAACTATCTCATCACAGCGCCCAAAATTGACGGACCGTGGTCTGAGCCCATTTATCTCAACAGCAGCGGCTTTGATGCGTCATTGTTCCACGATGAGGATGGCAAAAAGTACCTGCTCAACATGGAATGGGATCACCGCGCGGGGCATCACCCCTTTTCCGGCATCTTGATCCAGGAATACGACGCAGCTCAAAAGAAGCTGGTTGGGCCCATCCACAACATCTTCCAGGGCACCGAGCACAAGCTGGTGGAGGGTCCGCATCTCTACAGGCGTGACGGCTACTACTACCTGCTCACCGCGGAAGGCGGAACCACCTGGGACCACGTGGAGACGGTGGCCCGCAGCAAGAGCCTCTTGGGCCCGTACGAGGTCATGCCGAACAACCCGCTCATCACCTCGAAGTACGACGTGACCTTACCGCTGCAGCGCGCCGGCCATGGCTCCTTGGTGGAGACTCAGGATGGCGAGTGGTACTTCGTTCACTTGACTGGGCGTCCGGTGATGCCCGCCCGCAAGTGTACGCTGGGGCGAGAGACGGCACTGCAAAAGGTGAACTGGCCGAAGGGCGAGTGGCCACGCCTGGCTCACGGCAAAAATACGCCCGCCATTGAGGTGTGGGGGCCGGACCTGCCGGCGCAGCCCTGGGAAATTGACTCGAAAACCAAGAACCATCCCGATGATTTCAGCGCGGACAGCCTGAGTACGGAGTTCAACACGTTGCGCGCTCCCCACGATGAATCGTGGCTGAGTCTCAAGGAGCGGCCCGGCTTCTTGAGGTTGCGCGGCCGCGAGTCTCTGTACTCCAAACACCAGCAGAGCTTGGTGGCGCGCCGCATCACCCACTTCAAGACCACGGCGGAGACAGTGGTGGAGTTCGAGCCGGAGCATTTTCAGCAGATGGCTGGGCTCATCTTTTACTACGACTGCATCGACCATCACTACCTGCATGTCACCCGAGGCAACAAGGGGCGCGTGCTCCGCATCTTGACCAGTGAGGCAGGAAACAACGTGCGTTACGCCGGCCTCGAGGCGCCGCTCGGCCCGGGGCCCGTGTACCTAAAAGGTGTGATGAACTACGGAGAACTGCAGTTCTATTACGGACAAAAACCAGGGGAATACCAGGCATTTGGGCCCATGCTGGACGCCACGGTGCTGTCCGACGAGTACAAGGTGGAGGTCAAGTTCACCGGCGCCTACGCCGGCGTGTGCGTGCAAGATCTCACGGGTCGCAAGTTGCACGCAGATTTTGATTACTTCAACCTGTCGGCCGACGACGACAATTGGCCGGGCTGACCTTCTTAGGGGGGCTTCCAGCCCCCCTCGTCGCGCCGGCAGAGCCGTCGACTCCTCACCCCTAACTACCGTCTGCGCTCCGGCGGCTCCCACATGGTCGCCGGCGGTGCTCGACGCCTCGCTGCTTCGCAGCATTGGGTGGGCTTTCTTGCAGATGGTGGTGATGACATTGTGAGGTCGTAGAGCCCTCCTCGTCGCGCGAAGTCAATTCGCGCTCCTCACCTCCACTTTCGTCTGCGCTCCGGCGGCTCCCACATGGTCGCCGGCGGCCGCCGCAGGCGCGCGGAGCGCGGCGAGGACCAGACCAGGGGCTTCGGGGCCCCTGGTCCAACAAGAAACAACGCAGCGCTGCAGACGTGTTGCGACTGAGCGAAGTCACCCACCCTCACTGCGTGAAGGGGTGGGTGACGCAGCGAGCGAAGACTGGCGAGCGAAGTGAACCAGGAGCGGAGCACATGAGCGCGCCCAGCAAGTCCGTTGCGGGCGCAGTGCGAGGAGTCCGGTTTTCCGGAGCCCCCGGAGGCTCGCTTCAGCGGTGCAGACGGCTGCTTCCACTTCGACCGCCGGATCGTGGTTCAAGTTGAGCTCACGTTGCGACCGGCTCCGCTCGCATGCCGGAGGGGGTGGAGGAAAACACCAAGGACTCCTCGCGCGGAGCCTTTCTCACTCACCTCCGCAGTGCGCTCATGCGCGGAGCGGCCCAGCAGGGAGGAGGTGACCCAGGGCACTGCCCGGAGCGAGCGCTTGGTCGCGGGGCGACTACTGACGTAGCGCCAGGACGAAGTGCTCGACGTTGCCTTTGGGCCCGGGCAAGCGGCACGCGTGGTCGGAGAGCGGCGTAAAGCCCGCTGCGGCCACCTCAGCGATGACTTTGTCGACGGCGGCTTGGCGGATGAGTGGGTCAACGATGACGCCCGCTGTGCGCGTGGCTTCCTCGCGGCCCACCTCAAACTGCGGCTTGATGAGGGCCAGCAGGTGACCGCCGGGGCGAGTGATAGAAAAAAGGGCGGGCAACAGCTTGCCGAGTCCAATGAAGGACGCATCCACGACGGTCAAATCCACGCCACCGCCCACGTGCTGCGCCACGAGGTGCTTGGCATTGACGCGCTCCATCACGACCACGCGCGGATCCTGGCGCAGTTTTTCAGCCAGTTGCGCGTGACCCACGTCCACCGCGTACACGCGGGCTGCACCGTTTTGCAAAAGGCAATCGGTGAAGCCGCCTGTGGACGCGCCGATGTCAGCGGCCACGAGTCCTGAGGGGTCGAATCCACTGTCGGCCAGCGCGCCCTCCAGTTTGAGCCCGCCGCGCGAGACATACTTATGAACGTTTCGTACACGTAACGGCGCATCACAGGGCAAAGTTTGGCCGGCCTTTTCGATGCGCGTATCGCCCGAGAACACCTCGCCGGCCATGATCAATGCTTGGGCGCGGCTGCGCGTTTCTGCTAGTCCTCGCTCGACCAGCAACTGATCGGCCCGGCCTCTTCGAGTTTGTTCAGTCATCACGACGGTCCCGTGCGGCGCAAAGTCTCGACTCGCTGTAACACCTTGTTGCCGCAGAAATCCACCGCCGACAATGGGCGACCTCCGCGCGGATCATCAGCGGCTGACGGAGCCAAAGGTTGCGTCCGGTACCACGTTGATTGTTTGCTCTGAGCCCGGTATCTGCCCTGTGTACGATGACTACACCGACCATTATCTACACCGAGACCGATGAAGCCCCCGCTTTGGCGACGTATTCGCTGTTGCCCATCATTTCTGCGTTTCTAAGGCCCGGTGGCGTACGGGTAGAGACCAGGGACATTTCTTTGTCGGGTCGTATCATCGCCAATTTTTCTGACTTGCTCCCCCAGGCGCAGCGTGTGACTGACGCGCTGAGCGAACTGGGGGCGTTGGCGACGACGCCAGAGGCGAACATCATCAAGTTGCCCAACATCAGCGCGTCCATTCCACAATTGAAGGCGGCCATCAAAGAGCTGCAGGGTCAGGGCTACGCCCTGCCAGACTACCCCGACGAGCCCAAGAGCGACGCTGAAAAGGACTACAAGGCCCGTTATGATCGTGTGAAGGGCAGTGCGGTCAACCCGGTGCTGCGTGAGGGTAACTCTGACCGCCGCGCGCCGCTGGCCGTGAAGGAGTATGCGCGAAAGAACCCGCATTCCATGGGCAAATGGAGCGCTGACTCCAAGTCCCACGTAGCCACGATGAAGAGCGGAGACTTCTTCTCCAATGAAAAGTCGGTGACCGTGGACAAAGCTGGTACTGCGCGCATCGAACACGTAGCGGCGGACGGAACGGTGACTGTGCTCAAGGCCAAGTTGCCACTGCTCGCCGGAGAGGTGGTGGATGCCACATTGATGAGCAAGCGGGCGCTGATCTCCTTTTTGCAGGAGCAAGTACAGGACGCCAAGAGCAAGGGCGTGTTGTTCTCCTTGCACATGAAGGCGACCATGATGAAGGTCTCCGACCCCATCATTTTTGGTCACGGCGTGCGGGTGTTTTTCAAGGATGTGTTTGAAAAACACGGCGCCACCTTTGCCGAGCTGGGGGCCAATCCGAGCGATGGCTGGGCCAGCGTGCTCGGTAAAATCGCGGGCCTGCCCGCGGCCAAAAAGGCCGAAATTGAGGCTGATATCGCCGCTGCATACGCGTCGGGTCCGGCGCTGGCCATGGTGGATTCAGACAAAGGCATCACCAACCTGCACGTGCCCAGCGACGTCATCATCGACGCGTCCATGCCCGCCATGATCCGCTCGTCGGGCTGCATGTGGGACAAGGCGGGCAAACTGCAAGACACCAAAGCCGTCATCCCCGACAGCAGTTACGCCGGTGTTTATGAGGCGGTCATCGAGTTCTGCAAAAAGCACGGCGCCTTCGATCCCAAGACCATGGGCAGCGTGCCCAACGTGGGCTTGATGGCTCAAGCAGCCGAAGAGTACGGGTCGCACGACAAGACATTTGAGATCAAACAAGCTGGAGAGGTGCGCGTCGTCGATGCCGATGGGGTGGTGCTCACCGCGCATAAGGTGGAGGCGGGCGACATTTGGCGCGCCTGTCAGACCAAAGATGCGCCCATCGCGGATTGGGTGAAACTGGCCGTGAACCGCGCCCGGGCCAGCGGGGTACCTGCGGTGTTTTGGCTAGATGATCGACGCCCGCACGACGCCGAACTGATCAAGAAGGTGAACGAGTACCTGGGCGGTTACGACACCCAGGGGCTCACCATCTTGATCAAGCCGCCAGCGGATGCGGCGACCTACAGCTGTGAGCGACTGATCGAGGGCAAAGACACCATCAGCGTTACCGGGAACGTGCTCCGCGACTACCTGACGGATCTGTTTCCCATTCTCGAGGTGGGAACCAGCGCCAAGATGTTGTCCATCGTTCCGCTCATGAACGGGGGTGGCTTGTTTGAGACCGGCGCCGGTGGGTCCGCGCCCAAGCACGTGCAGCAGTTTGAAAAGGAAAATTACCTGCGCTGGGATTCACTGGGTGAATTTTTGGCCCTGGTCGCGTCGCTGGAGCACCTCGCGGAGCGTCACGCGCTGCCCCGCGTGCGGGTGATGGCCGACGCCCTCGACCAGGCCAACGCGCAGTTTCTCATCAACAACAAATCACCAGCGCGCGCCGTGGGCGAGCTCGACAACCGCGGCAGTCATTTCTACCTGGCGCTGTACTGGGCCCAGGCGCTTGCTGCACAAACCAAAGACGCCGAGCTGGCCAAGACCTTTGCGCCGGTCGCTCGCGCCCTGCTCGACAACGAACAGAAGATCGTAGGGGAGCTCAATGGCGCGCAGGGCGTCAAGATGGACATCGGCGGGTACTTTCGCCCCGATCCAAAGAAGGCCGCCCAGGCCATGCGCCCCAGCGCTACCATGAACGCGATCATCGACGCGATTTGAGCGATCAGGGAGCCGTGGGGGCCGACCCCGAGGGGGCCCCCGGGGGCGTGAGCTCGTGCGGGAGCACTGGTTCGGGGCTTGAGTCCACGGCGGGTGCTTTGTCCTCAGGCGGCGCTGGTGTCGGCTCTACCTCAGGGGCAGGGATAGGCGGTGGAGGAACTGCTTCACGGATATTTTGGACGGCTTCCTGACGCAAGTCTTCCAACCGTTTGAGCTCTTCTTGCTGCTCGGGTGTGAGTTTTTTATTAGGCGCGGTAGAATTGTGATCGCGCTTCTTGGCAGTGCCGCCGTCGGGCCGTGCCTTGTCGGTCGTCTGGCCCTCGGGCTCGGCGGGGCGTGAGGCTTTTTTGGGCTTGGGTTGAGGGGCCCCCACCACGTCGAGTGGCTTTTGTAGTTGTACGTTACCCCAAGAAACGAGCCCGAGCTCACGCGCGTAGAAGACCGCACCCGCACCAAACGTGATGGCCAGGATCGCCACCCAAAACACGCGCGTAGCACTGGATGGGCCATGGGTGTCCAAGAGCGGATCAGCCGCTTGTGCCGCGGACGGCTGCGCAGCGCTTTCGCTCCTTTTGGCCATGGGCACGACACGCCATTCGTCCGACGCGGTGAAGCGCTCACGAGGGCTCTCATCAATCAGGGTGCGGTCATGAGGAGCCACCAGGGCCGAGCTGCGCAGCGCCGGGGTCAAGCTATTGTCGGGTTGCGAGCCCAGCGCGGGCTGAGTGTCCGCTTCATCGCGCCCCTCGGTGGCGCGCCCGCCCCGTGGCAGCGCGCCGCGATCCGCGGGAGATGCCCAGCGCGATTCCGGTGCTGCACTGAGGTCGAGCCCGAGCCCGCTGCGCAGGGCATCGGCCAATTCACGCGCGCTCTGAAAACGCTCGTCGGGCTCACGGCCACACGCTTTTTTGAACCACGCGTCAAACTCAGGGGGCACGTCAGCCGAGTGGGAGGGAACAGGAATGTCCCGGATGCAGATTTGTAAAACTAGGTCGCCCAACCCATCGCTTTGAAACGGGCGGGTGCCGACCAAACACTCGTACGCAATGACCCCGAGCGCCCACAGATCGGAGCGTCCGTCGACGTCCTTGTTGCCCTGAGCCTGTTCGGGGCTCATGTAATAGGGCGTCCCGAGCAGTGAACCCGTGCGAGTGTGGCCCTGCCCGTCGAGCGCCGTCGCCTCCACCTTGGCGACACCAAAATCGAGCACCTTGGCTAGCTCGTCGCCCTCATTGTGCACCAAGAAGATGTTGTCGGGCTTCAGGTCGCGGTGCACGATGTCCGCCTCGTGCGCTTTGGAGACTGCTTTGGCGACGTGGAGCAGGATGCGGTAGGTCTCTTCTGGTGACAGGCGGCCAGCGCGCTTCAAGCGATCGGCCAGGGGTTCACCTTCCAGTAGCTCCATGACCATGAACGGGCGCCCTTGGTCCATGCCGTAGTCGAGGATCTGCACGACGTGGGGGCTGCGCAGGGCCGCGGCTGACTGAGCCTCGCGCATGAAGCGGGCGAAGGTCACGTCCCCTTCTTCCACCTTGCGGTCGATCACCTTGACCGCAACCGGGGCTCGCAGGGCGAGGTGCTCCGCCCGATAGACGGTCCCCATGCCCCCCTCGCCCAAGACAGACTCGAGCCGATACTTCTCGGCGAGTACGGTCCCGGGGGGCAGTTGGTCTTTCTCCATCGCTTGCTGCACGATAGCTGGCTCAGCCCAGCTGGTCACCTGATGCGCTCGGGTCGGCCCCAAGCCGAGCCGTCACGCGCGCCAGGGCCGCGATGTCCCCAAATTCCTCGCTCATTTCCGGAACTTGTATAAACGGTCGACCCCAACTCATCAAGCGCTGGATTTGCTGATGTTGACTCATCTGACGAGCCGCGTAGCGCAGCCCTGCCTGAACTAGCCGGGCGTAGTCAGCATGAACCGGGAGGGCACCTGGGACCTGGTTCAGCTGGTCCAAGGACGCGCTCAGCTCGGCCTGATCCTGTTCGCTGAACAGCGGGGCCACCAGACGATTGAGCACGAGCGGACCGACGGGAAACCCCAGCTCGCCCTCGATGAAGCGGAGATTTTCGTCCGTTTCGGTGATGGCCAGGTCCTCGGCGAGCGTGACCAACAGCACGGCGCTGCGCCGTGCATCCGAGAGCATCTCCTTGCACAGACGCGCATCCTCGCGCAGGCGTCCGGGGGCCGACCTATCAAAGGGAGTGAGATCGAGGATGACATGGGGAACCTTGAGCATTTTGGTCCCGTCGCCCGAAGCAGGGGCGTCAAAAATCACCAGGTCGTGGCGGCGCTCACCCTTGGGCAACGCGAAGGTACCCGACGGCGTCCAGGCCCAACTCTTGCCGAGCAGCGCCCAATCGCTGAGGCCGGGGATGCCTAGCAGAAATCCCCCCGCCACCTTGGGGTGGAACAAGGCATTGGTGAGCATCTGACTGTGCAAGATGTGACCGCAGTACTCGCGCATCGCCGATTCTGGATCCACCACCACCAGCGAGAGCGAGCCATGGTCTGTCGTGTACACGACCTGGGGCGTAGTGGAGAGCGTGCGGCCAAAGAGCGATGGAGTATTGTGAGATGTTTGTGGAAGGACGATGAGCGCGTGCCGACCACGATTGGCCGCGTGCACCCCCATCAGCCCTGCGCAAGTGCTCTTGCCGACCCCACCCTTGCCGGTCACGAACAGAAACTGCAAATTGGTGAGCGCGTCCAGCGTGTCGAGGGCTTTGGTTTCAGACATCTGTTGCTATAAGCCTCGTAACATGAGTTTTCGGTCGGCTCACCGCAGTCCATACATCGAGCGCGCTCTGACTAAAGCGGGCCACGCCCCGAGGGTGTCCAGTGCACTTCTAGGCCTTGTCCTAGCACTCAGCGCGCTCGGATGCCGCAAGCCCGCACCCAGCGCGACGGAGTCCAAACCCGCCGAGACGGCGACGGCGGCTCCGACGGCTGCGCCTGCGCCCAGCAGCACGGCTCCCTTGTATCGTCCCCCACCCGTTTTGGGTCACAGGGACGCAGTGGGGCCAGATCTGGTGATCCTTCCAGGTACGGGCGTAGGGGCCATTCGCTTTGGTACCAACCTGACCAAGTTGCAGCAATTGATGGAAGGGCCCTGCGACGTCCTCACGGAGACGCGCTGTGGTTACATCCGCGCCGCTTCTGAGTTCACGCTCGATGCCGGAGTGGTCACGGGGATGAAATTTCACCGCCGTGATCGGCGCGCGCCCGGGGCGCCCGCGTCGGGAGATCAATATTATGGGAGCTTCAATGGCGGGATGCGCCCGGGGTTGATGTTTGGCTTGTTGCGCGAGGTGGTGCTCAAGGAGTTCGCAGTGCCGGACAAGACGGAGCCGCTCACGGGCCCTGACGGGCAACTGCAGCGCGACTTCTATCCGGGCGTGATCTTGGAGTACGATCGATTGGCGAACCAAAAAGTCGTCCTTTCGGGGATTGAAGTCATCCGGGCTGAAACTGTTTCCGTTAAGCCAGCCGCTGCGCCCAGCACACCCGCGGCAGCGCCAAGTAAGCCTGCGGCAGCACAAAAATAGCCGGCTATCGTCGATGTTGAGGTAGCGGGCTGCGCTGCGGGGTGAATGCCCTCAAGGAGTCGTTGCGCTGCAGCACGCTGCGTCAGCTGCCAGGTCGCGTTGGGTCACCGAGCACCCAACGCTGACGCTGATCTCTACGCAATAGCGCAGCCATGATGCGTTGGGCTTGGGGCGGCTCCACGAGCGTCCAGGTATCGAACCAGGGGTTGTCCGCGGTGAGCTCGAGCAAGATCTCCACCGCCTGCTCGGGCGAAATGAGCCCGTGACGTCGCCCCGGCAACTCCACCACCGCGCGCCGCGCCCCCAAATGCTTGAGACTAGCCAGCAGCTGCTCGATGAGCCGCGCGTAGATGTGCGGGTTCATCTCCGAGGCCCGCCCTTCACCCAACAAAAGTACGCGGTCGAAGGTCAATTTGGGCCGGCCGGGCAGCAAGTGCACCTGGCCGATGGCGCCGCTTACCGTCTGCTCCTCCATCATTTTGGAAATGCGACCGCCTAGGCGATAATCGAGCAACCCGGCGCTGGCGGCGGGGGGTCGCTCGTCCTCGGCCATGGGCACCACGATGATCTCTGTTGTGATGAGATCGAGTTGGCGGAGCTCCCGGTTGACGAAACGCAGGTCCATGGTTGTGCCTAGACTGCGGACAAATCGCTGGCGATCTTTTCAAGCACGCCGTTGATGAACTTGCTGCTCTCCTCGGAGCCAAAGCGCTTGGCGATCTCCACTGCTTCATCGATGGCCACCGCGCGCGGGACATCGGTCACGAACTCCAGCTCATACGCGGCGATGCGGAGCAGATTGCGATCCACGGGTGTCATGCGCTCGAGCCGCCAATTTTGACTGGCCTGGCTGATGCGTTGGTCGATGGTGAGTTGCTTGTCACGCACACCCAGTACGAGCAAGTCAGCGTAGGGCCGCCCTTCTGGGTCACCTGGAGTCTCACGCCAAAACGCGCGCATGACCGCGTCCGCTGGTTCGTCCGCCAATTCGAGCGCGTACAACAGTTGTAACGCGGCGTGACGGGCTGAGGTACGTGCTCCCATGGGCTCACAGTCCTTCTTTTTTGAGCAAGTGAAAGAGGCCGCTCATTTCCACCGCGGTCATGGCCGCCTCAGCGCCCTTGTTCCCTGCTTTGGTCCCGGCGCGTTCGATGGCTTGTTCAATGGTGTCGCAGGTGAGCACCCCAAATACGACAGGCACCCCGGATTGATCGCTGGCCGCTGCCGCTCCCCGCGCCGCTTCTCCTGCGACAAAATCGAAATGGGTGGTGGCTCCGCGGATGACCGCACCCAGGGCGACCACCGCAGAAAACTGCTGACTTTGCGCCAAACGTTTGAGGGTGAGCGACAACTCCCAGGCACCCGGCACGCGCACCGTGGTGATGTTTTTAGGAGACACGCCCAGGCGCGCAAAAGCGCTCAGTGCCCCGCTCACCAACTCATCCACTACAAATTCATTGAAGCGCGCCGAGACAATTGCAAACTTGGCGTTTGGATCGATGACGAGAGAACTCTCCAAGTGGCGGTCGGCGAGTCCAGCATGAGATGAAGGTATAGAAGTGGTCATTGTCTTTGGTCAGTTTACCCGCATCACGCGTTATTGTCGCCGCCGGGTGACCCTACGAGGCCGAGCAGCGCGTGCGCCTCATCGAAGGCCACGCTGCTCACCGTGAGGCCATAGCCCACAATACCGGCGATTTTGCGCGGATTTTTGGTGAGCAACAGCACATTGCGCAGGCCGAGATCGCGGAGGATTTGCGCACCCAGGCCATACTCGCGCAGCGTGCCGCCGTGTGGCCGCGTGGTGTGATCCGGGCCCTGATCTCGTGGCATGGACCACACGGCCAGCTCAGCCAGCAAGTCGCCGCGTGGGGGCAAATACACGATCACGCCGCGGCCATGTTTCTCGATCAGGTCAATGGAGCGGGTCAGATTGCGGCGACCATCGGTGGATGTGGATGAAAACGTGTCCGCGAGCGTCGAGCCACCGTGCATACGCACGAGCACGGGCTCCTCGGTGTCGACTTCGCCTTTGACGAGCACCAGGATTTGGCGCCGATCGATGGTGGACTCGTAGACGATGGCCGCGAAGGCCGTCCCTGTCTGATCCAGGATGATTTCCGTCTGCTCCACGGGGCGCACGAAGCGCTCGGTGAGCAAGCGGTAGGAGATCAAATCGGCGATGGTGACGATGCGCAGGTGGTGCTCCCGCGCAAACTGCTCCAAATCAGGCATGCGCGCCATGCTGCCGTCGTCGCGGATGATCTCACAAATGACTCCCGCAGGGTTGAGGCCTGACAGACGCGCCAGGTCGACGGAGCCCTCCGTTTGTCCCGCCCGCACCAAGACGCCGCCGTTTTGCGCCTGCAGCGGGAACACGTGGCCCGGTACGACCACGTCGCTGGGCACTGCGTCCGGGTGACTCGCGACACCGATGGTGTGAGCGCGATCTTTGGCGCTGATGCCGGTGGACACGCCACGACTGGCCTCGATGCTGACCGTGAAGGCAGTGCCGAGCGGCGGGCGTCCGCGCCCTGGTACGCTCATCATGGGCAGCTCCAGACGTTCGATCTGGGCGGCCGTGAGGGTCAGGCAGATCAAGCCGCGCCCGTGCGTGGCCATGAAGTTGATGGCCTCGGGCGTGATGCGATCCGCCGCTAGGCACAGGTCGCCTTCATTTTCACGATCTTCATCGTCAACCAAGATCACCATCTTGCCGGCGCGGATGTCGTCGAGCGCGGCCTGCACGTTGCCGAGGTGTTCTGGAGTGATGGTGATGGGATAAGGCGACAACGCACGCTTCTTTCTTCAGAACGCCAGCTTAGCCTGGGGCGCTTTTGGGGGTGCCCTCAAATGGCGAAATTGGACTGGCTTTTCAAGGCGCGGCGGCGGAATTTGGGGCTCCCCGGTCGATTAACGCGCCCGGCACCGATCAGCTAGCGCTGAAAGCTGAGCATGCGTTCCACGTAGCGCGCCAGAATATCGACCTCCAAATTGACCGCGCTGCCCGGCTCTAGCCCGCCCAAGGTGGTCACGGCTTGCGTGTGCGGAATCAATAGCAGCTCCACTTGGTTATCGCTGACGTCGTTCACCGTGAGCGAGACCCCGTCGAGCGTGAGCGAGCCCTTTTTGGCGATGTAGCGCAACAATGCAGGGGGTGGCTCAAGCACAACCCGGGTCATTTCCCCTTCGGGCAGCAGAGCGCTGATGACGCCCACCCCGTCCACGTGACCGGTGACCAAGTGGCCCCCCAGCCGATCCGACGCTCGCAGCGCGCGCTCCAGGTTGACGTAGTGGCCGAGCTCCAGCTGGCCCAGCGTGGTGAGCGCGAGGGTCTCCTGGGACAGCTCGACGAAAAAGCTCTCTGCATCGAACGCCACTACGGTGAGACACGCGCCGCTGATGGCGACGGATTCACCCAGGGTGAGTTCAAAACCAGGATGAGAAAACGAAAGCCGCACGCCACCTACTTGTGTGGTGCGCGAAAGAAGGGCGCCGCGGGCTTCAACCAGGCCGGTGAACATGACAAGAGCCACTAGCACGGCCGGGGCGAAACTGGGCCGGGTGTTGGGCGTTTTGGGCATTGCTCGTCCCCGGACTCGAGCGCTATTGCGTAACGTGATGAGCGAGCCGGAAAGTGAGCCAGAGCACGGCGAAGAGCCGGACGACGGGGAGCTTCCAGGTGAAGTCCGCGTGCACCATCCCCGCCGCGCGTTGCCGACCGACGTGGTGCGACCCACGCGCGCCGAAGTCCGGCTGAGTGCGCTGCGCTACAACTTGGGTCAGTTGCGCAAGGTCACGGGGAGCACACCCATCTGGGGGGTGCTCAAGGCGGATGCCTACGGGCTGGGGTCCAAGGCTGTGGCGCGCACCCTGGAGCGGGCCAAGATGGACGGAGTGTGCGTTGCCTTGGTGGAGGAGGGCATCGAGTTGCGCCAGGCCGGGATCCAGCTGCCGATCTTGGTGATGGGGGGCTACTACGGGGACGCGCTGCGCGAACTGTTAGAATATCGGTTGACCCCAGTGCTGTCCGACGTGGGTCAGGTGGAGGCGCTGGCGCGCGCGGTGCGTTACAGTCAGGAGCGCCCGTTTGGTTGCCACGTGAAGGTGGACACCGGCATGGCGCGCTTGGGGACGCGGCGCGAACAATGGCCGCGCCTGATCCAGGCGCTCGTGGACGCACCAGAGCTGTCGGTGTTTGGTCTGATGAGCCACCTGGCCAATGCAGATTTGGGACAAGAAGCCGTGCTCGAACAGCCGCTTGCGCTCTTCAATCAAGCGCACACGCAGTTTGTGCAAGGTGGAGTCGTGCCCAAAGCGCGCCATCTGGCCAACAGTGCGGCCCTGCTGCGCGACGCGCGCACCCACTTTGACCTGGTGCGGCCGGGGCTCGCGCTGTTTGGCGTCGATCCGTGTCCGCCGCTCGTGGATCGGGTGGGCACAGCGGGTGAGGTACGCTTCAAGCCAGCGATGTCGGTGCTCAGTCGGGTGGTCAGCTTGCGGCAATTGCACAGGGGCGATGGGGTGGGTTACGGCGGGACGTACGTGGCTGGTGGCCCCACCTGGATCGCCACGGTGCCCATGGGCTACGCCGACGGACTGAGCCGCGCCCTGTCCAATCGGGGTCACGCGCTCATCCGTGGCAGGCGTGTGCCCATCGTCGGCAACATCAGCATGGACATGACCATGGTGGACGTCAGCCTTGTGCCCGGGGTGACCATTGGGGATGAAGTGGTGTTTTTGGGCGCGCAAACTGGCCCGCTGGGGCAAGACACGATCACGCCTGAAGAGGTGGCGCGACACTCGGGCACCATCCCGTGGGAGGTGCTCACCAACATTTCACGTCGTGTGCCGCGCTTTTACCGCGAAGACTGAGTGCGGTCGCTCGATCCGAAAACAATCGGCGACCGCAACGTGAACCAGGTCAGCTTACTTGACGCCCTACGGATCGAGGGCCGTGAGTTCCACGCGTAGGCCAGCTGGGCCGCTGTCATTGCTCACCCAGATTTCGAGCAGGTTCTCGCCGCTGACAAAGCCTTCGCCGATCGTGTAGGTCGAAAAAAAGGAATAGCTGCCTGAGGGAACGCTCTCCTGGCTCTGGCGATTGATGGCAATGCCGGTCACAGCGTTGTCTGCTGCGTAGAGGACGCTGAGTACAAAGTCGTCGACAGCGACGGTCTCATCGAGGACAAATGTGGTGGAATAGATGTACGTGCCGCTCGATAGAGGCTCGACCGTATCGATGAAGGGCGAGATGAACTTGGAGGTAGCGCTGGGCCGCATCCAATACCCCTCAAAGCCCAGGGCCTCGGTGTGGACGTAGGCGGTGAGAGCCTGTCCCTCATCGCGCTCGACCAACCAGTTGGGGTCCACGGCGCCATCCGCCAAGGCGACCCGCTCGTGGTCCAGCCCCGTATTGTACAGACCTCCGTCGCCACCGCTGGGATTGGTGATCACGGCGCATTGCCTGCATGAGTCCGCCTGGCCCAAGTAGTCGTGCTCCTCCACCATGCGGCTGAGCACGTCGCACGCCGCGTGGATGTACTCTTGCTCGACAAAAGTCCCCGTGCACAGCTGTAGCGCGCCATCATTGTCGGGTGCGCCCACCAGCGTCAGGTCGTCGAGCACGAGCCCAGCGCTATCGGGGTTCACCAGGGGTGCCTGGATGCTGAGCGACCCAGTCACGGTGGTTAGCCGTGGCAGACGCAGCTCCTCGAGCGCGCTGACCTCTGGATGGTGAAAAATCACGACCTCTCCCGCCCTGGCCAGCGCCGGAAACGAGATCGAGCGCAGCCCCATCAGCAGGTCCTCGATGTACAAAGTCTGGGTGATCTCCGCGAGTGAGGCAAACGCAATGCGCGTGGTGGGCGCCGCAGCGCCTAAAATCAGCTCCAGCGCAGCAACGCTACCGAGCGCGGGCAGCTCGAGCGCGGTGAGGGCCGCGTTGTTGTCCACGCGGACCGTCCCGCCCACCAACTCCAGGTTGGACAGCGCTGAGCCTGACAGACGTTTGAGCTGAGAATTGCCCGAAATGAACAGCGAGCCGCCGATCACCTGGAGCGACTCCAGGCCGACCAACGACGTGAGGGCCGTATTGACGATGCTCAGGTTCCCAGTGATGGTCTGCACGCCGAGTAGCTTCTTGAGATCCGTGCCGTTGCTGATCACCACGTCGCCCTGCACCACTGTACCTGCCAGGTCGCAGTTGACGGGCGTGCCACGCTTGCACTCGGTGCCCTCACCCCTTTGCACGCATGACTCGATGCCGTTGCACAAGTTGTTGTCCGTGCATTCGCTGTCCAAGGCGCAATTGAGCTGTCCCGTGTACACCGGCACG
>Ga0315910_10001027_pt1 | contig 26288 bp, 18 predicted proteins | sample EdamamesoilMG_FD_204470 | JGI IMG/M metagenome (GOLD analysis project Ga0315910, IMG submission 204470) | Garden soil microbial communities collected in Santa Monica, California, United States - Edamame soil | ecosystem: Environmental > Terrestrial > Soil > Garden | place: USA: California... | reverse complement strand
CGAGAGGCGCGTCGCCATGAGCTGGTTCCTGTTGCTCGGCCTCGTGCTCGGCCTGTCGCTGGCCTTCCTGGCCACGCTCTCGCGCCGCTCCGAGCTGCTGCGCATGGAGGCCCAGCTCGGCCAGCGCGAGCGCGCGCGCCAGGGCGGCGCCGAGAGCACGCTGCAGTACCCGGTGGTCGACCTCTCGCGCTGCCTGGGCTGCGGCACGTGCGTGAGCGCCTGCCCCGAGGAGGGCGTGCTCGAGCTCGTGCACGGTCAGGCCATGGTCGTGAACGGCGCGCGCTGCGTGGGGCACTCGGTCTGCGAGCGCGAGTGTCCCGTGGGCGCGATCACGGTGCGCATCGCCGACCTCGACCGGCGCCGCGACGTGCCCGTGCTCAGCGACGAGCTCGAGTCGATCTCGGCGCCGGGCCTCTACCTGGCCGGCGAGGTCACGGCGCACGCGCTGATCAAGACCGCCATCGAGCACGGCACGCGCGCCGCGCGCGCCGCCGCCGCGCGCGTGGCCGCGGCGCCGGCGGATCTGGGAGGCGAACGGGGGCTCGACCTGTGCATCGTCGGCGCCGGTCCGGCCGGTCTCGCGTGCGCGCTGGAGGCCAAGCGCCTGGGCCTGGGCTTCGTCGTGATCGAGCAGGAGCCCGGCCCGGGCGGCACGGTGGCCAAGTACCCGCGCCAGAAGCTCGTGCTCACGCAGCCGGTCGAGCTGCCGCTGCACGGCCCCCTGGGCGGCGGCAAGACCACCTTCACGAAGGAAGAGCTGGTCGCGCTGTGGCAGCGCATCGTCGACGAGGAGGCCCTGCCCATCCACGGGGGCCTCGCCTACCAGGGCTGCGCGCGCGCCGAGGACGGCGGCTTCGTCGTGCACACGAGCGGCGGCACGCTGCGGGCGCGCAGCCTGTGCCTCGCCCTCGGGCGGCGCGGCAGCCCGCGCAAGCTGGGTGTGCCGGGCGAGGACCTCCCCAAGGTGGCCTACGGCCTGCTCGACGCGCACTCCTACCAGGGCCGGCGCATCGTGGTCGTGGGCGGCGGCGACAGCGCGATCGAGACGGCGCTGGGCCTGGCCGAGCAGCCCGGCAACGAGGTCCTGCTCTCCTACCGGCGCGAGGCCTTCTTCCGCCTGAAGACGCGCAACCAGGAGCGCCTGGACGAGAGTGTCGCCGCCGGGCGCCTGCGGCTCGCGCTGCGCAGCGAGGTCGTGGCCATCACGCCACGCGAGATCGAGCTCGAGGTGCGCGAGGGCGAGGGCGCGCGCCGCTACCGCTTCCCGAACGACGAGGTGTTCGTCCTGGCCGGCGGCGTGGCGCCCTTCGAGCTGCTCGAGCGCTCGGGCGTCTCGTGCGATCCGGCGCTGCGTCCGCCCGCCGCGCCCGTGATCGAGCGCGGCACCGGCCTGGCGCAGGCGCTGGGCGCGGCGCTCGTGCTCGCGCTGGCGGCCGGGGCCTGGGCGCTGCTGCACGCCGACTACTACCTCCTGCCCGCCGAGGCGCGGCCGAGCGACGCCAAGCACACCTGGCTGCGGCCGGGCTCGGGCTTCGGCCTGTGGGCCGGCGTCGCGGCCACGGCGCTGATCGCGATCAACTTCCTGTACGTGGCGCGGCGCGCGGGCTGGCGCTGGCTCTCGTTCGGGTCGCTCAGATCGTGGATGACGAGCCACGTCGCCACGGGCATCCTGGCGCTGCTGCTGGCGACGCTGCACGGCGCCATGGATCCGCGCGACACGGTCGGCGGACACGCGCTGCTGGGGCTGTTCGTGCTGCTGGTCACGGGCGCGATCGGGCGCTACCTGTACGCGCACGTGCCGCGCGCGGCCAACGGGCGCGAGCTCGAGCTCGAGGAGGTGCGCGCCGAGCTCGAGCGCCTGGGCGAGCGCTGGGACGCCAGCCAGCGCGCCTTCGTCGAGCGCGTGCGCGCCGCCGTCGACGGCCACGCGCGCGCCGTGCAGTGGCGGAGCTCGTTCCTCGGGCGCGCGCTGGCGCTGGTCTTCGGACGCCGGCGCTTCGAGCGCACGCTCTCCGGGCTCGGCCGCGAGGGCCGCGCCGCCGGCATCACGCCCGAGCGCGTGACGGCCAGCCTGCGCCTGGCGCGCGAGGCGCACCGCGTGGCCACGGCCGCCGCGCACTACGAGGACCTGCGCGGCGTGCTCTCGAGCTGGCGCTACCTGCACCGCTGGGTGGCGGCGCTCATGGTGCTCCTGCTGGCGCTGCACCTCGTGTATGCCCTGGCCTACGCCTCGTTCACCGGTCCAGGAGGCGTCGGTCCGTGAAGTCGCGCACGCACTTCCTGATCGCCTTCTGCTCGGCCATGGCCGTGACCCTGGTGGCGGTGAGCGACATGGGCCGCACCTCGCCCGGGACGCTCGCCACCGTGCACCTGCGCGAGCCCGATCTCGCCGGGCGCAACGACTGCTCCGCCTGTCACGGCGGCCTGTTCGAGGACATGCGCGCGGCCTGCCTCGAGTGCCACGCCGACATCGGCGCGCAGCTCGAGGGCGCCAGCGGCCTGCACGGCACGCTGGAGGCGCGCGCCGAGCAGTGCGGCCTGTGCCACTCCGAGCACCACGGCGCCGCCGCGCCCCTCGTCCAGCGCCAGAGCTTCGCCCTGGCCGGGACGAACAAGGTCGAGGACTTCGACCACGCCTCCATCGGCTGGGTCATGGACGGCGCGCACCTCGAGCTCCAGTGCCGCGAGTGCCACGCCAACGCCGACGTGGCCGTGCTGCAGAAGGGAGCCAAGCGCTACCTCGGGCTCGAGCGCGACTGCGCGAGCTGCCACGAGGACGTCCACGAAGGGCGCTTCACGGCCTCGTGCGCGAGCTGCCACGGCCAGAGCACGTGGGACGGCCTGCACTCCGAGGGCCACGAGCGCTTCCTGGCCCTGGTCGGCGGCCACGGCGGCCTCGACTGCCGCGAGTGCCACGGCGAGAGCGATGCGCACGCGCTCGAGATCGTGGGCGGAGCCGGCACGCGCCCCGCGGCGCGCGCGTGCGTCGACTGCCACGACTCGCCGCACCGCGCGCCCTTCGTCGCCGGCGTGGCCGAGCAGGTGGGCCAGGCGCCCGGACAGGCCTGCCTCACCTGCCACGCGGCCGAGCACGACACCTTCCACCACGTCGAGCTCCTGCGCATGACGCCCGCGCAGCACGCCGCCTCGGGCTTCGCGCTGGCCGAGCCGCACGACCAGGTGAAGTGCGTCGATTGCCACGCCCTCGAGCCGCGCGACTTCGCCGCGCGCTACCCGGGCCGCTCGGCCGACCGCTGCAGCGCCTGCCACGAGGACGTCCATGCCGGCCAGTTCGCCACCGGGCCGTTCTCCCAGGGCGACTGTCTGGCCTGCCACGAGCGCACGCACTTCGACCCGCCCGCCTTCGACGTGGAGGAGCACGCGCGTGCGGCGCTGCCGCTGGAGGGCGCGCACCTCGAGCTCGAGTGCAGCGCCTGTCACGAGCGCGCCAGCGCGGCCGAGGCGCGCGTCTTCCACGGCACGCCCTCCGACTGCGAGGGCTGCCACCGCGACGTGCACGACGGCGCCTTCGAGCCCTTCGTGACCGCGCTCGCGCCGGTGGAGCACGGCGAGTGTGCGCGCTGCCACGACGCCGAGCGCTTCGCCCACGCCGAGCAGGGCTTCGACCACGAGCGCTTCACCGGCTTCGCCATCGCCGGCGCGCACGCCCAGAGCGAGTGCCAGGCCTGCCACCCCGCGGCCGAGGCGGCCGACGAGGACGGACGCCGCTTCGGGCGCGTGCGCGAGCACTTCGGCGCCTTCCAGGGCTGCGTCACCTGCCACGCCGACCCGCACGCCGGACGCTTCGACGATCCCGGCCTGCCCGCGCGCGTCGAGGGCCGCGCCGACTGCGCGCGCTGCCACGTGGAGAGCTCCTTCCGCGCCATGGCGCGCCCCTTCGACCACGGCTTCTGGACGGACTTCTACCTGTACGACGAGCACCAGACCGCGTGCTCGGCCTGCCACAGGCCGCTCCCCGGCCGCGACGAGCGCGGGCGCACGCTCGCGCTGGCGGACGGCGCGGGCTGCGGCGACTGCCACGAGGACCCGCACGGCGGACAGTTCGCCGAGGAGGGCGCGGCCGACTGCCAGCGCTGCCACGACGACGAGTACCAGGACTTCCTGGCCTTCGACCACGAGCGCGACGCGCGCTTCGCCCTGGGCGAGGCCCACGCCGGCCTGGAGTGCGCGGCCTGCCACGCGAGCGAGCGCCGGGAAGGCCTCGCGCTCGTGCGCTATCGGCCCCTGGGAATCGAATGCGCGGACTGCCACGGCACCCACGCAGAAGTCTTGCTGCGCAAGAAGCCGAGGAGGTGAGCGTGCGCGCCGCGCTCCACCTCGTCCTGCTGCTGGCGTGGCTCGCGCCGGCGCTCCTCGCCCAGGAGGGCTCGGTCACGCTCGAGGTGCGCGTGACCTCGTCCGAGCACGGCGTGGCCTGGATCGACCGCGGCTCGGCCGACGGTCTCCTGGTGGGCGACGTGGTGCTCCTGCTGCCGCGCGCGGGCGGCACCTTCCAGGGCACGCTGAGCGAGGTCGGCGAGCGCAGCGCCAAGGTGGCGCTGCAGGACCCGGCCTTCGAGCCTCCGTCGGGAACGCGCGGCCAGGTGCGCGTGCCGCGCGAGCGCCTGGGCGCGACGCCCGCGCCGCGCCTGCGGCCCACGCCGCGGCGTCCGGAAGCCGAGTCTCCGCCCGTCGCCTGGAGCCGGCCGGACGACGACTGGGCGCCCGGCCAGCCGCTGCTCGCCAAGGTGCGCCCGCCACGGCCCGAGGAGCGCCCGCGCTCGATCTACGGGCGCGCCTACACGATCTTCGACTACGCGGACAGCAGCGAGGACGAGCGCACCGACCTGTTCCTGCGCGCGGGCACGAACGTCACCTTCGAGAACGCCTTCGGGCACGGCGAGCGCGTGCTGGCCGACCTGGAGTGGAACGTGCGCGACGTCGACGTGCCCGACCAGGACGACGAGAACGGGACCGAGCTGCGCCTGGACCGCCTGTCCTACGCGGTGGGCGGCACGCGCTACGAGCCGCAGCACTGGGAGTTCGGGCGCTTCCTGCTGAGCGGCATGCCCGAGTTCGGCGTGGTCGACGGCGTGGAGTGGGGCGTGCGCACCGACTCGGGCCAGCGCTTCGGCGCCAGCGTGGGCTTCATGCCCGAGCCGGACGAGGAGTTCCAGAGCGGCGAGGACCTCCAGTTCTCGGGCTACTACCGCTGGGTGGCCGACGAGAGCGAGCAGTTCGCGCTGGCGGGCGGCTACCAGAAGACCTTCCACAACGGCGCCGCCGACCGCGACCTGGTCGTGGCCACGCTGCAGCGCCTGCCGCGCGTGGGCTGGACCAGCATCGCGACGCTGTGGCTCGACCTGTACACCTCGGGCGACGACGCCAAGGGTTCCGGGATCGGGCTGACGCAGGCCTACCTCTCGAGCGGGCGGCGCTGGGAGAGCGGGCACACGTTCGACGTCGTGTACACGCACCTCGAGTTCCCCGAGCTCGAGCGGCACGAGTTCCTGCCCGTGACCGACGACCAGCTGGCCGACGACCACGCCGAGCGCCTGGCGCTCAGCCTGGGCCTGCAGCTCACGGACGACACGCGCCTCTCGACCGGGGTCGGCGCCTGGACCGACGAGGACGAGAGCGGCGGCGACGGCGAGCTCACGGTCGGCATCGAGGACTTCCTGGCCGAGCGCAACTTCATGGACCTCTCCGTGTTCGGCACGCGCGGGCGCTTCGAGACCGCCCTGGGCGCGCGCTTCGGCCTGGGACGGGCGCTCGAGCAGGGCCGGCTCGGGCTGTACTACGAGTTCAGCGCCAACCGCCTGGACGGCTTCACGTCCGCCAACGACGACCTGCCCCAGCACCGCCTGCGCCTGGCCAGCGACTGGAGCGGCTGGGCGGGCTGGGACGTCTCGGCCCGGCTGGAGGGCGTGCTCTACGACGACGAGCACGCCATCCTGGTCGGCCTGTACCTGCAGCGGAGCTTCTGACCATGGTCCCCCAGAACTGCGCCGGGCGTCTCCTGTGCGTGCTCGCGGCCTTCTCCATGGCCGCGGCCTGCCTGACGAACCCGACCGAGAACGTGCAGCAGCACCTGTGGTGGTCGGGCCTCGGGCCGGTGCTGCCGCACGAGAGCTTCCCGGCCGACTGCTCGCTGTGCCACGTGGGCACGGACTGGCAGGGCCTGCGCGAGGACTTCGAGTTCGACCACGGGACCGAGACGGGTGTGCCGCTCTACGGCGCGCACGCGAGCGCCGCCTGCCTGCGCTGCCACAACGACCGCGGCCCGGTGGCCGTGTTCGCCGAGCAGGGCTGCGCCGGGTGCCACGAGGACCTGCACCTCGGGCAGCTCGGCACGGATTGCACGCGCTGCCACCAGGAGGAGACCTGGCGCCCGGTGGGCCAGATCGAGCTCCACAACCGGACGCGCTTCCCGCTGGTCGGCGTGCACGCCTCGACCTCGTGCCACCGCTGCCATCCCGGCGCCGAGGTCGGGCGCTTCGTGCCCACCGACACGGAGTGCGTGACCTGCCACCAGAACGACCTCGCCAACGCGGTGAACCCCAACCACATCGGGCTGGGCTGGGTCGACCGCTGCGATCGCTGCCACCTGCCGCGCACGTGGCAGCAGGCCGAGATCGACAACTGACGCAGCGCTCGGCCGCGAAGCGATGGCTCGTGCCCGGACATCGCTTCCCGGGGCGAGCGCACTGACCGGGAACGGAAGGCCGCGCCGGAAAAACGCGCCGGGTGCCGGTTCAAGATCGCGCGCGTGACCCTCCGATGACTCGCGCCAGGGAATGGGGATCGGGTGCGGCCGGGGTCGCGCGCGTCCCGCAGGAGGGAAGACCATGGCGCGCACTCTCTGGATCGGATCGGGCCTCGTGCTCTCGCTGGGGCTCCTCGCCGGCTGCAGCGGCGAGACGGGCGGGTTGACCGCGCAGGCCACCTCCTCGTGCATGCTGTGCCACAACGGCGCGCTGCAGGAGGACTACACCGGGCCGGGCATCGAGAACCCGCACCCGTTCCCGGGCGCGGACACGCTGGCCTGCACGGCCTGCCACGGCGGTCACGCCGACGGCACCGACCTCCTGACCAGCCACGTCCCGCCGCCGCCGCAGATCGGCGACGAGGCCTTCCAGCTCACCAACGCGCGCGCCTACTTCAACCGCCTGACGCTGGCCGGCCTGGACCGCTACGCCGACTACACGGTCGACGGCCGCAACTACACGGCGCTCGACTACCTGCAGTTCGTCAACCCGGGCGACCTGCGCGTGACCAGCCAGGGGCGCGGCTGCGGCCTGTGCCACGTCAACCACGCCGAGGACGTGCAGGGCAGCCTGCTCGCGACCGAGGCCGGCATCCTCGCCGGCGCGCGCTACCAGATCGGCGCGCAGAACGTCGTGCCCGAGAGCAACGGCCTGTACGAGGACACGGCGGCCGACTACGGCGTGCGCCCGGTGCAGGACGCCTCGGTCGACCTCTCGACCGTCGGCGCGGTGACGCGCCTCTTGCAGTACCCGGTGCACAGCGTGTTCGGCGACACGACCGGCGTGTTCAACAACGCCAACTATTCGGCCGCGGCCATCGCCGACGACCAGAATGCCGACGGCACCGTCGTGGCGAACTCGCCGCTCGAGCACCTGTACCACGAGCAGATCTCGTTCACCTGCGGCGACTGCCACCTGGGCAGCGCGGGCGCGAACAACCGCGCCGGCGACTTCCGCTCGTCGGGCTGCAGCTCGTGCCACATGCCCTACAGCCTGGGCGGGCGCAGCGGCAGCACCGACCCCAACGTGGCCAAGCTCGAGCCGCTCGACCCGGACGACATCGACGCGCCCGAGCGCGCGCACCTGCGCAGCCACCAGATCCGCAGCGTGGCGCGCACGCTCTCCAACGGCGCCACGGTCCAGGGCATCGACGACCTCACCTGCGCCGGCTGCCACCAGGGCTCGAACCGCACCGTGATGCAGTACTGGGGCATCCGTCTGGACCAGAACGCCGACGTGGTCAACAACCGCCAGTACCCGGCCAACCCGGTGTCGCGCCAGACGACGAACAACGACCCGCGCCTGTTCGACCCGGCCGTGGGCAACCACACCTTCAACGGTCGCAACGGCAACCAGTACCTGCGCTTCGAGGACTACGACGGCGACGGGCGCGACGACACGCCGGCCGACGTGCACTACGAGGCCGGGCTGGGCTGTGTCGACTGCCACGGCAGCTACGACGTCCACGGCGGCGACGCGAGCGCGGCCGGGGCCGACATCGTCAGCCGCATGGAGCAGCAGGTCGCGATCCGCTGCGAGAGCTGCCACGGCACGGTCGATGCCTACGCCGCCACGGGCACGGGCACGGGCTACGACGGCGCGACGCGCACCATGGCCGTCGACTCGAACGGCAAGGTACTGCGCAACGTCGTGCAGCAGTCGCCCGGCCTGTTCTTCCTGACGAGCCGCCTGGACGGCGCGGTGCACTACGTCCCGCAGACGCGCGACGCGGTCGTGAACAGCGGCAAGACGCATCCGACCACGGGGCAGCCGCTCTACAGCGCCAAGGCCTCGTACGCGATGGGCCGCGTCGACGGCGATCCGTCCAACGGCACGGGGCCCAAGCAGACGGGCGGCGTCACGCCGGGCTTCAGCCACACCGACCGCATGGACTGCGCCTCGTGCCACTCGTCCTGGACGAACACGTGCATGGGCTGCCACCTGTCGGGCGAGTACGACACCGGCAACAACTTCAGCAACCAGACGGGCGAGCGCATCGTCTACAAGCAGCGCACGGCCGACTTCACCTACCAGTCGCCGCTCTACTTCCAGCTGGGCGTGACGGCGCGCGGCAAGATCTCGACCTTCAGCGCCAACACCAAGGTCTTCTACCAGTGGGAGGACCAGAACGGCGTGCTGTCGCGCTTCTTCCAGTTCAGCGACAGGAACGGCGCGGGCAACAACGCGGGCGCCTCGGTGTTCCCGTCGCTGTCCCACAACGCCTTCATGGCGCACTCGATCCGCGGCAAGGTCAGCGCCGCCAACGAGGGCCCGCGCTACTGCGTCGCCTGCCACCTGACGGACACGGGCCTCGCCACCTTCGGGGCGCAGTACACGGCCTTCCGCAGCGCCATGGACACGGGCAACTTCGGGGCGCTGGACTTCAACCTGCTGCGCCAGCACTTCGGGCAGAACCCGGGCAACCAGCTCAACTCGCCGCTGTGGCCGCACATGGTGGCGGGCCTGGGCACGGGCCTGTTCCTGTTCGATTCGAACGGAGCGCCGGTGAACCCGCTCGACACCTTCGCCGGCCGCAAGGGCGCGGGCGGGGTGGCCCCGTCCACCATCTTCGCCGCCCCGCGCGTGACGCTCGACCTCGACCGCATCGTCGAGCCCTCGGGCGTCACCAACGGCTCGAACAACCACACCTGGATCGACGCCACCCAGGGTCCGGGCCTGCGCGACGGCGCCCTGGACACGAGCCTGGCGGGCCCCCTGGGGGCGGCCCTGATCCGACGCCTGACCGACCCGTCCACGGGCATCGTCCTCGATTCCTGGTTCGATGCGAATGGACAACCCCAGGGGGATGCAGCATCCTTCCTGGGCGGCCCGTGACGGGCTGAATCCAACCGGAATCCAGTTCTAGGGTCTGGACTCCGCGCTCGGGACGTGGACGAAATCCCCTCCAGGCGGCTCCCGCAGGGGGTCCGCGAGCGTGGTACAGATTTAGATGTGGGGGCGCTCGGTCGGCCAGCCCACTACCCCCCCAACGTTCAGGAGTCCGGTATGAACACCCGAAGCCTGCTCAGGCTCGCTCTCGCCGTATTGCCGGCGGGAGCCCTGACGGCCCAAGCCACCGTGTTCCAGGGTACGCCCGGGGGAACAGGGGACGTCTGGGTCTATTCGGCTCCGGGACGGCCGCCCAGTCGGCCCTCCGCCTTGCAGGGCATCACCTTGCTCCCGGTCGACGCGACCGGCCGCACCGAGTTCACCGAGTTCTTCGCCGACCAGCCGCGCCTGCGCACGGACATCCCCGGCGCCGCGCGCGTCCACCTGCCCCAGAACAAGGGCTCGCTCTACCGCTTCCGCAAGGAGCGCACAGGGGGCGGGGCCGACTTCGGCTACTTCGTCGTGCGCGACGACGGCATGGCGAGCTTCCTCCTGGCGGTCCCGGGCACGGGCCCGACCGGCACGGACGATCCCATCCCCGATCCGGTCAGCCTGACCGGTGACGGCAAGGGCATGCTGTTCTCGACCGAGGTGGCGGCCGGCGGCGACCTGTTCGAGCTCGCGCTCGACACGGGCGTCGTCAGCTCGCCCACCGCCAGCGTCGGGCCGCTCGACATCCCGCCCCACAACCTGATGTTGCTCGACACCTGGGGCACGGCCCTCACCACGCGCGGCCCGGTGCGCTTCGACCGCGGCGCGTCCACGATCCAGGCCGTGCCGTTGCTCGTGCCCAAGGTCGGGCAGGGGCACCTCGGGCAGAACCAGCTCACGACCGTGCTCCTCCATCGCCCGGGCTACCTCGCGCCGGGCATCGTGCGCAGCGCCGACGGGACGACCGTCGCCGTGGTCGCGGGCGCCGTCGAGACCGCGGCGCACATCTTCACGTTCGGCCGCACCGGTCCCTCGACTCGCGTCAACGACGTGCCCGCGCCCATCCCGGGCGCCGGCTACCTGCCGGGCTCGCAGTCCGGTCCGCTGCTGGCGCTCTCGGCCAACGGCAGCCGCGTGGCCTGGAAGACGAACGTCGTCGACCCGCAGACGCACGCGCTCTCGGGCGAGTGCTTCTCGCGGCGCGTGCCCACGGTGGTCGTGCCCGACGAGGTGCAGATCACGGGCGACGACAACTTCACCGACACGCTCGACGAGACGGGCGTGATCGCCTTCTTCGACCCCGACTCGGTGTTCCTGATCGTCGGCGAGCGCAACGGAGCCAACGGCGTGGAGCACGGCGATGTCTTCCGCGCGCGCATCGGCGGTGGGAGCCTCGCGCTGACCAACGTCTCCAACACCTCGGGCGACGTCGTGGCCCCCTTCGAGGAGAAGGGCGACATCGAGACGGCCGACGGTGTGTTCCTCATCCCCGACGGCAGCGGCTGGACGTACTTCGTCCCCGGCAGCAGCGGCCAGGGCAAGATCATCCGCCTGGATACGACCACCGGTATCAGCACCGTGCTGCGCACGGGCGTGGACGAGGTCGACTTCGTCGAGGTCGCCGGCGACAACTTCCTGTACGGCATCCTCAACGACTCGCCTGCGCTGCGGGAGCTCGTGAAGGTGCCCTTCGACCACTCCGCTCCGGCCACCAGCCTGGGGCTGTTCCAGTTCGGCGAGATCGTCCTGCGCCGCAACGTGCACCCCGCGGGGCGCTTCGTGGGCGTGCAGGCCGTCCCGGGCGGACAGCGCGTCGGCCTCCTGGACCTGAACACGGATTCCATCGACGTGCTCACCAACCAGCCGCTGACCTACGGGCCGACCGTGGGCTTCGCCGGCAGCGGCGCGGCGCTGGCCTCGGTCGACTCGGGCCTGGCCTCCTACGTGTTCTCCTGGACCGGCCCGAAGTCCTTCGTGCTCTATCCCACGGGCGGCGCGCGCGCCTTCGTGCTGCCGGGGCTCTGAGCCGACGGCGACCGCGGCTCGGCCCTCGGCCGAGCCTGACCCGTCCCCGGTCCGAGCGGCCGGGGACGCTCGTTTCAGGGCTGCCCGCTGACCGAGAAGAAGTCCTTGCGCGCGCGCAGCGCGGCCTCGTCCGCGCCGGCCAGCTCGAGCGCGGCGCCGCCCTCCATGCGGTAGCCGATCACGCCCAGGAACCGGGAGAGGTCGGGCAGCTCGGGGCCGTCGATGAAGCGCCCGTAGAAGTCGTCCAGCGAGCCGCCCGCGACCTGCTGCAGGATGTCGGGCAGCTCGTCCTCGCCGAAGCCGCGGTCCTTGGCGTGGTACTCGCTCATCAGGTAGCGCACGAGGTCGAGCACACCGCGCTCGCCCTGCGACACGCGCCGCATCTCCAGGTCGAGCGCCAGGATCGTCCTCGGCCCCTGCGAGTACATGCGCTCGGCGAAGACCTGGATGTCCATCATGCCGTTCCAGCTGGCCGCGCTCCGGCTCACGTCGGTCCAGGAGCGCGTCGAGGGCGGCAGGCCGCTCGGCTCCGACTGCACCAGGCCGGCCAGGAACGCGCTCTCGTCCAGGTAGCCGGCGTGCAGCAGCACGTGGCGCGTGAAGTACTCGGTGATGCCCTCGTTGACCCAGATCGTCCCGGTCTCGAAGGCCTGCGTGAAGTCGGGCTGGTGGATGCCCTGCACGTGGATGCGCTCGGCGCACCAGAGGTGGAAGAACTCGTGTCCCACCAGGCCCCACAGGTGCGTGCCTTCGATCTCCATGCGGCGCGGCACGAGGATGAGCGTCGAGTAGCTGTGCTCGAGCCCCGAGCCCAGGCCCTCGTCCACGAAGCCGATCAGGAAGTGGTAGCGCTCGTAGGGCAGGCCGCCCATCAGCTCGGCCGCCGACTCGACGATGCGCTGGCAGCCCTCGGCGATGGCCTCGGTGTCGTCGGCGTCGCGTCCCTGCACGCTGAGCGTGTGCTTCTTGCCCGCGGCCGTGAACTCGACCGTTTGCAGCGTGGGCGAGAAGAGCAGCGGCGAGTCCTCCAGGCGCGCGAAGGAGGGCGCGTGGAAGCGCCCATCGGCGTCGCGCTCGAGCGCGCTGGCCGCGCGCCAGCCACCCGGCAGGGCCACGCTCAGCGTGATCGCCTCGGCCGCGCGCGCGGGCACGAAGCCCAGCACCGAGCCCGGGTTCAGGTAGGCGTAGTCCTTGGCGATGCGGTTCGACTCGACGTCGAGGGCGCCGTTCGAGAACACCGAGGTGGAGAGCGAGTCGGCGCGATAGCGCAGGACGAGCTCGCCTCCCTCGGGGAGCGCGGGCGCGCCGCGCACGACGAAGTGCGAGGGCTCGGGGCGCTCGACCGTCAGGGCCTTGCCATCGGGCCCGGTGGCCGTGAGCTCGCTCACGCGCTTCCCGTACTCGGCCACGTGGTAGGCGCCCGGCGTCCACAGCTCGATCCAGAAGTCGAGCGCCTCCTCACCACGCGCGGCCAGGCGCACCTCGACGTTCCAGCTCTTGGCGCCGGGCTCGAAGGCCAGGCGGTAGTCGAGCTGGGCGGAGGCGGCGGCGCCGGCGACGAGCAACGCGGCCGCGCGCAGGACGAGCGACGAAGGCTTCATGGCGGTTCCGGGTTCGGGTGGAGCGCCCCACGATACCGGCGCCGCGCCCCCGGCCGCCGTCAGCGCTGGGTAACGGCTGCGGCCGCGTCCAGGCGGAAGCTCTTCGCCAGCTCCTCGAACACGGAGAGGTCGCGCTCGAAGTGCTGGCCGGTCCAGGCGAGATACGTGAGCTGGTACACGCCCGGGCCGCTGCCGACGAGGTAGTCCAGCGACTCGGTCACGGCCTGCTTCCTCTCGCGCGCGTCGAGGCGCAGGCGCAGCCGGCAGCCGGGCAGGCCGGCCACGGTGGCGGGGCCGTTCTCCAGCACCTCGACGTGGCTCCAGTTGCCCGAGGACTTGATGTCGGCGATCACGTGCTCGGCCAGCTCGGCCGGCGACTGCGCGGGATCGGTGGTGCGGTCGTCGTCCTTCTCGTGGCGCTGGAGCTGCAGCGTGATGTGGTGCACCGCCGGGTTGTCCCGCGACAGGAACATGCGGTCGCCGTCCAGCGTGTACACCCAGCCGGCGGGCACGTCGAGCGCGCTCGCGCCCGGCCCGGAGGTGTGCACCGGCGCGCTGGCGCGCTTCCAGTGGCTCTCGCTGTTGCAGCTCGCCAGGGCGAGCACGACGACGGTGGCGCAACGACGGGCGCTCATGGCGGGATCCCCTTCAATTCGGCCTCGACGTAGGCGCGGTCGGGGGCGTCCCCCGCCAGCACCAGGTAGCGTTGCAGGTGCTCGCGCGCCTCGGGCGCGCGTCCGCTGCGCAGGCACAGCCGGCCCAGCGCGCGCTCGGGCGGCGCCAGGACGGGATCGAGCGCGATGGCCTGGCGGAAGGCCTGCTCGGCGCGCTCGAGGTCGCCCGACTGCGCGCGCATGCGGTAGGCCTCGCCGCGGTAGTAGGCCGCGCGCGCGGGCGAGATGCGCGTGTCCTCGACCTCGAGCGCGGCCAGCACGCTGCCGTGCTTCAGCCGCTCCAGGTCGGCCTCGAGCGCCTGCCGGCGCGCGAGCGCGGTGCGCGCGAGGTAGCGCTCCTCGCCGCGCTCGCCCCCGCCCGGGCGCGTCCGCGCCAGCTCGCCGAAGCTCTCGATGCGCTCCTCGAGCGCCGGGTGCGAGGCGAAGAAGGGCTGGCCCGCCTCCTCGCCCTCGGCGCGCGCGTTGGCCAGCAGGCGCCGGAAGGCCTGCGCGGCTTCGGCCGGGTCGTAGCCCGCTCGCACCAGGCAATCGAAGCCCAGGCGATCGGCCTCGCGCTCGGTGTCCTGCGAGAAGCCCGAGTAGGAGGAGAGCGCCAGCAGGTCGGCGCCGATGGGCAGGGCCAGGCCGCCGAACAGCGCGAACAGCGAGGCGTTCTCGGCGCTGGTCCGGCGCTCGAGCGCGTGCCGCTGCGTGAAGTGCGCCGATTCGTGTCCGAGGAGCGCGGCCAGCTGCGCCTCGTTGCCGAAGTAGGAGAGGATGCCCGTGTGCACGTAGATCGTGCCGTTGGGCAAGGTGAAGGCGTTCACGACGGGCGAGTCCAGCACCTCGACGCGCATGGCGCCGGCGAAGGCGGGCTGCAGCGCGTCGAGCACGCCCTGCAGGTAGGCGCGCAGCTCCTCGTCGCGGTCGAGCCAGCGTGAGCCGGCCACGGCGCGGTCGAACTCGTCCGCCTGCTCCCACAGCTTGCGCTCGTCCTTCTCCAGCGCGGCGCGCTCGGGGCGCCCCGTGAAGGGATCGACCTGCACCGTGTGGCAGGCCGCCGCACCCGCCGCCAGGGCGAGCGCGAGGGCGCGCGCGCGCGCGGCGTTCATCGGGCTGCGCGGTACTCGGCCAGGAGCTCGCGGTAGGCCTCGACGCCCGGCTGCTGCGCCAGGAGCTCGTCCAGGAGCTGCTCCACGTCGGCCTTCTCGACCAGGGACTGGGTCGAGGAGAACAGGTAGTCGGTCTCGGAGTGCTCGGCCAGCCACAGGAGGTCGCCCGTCTTCAGATCGACCAATCCGAGGAAGAGCTGCGTCCCGCCCTCGGCCACGGGCGCGGCCGACAGCAGGGTCATGAAGAAGCCCGAGACCTTGCGGCCACCGGTGGGCACGATCGTGACGCCGGCGGTGAAGAGCGCCGCCTCGCAGCCCGTGCGCTCGGCCAGGAAGGCGAGCTCGTTCCCGAGCGAGAGGTCGAAGTGCTCGATCTCGGGCCACCACACGTCCAGGTCGGCCGCCGTGACGACGCCGGCCGGCATGGGCAGCGTGGCCTGGGCCGCGGCCAGGAAGCGGTAGCCGAGCTCCTGGCGCGCCAGGAGCTCGTCGCCCGTCAGCTCGGGCGCCGTGGCCGTCTTCGTGCCGCGGCGCTCGACGCGCTCGCGCACGCACTGGTCGAGCACCTGGGCCGTGGAGCGCGAGCGCTCGGGCGCTTCCTCCAGCATGCCGCCGCTCGAGACCTCGAGCACGTGCACCTCGGCCGGCAGGAGCAGCACGCGCTCGGGCGGACGGCGCGCGCCCGAGAGGATCGACTCGTGCACGCGATAGGGCGGCGGCTTGGGTGACGCACAGGCGGCGCACAGCGCCACCGCGAGCAAGAAAACACAGCGCACGGGCACCTCCTCGGGGATGCGATCAGGCTACGGGCAAGCCGGCCGGCAGTCCACGCCGCCGGCACGCTACCGGCCCAGGGCCCGCCCGACGATCTCGCCCGTGTCGCGCGACAGGCCGGCGTGGCCGGCGATGCGCTCCAGCTGGGCGTACATGCCGTCTCGGCGCCCGGCGTCGAAGCGCTTCCACTGGTTGAAGGCCGAGACGAGGCGCGCGGCGAGCTGCGGGTTGCGGGCGTCGACGGCCAGGACCTGAGCGGCGTAGAAGGCGTAGCCGCGCCCGTCGCGCGCGTGGAAGCGCGCCTGGTTCGAGTGCGCGAAGGCGCCCAGCAGCGAGCGCACGCGGTTGGGGTTCGCCAGCGTGAAGTCGGGATGGCGCGTGAGCTCGATCACGCGCTCGAGCGTGTCCGGCTGGGGCGCCAGCGCCTGCAGGCGGAACCACTTGTCGAGCACGAGCGGGTCGTGCTTCCAGCGCCGGTGGAACTCGGCCAGCGCGCGCTCGCGCTCGGGCGCGTTGCCCGCCAGCAGCGCGGCCAGGGCGGCCTCGCTGTCGGTCATGTTGCGCGCCGCCTCGAACTGCGCCCAGGCGAGTGCCGCGGTCTCGCGTTCCTCCAGGCTGGAGAGGTACAGGAGCGCGCGGTTCTTCAGGCGGCGGCGGTCGATGCTCGCCTGCGCCAGCGCCTGCGCGCCCTCGGCCGGGACGCCCGCGTGCGCGCGGTAGGTCGCCAGCCAGCGCGGCCGCAGCGCGCGCGCCAGCTCGCGCACGACGAAGGTGCGCGCGGCGTGCACCGAGTCGGGGTCGATGACCTCGAGCTCCTGCCCGAGCACGATCTCGTCCGGCAGGGTCAGCGCAAGCGCGCGATAGGAGCCGTCCAGCGACTCGTCCAGCAGCACGCGCTCGAAGGCGGCGATCAGGCGCGGGTCGAGCACGAGCCCGCGCCCGCGCGCGTGGTCGGCCACGAGCTCGAGCAGCACCTGCTTGGCCAGCTCCTGACCCGCGTCCCAGCGATTGAAGGGATCGGAGTCGTGCGCCAGCAGGAAGGCCAGCTCCTCGCGCGTGCGCTCCAGGCGCAGCTTGACCGGGGCCGAGAAGCCGCGCAGCAGCGAGGGCACGGGCGGCTCGGGCACGTCGACGAAGCGGAAGCTCTGCTCACGCACGCGCAGCTCGAGCAGGCGCGTGCCGGCGCCGCCCTCGCGCTCACCCTGCAGGCGCAGCGGCAGATCCCGGCCGTCCCGGCCGAGCAAGCCCATGCGCACGGGCACGTGCAGCGGCTCGGGCGCGGGCTGGCCGGCGCGCTGGGGCAGCACCTGGCGCAGCGTGAGCTCGTAGGCGCGCGCGTCCGCGTCGTAGCGCCCGCGCGCCTCGAGCACGGGCGTGCCGGCCTGCGTGTACCAGCGCTCGAACTGCGTGAGGTCGGCGCCGTTGGCGTCGGCCAGCGCGGCGCGGAAGTCGTCGCACGTCACGGCCTGGCCGTCGTGGCGGCGGAAGTACAGGTCCATGCCGCGCCGGAAGCCGGTCTGCCCGAAGAGCGTGTGGTACAGGCGCACGACCTCGGCGCCCTTCTCGTACACCGTGGCGGTGTAGAAGTTGTCCATCGACACGTAGGCCTCGGGGCGGATGGGGTGGCTCATCGGCCCGGCGTCCTCGGCGAACTGCGCGCTGCGCAGCTTGCGCACGTCGTCGATGCGCTTGACCGGGGCCGAGGTCGTGTCGGCGCTGAACTGCTGGTCGCGGAAGACGGTCAGGCCTTCCTTGAGCGTGAGCTGGAACCAGTCGCGGCACGTGACGCGGTTGCCGGTCCAGTTGTGGAAGTACTCGTGCGCGATCACGCCCTCGATGGCCTGGTAGTCGTCGTCGGTGGCGCTGGCCACGTCGGCCAGCACGTACTTCGAGTTGAAGACGTTGAGGCCCTTGTTCTCCATGGCCCCCATGTTGAAGTCGTTGACGGCCACGATCATGTAGACGTCGAGGTCGTACTCCAGGCCGAAGACCTCCTCGTCCCAGCGCATGGCGCGCTGCAGCGAGCGCAGGGCGTGCTCGCACTTGCCCGCGTTCTGCGGCTCGACGTACAGCTCGAGCTCGACCTCGCGCTCCGAGCGCGTGCGGAAGGAGGCGCGCTGGCAGGCCAGGTCGCCGGCCACGAGCGCGAACAGGTAGCTCGGCTTCTTGAACGGATCCTCGTAGCGCACGAAGTGGCGTCCGCCGGGGAGCGCCCCGCTCTCCACGCGATTGCCGTTGGAGAGCAGCACCGGGTAGCGCGCGCGCTCGGCCTCGATGCGCACCGAGAAGCGCGCCATCACGTCGGGCCGGTCGAGGAAGTAGGTGATGCGCCGGAAGCCCTCGGCCTCGCACTGCGTGCAGAAGACGCCGTTCGACTGGTACAGGCCCGAGAGGCGCGTGTTGGCGCGCGGGTGGATCTCGACCTCGGTCTCGAGCTCGAACCGGTCGGGCACCTCGGGCACGGTCAGGCCGTGCTCGTCGACCTCGAACTCGCCGATGACGAGGTCGCTGCCGTTCAGGCGCAGGGCGTGCAGCTCGAGCTCCTCGCCCGCCAGCACCAGCGGGCGCCGGCCGGGGTTGACGGCCTCGTTGCGCCGGCCGGAGAGGCGCGCGCGCACGTGCGTCGACTGCGCATCCAGACGGAACACGAGCTCGACGCGCTCGATCCAGAAGTCCGGCGGTCGGTAGTCGAGCCGGCGCACGGCCTCTGCCTCGGTCCTGGTCCCCTGAGCCAAGCCCCGACGAGGATACTGCGCGCGCCCGCGCGGAGCGAGTTGCGGCGCGCGCGCCCGTCGCTCATCCTGGCTGCCCCTCTCTCCCGCCCCGATCCTCGCCCATGCTCCCGCGCCTCCTGCTCGCGGCCGCCCTGCTGGGCGCCTGCTCCGCTCCCGTCACGCCGCCGGCCGAGTCCGCGGCCCGGGCCGCGCCCCGAGCGGCCCCGGCACCGTCCACGTCGGAGGGGTCGGCGCCGCTCGCGCCCGAGCTCGAGCGCCTGCTCTCCGAGGTCGAGGAGGCGCGCGTCCAGATGCACGCCGCCGGCCTGGCGCTGGCCGTCGTGCGCGGCGACGAGCTCGTCCTCGCGCGCGGCCTGGGCCTCGCCGACGTCGAGGGCGCGCGCGCGGTGACGCCCACGACGACCTTCGCGATCGGCTCCACCAGCAAGGCCTTCACGGCCACGCTGGCCGAGATGCTGGTGGCCGAGGGCCGGCTCGCGCTCGACGATCCGCTGACGAAGCACCTGCCCTGGTTCACCTGCCGTCCGGACGGGCCGGAGGGCGCCGAGCTCACGCTGCGCGACGCGCTCTCGCACCGCTCGGGCTTCGCGCGCATGGACTGGCTGTGGTACGGCGAGCGCGCCGACGCCGACCTCGTGCTGCGCACGGCCGCCCGGGCCGAGCCCGTGGCGCCGCTGCGCACGCGCTTCCTCTACAACAACGTGATGTTCCTGGCGGCCGGGCGCGTGTGCGCCGAGGTCACGGGCCAGAGCTGGGACGAGCTCGTGCGCCAGCGCTTCTTCGAGCCCCTGGGCATGGCGCGCACGGGCACGACGCTGGCCGAGGCCCAGGCCGATCCCGAGCTCGCGCTCGGCTACGAGTGGAACGCGAAGAGCTCCACGCTCGAGCGCAAGCGCATGAAGGACCTGGCCTCGATCGCGCCGGCGGGCGCGATCACCTCGAACGTGCTCGACCTCTCGCGCTGGCTCTCCTTCCAGCTCGCGCGCGGCGAGTTCGAGGGCCGGCGCCTGATCCCCGAGGAGCGCCTGCTCGAGACCTGGACGCCGCAGCAGGCGATCCAGGGCGGCAGCGACTACGGCCTGGGCTGGATCGTCACGCGCTGGCAGGGCGAGCGGCTGATCGAGCACGACGGCGCCATCGACGGCTTCAGCGCCAAGGTCGGCTTCCTGCCCGAGGCGAACCTGGGCTTCGTCCTCCTCGCGAACGGCGGCGGCCTCGTGCTGGGCGGGATCGAGCAGCTCGTGCTGCGCGCGCTCCTGGGGGAGGCCGCGTCCGCCCCCGCCCCCACCGCGGGCGACGGCGACGGCGACGACCTGGCGCGCTACGAGGGCACGTACCTCGCGAACTTCTTCCAGTTCCACGAGGCCGAGTTCACGGTCACGGCCGAGGACGGGCGGCTCTTCGTCGACATCCCGGGCCAGATGAACTTCGAGCTCGGCCCGCCCGACGCGCAGGGCAAGCGCCCGTTCGCGCTCATGCCCGAGCAGATCCAGACCCGCTTCCAGGGCGACGCGCAGGGCGACGTCGTCGCGCTGGAGATCCACCAGTCCGGCTTCGTCTTCGAGAACCTGCGCCGGGGCTACGAGCCGCCGCCCGAGATCCCGCTGGCCGAGCTCGAGCCCCTGCTGGGCTCGTTCCACGATCCGCTGACGGACAAGACCTTCACGCTCGTGATCCGCCACAACCGCCTGGCGGTCGACTACCCCGAGCAGATGGTGTACGAGCTGCGCCCGCCCGATGACCGGAACCGGCGCGTGTTCCGCGCCTGCGACGTGTTCGCGCTCGAGCTCGAGCCCGACGCCGACGGCCGGATCGACGAGCTCGTCTTCCACGAGCGCGGCACCGAGCGCGTGTGCGCGCGCGTCGACCGCGGCGCCGAGCTGCCGACCCTGGCCGACGTGCTGCTCCTGCGGCGCGCGGGCGAGTTCGAGGCGCGCCTGGCCGAGCTCGGCCGCTGCCGCCTGAGCGGCACGCTGCGCTTCCTGAACAGCGGCGTCGCCGGCACGACAGCCACCGTGTTCGAGGCCGACGGCCGCTACCACGACCGGACCGACCTCGCGCCCTTCATCGCGACCGAGACGACCTTCGACGGCGCGCGCGTGCACTACCGCTCGACCTTCGAGGAGCTGCAGGAGCTCGCGGGCGAGAACGCCGACCAGGCCCGCGCCGGCAGCCCGCCGCTCTTCTTCGGCGACTGGAGCCGGCACTTCGAGCGCGCCGTCGTGAAGGGCCTGGACGACTCGGGCGGCAAGAAGTCCATCGCCGTCGAGCTCCGCAAGGGCGACGCGCCGCCCATGACCGTCTACGTCGACGCCGTCACGGGCGACCTCGTGCGCGCCGAGGTGCACGAGCTCGTGGCCGGCGCCGGCAGCCTGCCGAAGACGCTCACCTTCGAGGACTGGCGCGAGCTCGAGGGCCTGCGCCTGCCCCTGCGCATCGTCTCCGACGACGAGGGCGCGGGCCGGGCCGTGACCCAGTTCGAGACGCTGGATACGCACCTCCCGGCCGAGCCCGGGGCCTACGAGCTGCGCTGAGGCTCGGCCGGGGCAGAATGCGTGCGAGGCTCGCCGTCTCGAGCGGCTCCGCGCCCGTCCAAGGCCTGCCATGCTCCCCCTCCTCCTGCTCGCCCCGTTCTCCCCGTTCTCCGGGGGGGGCGATCCCATCCCCCACGACCGCGCCGCGCGCGCCTTCGCCGAGCTCGAGGAGGCCGCGGCCGCCGACGGCGGGAAACTCTGGGGCCACGAGCTCCTGGGCCCCGTGCTCTTCGCCGACGCGGCCACGCGCGCCGTGGTCGCGAACCAGCCCGACGAGCAGGGCCGCCTCACCGAGGCGGACGGCGTCTTCGTGGGCGCGCTGCCGCCCGAGGTCGGCATCGCCAACACGGCCGTCGACTGGGCCGGCGTGCGCTGGACCATGGTGCGCTGGCCGCTGCCCGAGAGCCGCTACGCGCGCGTGCAGCTGCTCGTGCACGAGTCGTTCCACCGGCTGCAGCCCGAGCTGAAGCACGGCGGCGGCAGCCCCGAGAACGCGCACCTCGACGGCGAGGCGGGACGCACGTGGCTGCGGCTCGAGTACCGGGCGCTGGCCGAGGCGCTCGTGCGCCGCGACGACGCGCGCCGGCGCGCCAGCGAGGACGCGCTCGTCTTCCGCGCCCTGCGGCGCTCGCTGTTCGCGGGCGCGGCGGCCGAGGAGTCGTCGCTCGAGCGCAACGAGGGGCTGGCCGAGTACACGGGGCTCGTCCTGTGCGGCCTCCCGGAGTGGGTGCTCGCCGATCGCGCGGCGGTCAGATTGGAACGCGAGGAATCCAGCAGCGGCTTCGTGCGCTCCTTCGCCTACCACACGGGTCCGGCCTACGGGATCCTGCTCGACCAGGCCGACCCGGGCTGGCGCAAGAAGGTGACGCCGGAGGCCGACCTCGCGGGCTTGCTCGCGGCAGCGCTCGCGTGGAAGGCGCCGGCCGACCTCGCGGCCGAGGGCGCGCGCCGCGCCGAGCGCTACGACGGCGCCGCGCTGATGGCGGCCGAGCGCGAGACCGCCCGCCGCCGCGCCGAGCTCGAGGCCGCCCAGCGCGCGCGCTTCGTCACGGGACCCGTGCTCCTGCTCCCCTTCGGTGCGGGCGTGAACTACACCTTCGATCCGAACGACGTCCTGCCGCTCGCCGACCTCGGCAGCGTCTACGGCAGCGTGCGCATCGTCGAGGACTGGGGCATCCTCGAGGTCGCGTCCGGCGGCGCGCTCTTCCTGCGCGGCGCAACCGGCGGCTGGAGCGGCGCACGCGTCCCCGCCCCCGCCGAGCGCGAAGCGCGCCCGCTGCACGGCGACGGCTGGACGCTCACCCTGAACGAGGGCTGGTCGCTCGCGCCGGGCGAGCGCGATGGCGACACGCTCCTGCGCCGCGCCAAGTGAAGCGAACGCGCTAGAATGGCCGGACCCCGCGCGCGCTCCGCCGCGGGGTGCGCTTGCGCCGCTCTGTCCTCCTCGTCCTCGCCGCGAGCGCCGCGCTGCTCGTCCTGTGGCTCCTGCGAACGGAACTGGCGCCGCAGGACGCGACGGACGTGGGCGCGGGGTCGCTCGCCGGCCGCGTGACCTGGTCGGACGAGACGCCGGCGGCGGCCTGGGTGCGGATCGGCTCGAAGTCGCGGCTCGAGACGGTCCAGACGGACGAGGAGGGACGGTTCCGGGCGACGGGACTCGGGGCGGGTCCCTTCCTGGTCGAAGCCTCGGCCGATCGCTACGGCGGCTCTCCCCTCGAAGGAAACCGCGCCACGGCGGTGGCCGAAGAGGTCGAGGTCGGCACGGGCGGGCTCGAACTCGTGCTGGACGGCGGCACGCTCGAGGTCCGCATCGTGGACGAGCTCGGCCACGACATCCCGGAGTATTCGGTAGAAGGCAATCGCTCGGAAGGACTGGGCTCCTTCAGCCGCACGGTTCGCGCCAGCGTCGACGGCGGAATCGCCCGCATCGTCGGCCTGCGCCAGGGCGAATGGGCGCTGCGCTTCCAGGCTCCAGGCCACCTTGCGCCCACAGCCGGGGAGGATGGAACTCTCCATGTGAAGGTTCCCGGAGACGGTCCGCTGACCGTCGTCCTCCCGCGCGCGGCGATCGTGCCCGGCCGCGTGCTCGATCCCGAGGGACGGCCCGTGGCCGGGGCGAGCGTGCGCGCGATCCGGCGCGCGGATCCCGACCCGTTCGACGAACCGAGGGACACGAGGGAAGAGGCTGGCTACGGCATGAGCGACCAACTCGGCGCCTTCCGGATCGAGGGCCTCGAGCCCGGCCGCACGACGTTGATCGCCAGCCGCGAGGGCTGGGCGCAGAGCGTGGCGTTCGTGCTCGAATGCACCGGAGGCGAGGAGCGCGACGGGATCGAGCTCGACCTGCGCCCCGGCGCGTGCGTCGCCGGCGAGGTGCGCACTCCCGCGGACGAGCCGTGGGCGGGTGCGCGCGTCTTCGTGCACACGGCCGACTTCGCGTACGTGGCCCGGATCGAGACCGATTCCCGCGGGCACTTCGCGCTGTGCGACGCCCCGGCCGAGGAGGTGTGCCTCGTCATGCCGGGGCCGAAGGGGCCGGGGCCGAAGGAGATGGAGGTCCGGCAGCGCGTGACGCTCGTCGCCGGACAGCGCGCGCACGTGACGGTCCGGACGCCGTAGCCGCGACGCAGGGCGTACGCGGCGTCCCCAGCGGGTCGCCAGCGGACCATGGGGGAGGCGAGTACGATGGGGCCCCGTGGGATACCGGCGGCTCGCGCTCCTCGTCGTGCTGGCGTGCGCGCCGGCGTGTCGCTCGGGGGTGGAGGACAAGGCAGCGGCGCAGCCCGAGCTGCCGGCTCCGCGCACGCCGGCCGACGCGGAGGCGCGGCTCGCGCCGCGCCCGCCCCCGCCGCTGCCCGGCGCGGCCGGGCGCGTGCTCGGGCGCGTGACGAGTACCGCCGGGGAGCCGCTCCCGGAGTTCGCGGTCGAGGCGCGGCCCGAGCCGCCGGGGGGCCGCGCGCCGCGGCGCGCGCGCACGGATGCGCGCGGCGCGTTCGCGCTCGAGCTGCCGCCCGACGTCTACGTGCTGCGCGTCGCGCCGGCCGCGCGCGCGGACGGGCGCTCGTTCGTGGAGCCGCCGACCGATCGGCTGGTCGTCGTCGCGCCGGCCGAGGAGGAGCGCGTCGACTTCACGCTCGAGGAGGGCGGCGCGCTCGTGGGCTTCGTCGGCGACGCCCAGGGCCGTCCGGTCGATTCGGCGATCCTGTACGCGGGCCCGGTGAACGGCCTCAGCCAGCCCAGCCGTGAGCTCGCGCGCACGGACGCCGAGGGGCGCTTCGAGGTCCAGGGCCTGGCGCCCGGGCGCCTGTTCGTGCTGGCCACGGCGGCAGCCCTGGCCTCGGGTTGGCGCGAGATCGCGATCGAGCCCGGGGTGACGCGCGCCCTCGCGCTCGAGCTCGCGCCCTGCACCTGGATCCTGCCGCGCTGCGTCGACGCGCAGGGTGCCCGCCTCGCGGCCGAGCTGCTGGCCGAGGACGGGGCGGGCCAGCGCTACCTGCCGTTCCTCGACGGCCAGGCGCGCCCCTGGTTCGGGCCCTTCCTGGCGGGCACCTATCGCCTGAGCGCGCGGCGCGGGACGAGCGTGAGCGAGCGCTCCCTCGTGCTGAGCGGCGCCGAGCCGCTCTACGAGGTCGAGCTCGTGCTCGAGTGACGCGTGGCGGGGCCGCGCGCGCCCCGCTATCCTCCGCGCGCATGCGCCGCCCCCACCGCCTGCTCGCCGTCCCGGCCCTGCTCGCGGCCCTCGCCGGCGCGCGCGCGGCGCAGCAGACCAAGGTCGACCGCCCGGCCGAGACCGAGCCCGGGAGCGAGCCGGACCAGGCCTTCGCGCCGCTCGAGATCGGGCCCGAGCACGCCTTCGAGGTCGCGATCAGCGGCGACAGCCTGTGGCTCGCCTACCGCCACTGGCTGGCGGATCCGGGCGGCTACGCCAGCGTGGGCTGGCTCTCGGGCGAGGACGACGACTACGCGCTGATCGGGCGCTTCGTGCGCTTCGGGCGCCCGCACGCCGAGACACCGCTCGGCGTCGGGATCGGCCTCGGCCTCGTGGGCGTGTCGCTGGACGACACGGACGAGGAGCTGTACGCGATCACGCTGACGGCCGCGGCCGCGTACACCTGGCAGCTCGACTACCCGACGCGGCTCGGGGTCGAGCTCAGCTTCGCGCCCGACATCGCCACCTTCGGCGACGGCGAGGAGGTGGTCGACCTGCTCGCGCGCGCGGAGGTCGACCTCTCCTCCTGGGCCACGGCCTTCGGCGGCTACCGCCTGTTCGAGGTGGACTCGGACGACGACTCCGACCACGAGGTCGACAGCTCGGTCCAGGCGGGCGTGCGCCTGGGATTTTGAGCTAGCCGCGCTCGCGCACCGGGAAGGGCGGCGGCGGGTAGACGAGCTCCAGGCGCTCGGGCTCTTCCTCGGACGCGAACTGCGCCCAGCCGCCGCCTCCTCAGCCGTAGGTGATCGGGCCCTCGGCCAGGACCGCGCCGCGCGCGTCGAGCACGCGGTAGGCGAGCGGGATGCGCTTGCCGTCGCGGTAGATCGAGAGCCCGCTCTGCGCCTCACCCTGCACGGCGACCTCGACGGCCCGGCCGTTCAGGCGGCGCTGGAGGTGGATGGTCGGGTCGAGCTCGAGCCGGGTTTCCTCGCCCGCGGCGAGCTCGAGCGTGCGCAGCGTCTTCCCGCCGGCCGAGACGTGCCAGGCCACGCCGGCCGCATCGCGCGCGAGCAGGCGGTAGCCGACGAGCTCGTACGTCCCCGCGGGCAGCGCGCGCCGGCGATCGGCTTCGTCGCGCTCCCACGACACGCGCCGCACGAGGCCGCGCTCGTCCCGCAGGAACGCCGCGGCACCGCGCACGCCCTCCGCGAGGGCCGGCACGAGCACGGCCTCGTCCGCCGCGACCGCGTCCGGCGCGCGGTCGATCACGGCCGGCGTCGGCAGCGGCTCCGCACCCAGGTACTCGATCAGGGCCGCACGGACCCCGGCGGGTGTGTCCGTTCAGGCCGTGCCACGCACCTGCTCGAGCCAGGCGCGATCGACGGCGAAGGCCGAGTCGGGCGGAAGGTGGCAGCCCAGGCACTGCGCGCGGAAGAGCGCGCCGGCCTCGGCCACGTCGCCCGCCGACCCGTTCTCCGCGCACGCGCCCGAGGCGAGGGCGACGACCAGGGGCAGGAGGGCGCGCATCTCGATTCAGCGCACGCAGTACAGCGCGTCGGCGCCGCGCAGGAGCAGCGACTTCCCGCTCACCGCCGGCGAGGCCCAGAAGAGGTCG
>Ga0315910_10001026_pt1 | contig 26294 bp, 34 predicted proteins | sample EdamamesoilMG_FD_204470 | JGI IMG/M metagenome (GOLD analysis project Ga0315910, IMG submission 204470) | Garden soil microbial communities collected in Santa Monica, California, United States - Edamame soil | ecosystem: Environmental > Terrestrial > Soil > Garden | place: USA: California... | reverse complement strand
AGCGGCAAAGCCAGGGTGCAGATCATGAAACCGGATGGATCTTGATATGCCCATAGGCGGCGCGAAGCCGAAGCCGCCCGGTCAGGCGGTCACCCGGCACAAGCAGGTGCACGACTGGAACGAGGTCGTCGACGAGCCGTACGACGGCCCGGTGCCGGTGAAGTTGCCGACCAAATCGGTCCGGGTGCTGCCATTCGGCGGCGCTGAGGAGATCCCGACCCACTCGGCGACCAAGCAGTGGTGGCGGATCGTCACCCGGATGCCGCACTGCCGGCTCTGGACCGACGCCGACTGGATGTTCTGCCTGGAAACGGCCGTCGTTGCCGATCGATTCTTCTACGGCCAGACCGCGGCCGCGGCCGAGCTGGCCCGGCGGGAGAAGGTGCTCGGCACGACGGTTGATGCCCGCCGCGGTCTGCGGATCCGGTACGTGGCGCCGAAGCCGGCGACCGGTGAGGGAGCGACGGTGACCCGACTGGATGACTACCGCGACCTCTAACGACCTGGAACTGCCACCCGGGTACTTCGTAGACCCCTGGTATGGCACGCAGGCGTGGCTGAGCATCCCCTATCCGCGCGACGACGACGGCCGCCGTCTGCTGCTGGCCTCGAGCCTCGGGCCGCAGATCATCGATTGGGCTGAGGGCCGACGCGAGGAAGAGGACGGCCCCGGGCTGATCCACTACCTGACCGGCGAGCCCTGGCGATTCACGCCCGGGCAGAAGCGGTTCCTGATCCTCTGGTACGCCTTCGACCCGAACACGGGCCGGTGGCTCTTCCGGTCAGGGCTGAAGCGTGGCGCGAAGGGCACCGGCAAGGACCCGTTCGCCGGCGCCTGGCTGGATGGGGAGCTGGTCGGTCCGACGCATCTGGTGCAGCGTGGTGGGCTGTGGGTCGGCGAGCGGCACCCGATGCCGCTGGTGCAGGTCGCGGCGAACTCGGAGGCGCAGGCGAAGGATGTCCTGCGGGTTGCCAATGCGATGCTGCCGCGGCGGACCCGGGACGCGTTCGCCATCGACTGTGGCGAGACCCGCACGATCCTGAAGGACTCTGGCGGGCGCCACGAGATCCTCACCGCGTCGGAGAAGACCTCCGAGGGTGATCCGGCGACGGCGATCGCGCTGAACGAGTCGCACCACATGACCGAGTCGAGCGGCGGTCACCGTACGGCCGAGGTGGCGCGGCGGAACGTCGGCAAGAGCCCGCGGGAACTGCAGGCACGGCTGTGTGAGTTCACCAACGCGCACACGCCAGGGTCGGATTCGGTCGCGGAGCGGACGTTTCTGGCATGGCAGGCGCAGGTTGCCGGTCGGGCGAAGCGGGTTGACATCCTCTACGACTCGATCGAGGCCCCGCCCTACTTGGACATCTACACCGATGCCGGGCTGCAAGAGTTCCTCGAGGCCGCTTACGCGGACGCGCCGTGGTCGGACCTGGAGCGGCTAGCCGGCGAGGTGTTGGACCCGCGCACGTCGGTGGCCGACTCGATCCGGTTCTACGGCAACGGGCTGGCGGCCCGCGAGGACGCGTGGACCGACCCCCGACGGTTCGACGAGCTCGCCCGCCCGGACGTCATCGTCCACGACGGCGAGCAGATCGCGATGCTCTTGGACTGCTCGAAGTCGACGGACTCGACCGGCCTGGTCGGCTGTCGCCTGGACGACGGGCACATCTTCACGCTCGGCTTGTGGCAGCGCCCGCGCGGCGACCGAGGCAAGGGCTGGCTGGCGCCGCGGCATGAGGTCGATGCCGCGGTGCGTGCGGCCCGAGACCGGTACCGGTTGACCTGGTTCGGGGTGGATCCGTCGCCGGCGCGGGACGACTCGGACGAGTCGCTGTACTGGATGAAGCTGATCGACGAGTGGCACCGCGACTTCCGTAACGAGCTGCTTGTCTGGGCGACCCCGGGGCAGCAGACCGGTAACGCGGTGCTGTTCGACATGCGCCTGTCGCAGCGCGGTGGCGCGGAGCGGAACCGTCTCTTCACCGAGGCAGCCATGCAGACGGCGACCGACATTCAGGACGGCAACCTGACCTGGGACGGCGATGCGGGTCTGCGGCTGCACGTTCACAACGCGCGGCGGCGTACGAACCAGTGGGGCGAGAGCCTCGGCAAGGTGACCCGGGACTCGGACAAACTCGTCGACCTGGCGGTGTGCATGGTCGGGGCTCGGATGGGTCGACGGATCGTGCTCAACAGTGGCGCCCTGCAGGCGGCCGAGAAGGTGGCCGGGAAGCGGACCGGCCGAGTGATTGGGTGGGGGTGACGTAGTGCCCCTGTCAGCTGATGGCATCAAGGACGCTCTCGGGGCGCTGCGCGACGCCCGCGACAAGGAGCAGCCTCGCCTGAGGCGTATTGACCGGGCGCTGGCGGATGGTGTCTCCGGTCAGGCCGCCGGCGTCTACGTGCCGCGGCGGGCGTCGCGCGAGTACCGGATGCTGGTGGAGCAGTCCCGCTTCAACGTGCTCGATCTCGTGGTGACCGCCCTGGCACAGAACCTGTTCGTCGATGGGTTCCGCCCGACAGGCAAGTCTGGCCGGGCGCCGGACACGAAGAACGCCCCGGTGTGGGACGCCGTTTGGCAGCCGAACCGGATGGACGCCCGCCAGGCCGCTCTTTACCGGGCGGCGATCCGGCATGGCACGTCGTATGCGCTGGTGCTCCCTGGGGATCCGGTGCCGGTGATTACGCCGATGTCGGCGTGCCGGATGACGGCGCTGTACGCGGACCCCACGAATGACGAGTGGCCGCAGCTGGCGATGGAGGTCCAGTACGAGCGGGTGGTCGCGTACGGTGCGACGTCGGAGCGGCGCAAGCTGATGACGGTGCGGCTCTTCGACGATGAGGCCGTCTACACCGTGGAGTTGCCCAGCACCGGCGACCTCGATCCGCGGATTGTGAGCGTCGAGGAGCACGACCTGACGGTGACGCCCGTGGTCAGGTACCGGGACCGTTACGACCTGGGCGTGCCGTGCGGCAAGGTCGAACCGCTGCTGTGGTTGCAGCAGCAAGTCAACCAGATCACCTTCAGTCTTGCGATGGCGCTGCAGTATGCGGCGTTCCGGCAGCGGTACGTGACCGGCATGGAAGTGCAGGTCGACGACAAGGGCAGCCCGACGCCGCCGCTGTTCAACGTCGCTGTCGACCAGATCCTGGCCGGCACGTCACCGGATATGAAGTTCGGGGAGTTCTCGCAGACCGACGTGTCGGGCTACCTGGACTCGCGGGACAAGGTGCTCCTGCACATGTCCTCAGTGGCGCAGGTTCCGCCACAGAACCTGGTGATCGGGTCGGGTATCTCGAACGTGCCGGCCGAGGCGCTGGAGCTTCTGGCGGCGGGGCACCGGCAGGACATCGCCGAGCATCAGACCAGTTTCGGCGAGTCGGTCGAGCAGATGATGCGCCTGTGCGGCAAGGCCATGGATGACGAGAGGGCATGGGAGGACATGTCCGCCCAGGTCGTGTGGCGCGACACCCGGCCTCAGTCGCTGGGCCAGGTCGTGGACGGGCTCGGCAAGGGTGTTCAGATGCTGTCGATCCCGCCGCGGGCCATGTGGGAGAAGTGGCCGGGCGTGACCGACCAGGACCTGAAGCGCTGGGAGCAGATGGCAGCTGAGGATGACGGGCTCCGCGACGCCGCCGAGGCCGAGGCGGCAGAGAAGGCCGCAGCTGCCCTCGCTGAGCAGGCGGCTGTCGACGAGTTGAACGCGGTGACGCGACGGGTTGCGCCGCTTGCCGACGAGACCGCGGAGGCGCCGAATGGCAACGCTCGCCGCCGATCGGCTCGCGCAGCGGCATCAGCGTGAGGTAGCCACCGTCGCTGCCGGCGTCACGTCGGTGGTGGTGCAGACGGCACTGGGCGCGGACCCGGCGGACATCTCGACCTGGTACTGGGGTGCCGTTGACGGCCTGGTGTCGCGGATCGCGTTCGGTTACGCCCAGACACGCGGTTCGGCGATGTCGTTCCTACCTCGCCACGCCGCCCTATCTGGGGCGTCGGGGTTGGAGATGGTGCCGGGGTCCATGAATGCTGGGGCGTTGCGGACCTCGCTGCAGGTGACCGGACCCGTGGCGTTCAAGACGGCCATCGCGGGCGGTGCTGATACAGAAGCGGCGCTGCGGTCGATGGCGACGCAGATGGGCGGGGTCGCCGACCGCACAGTGCGCGCTGGTGATCGGGATGTAGTGGAGCGGACCGCGACCGAGGGCCGCGGCGTTGTCGGCTGGCGCCGGCGGTTGTCGGGCCGGGCGTGTGGGTTCTGCGCCATGCTGGCCAGCCGCGGTGCCGTGTACGTCTCGAAGGCGTCGGCAACGGTGGCTAGCCGAGGCACCCGCTACCACGACCACTGCCACTGCTGGGCGGAGCCGCTATACCGGCGCGAGCAGGAGCCGGCCGAGGTCAGACTGCTGCAGGCACAATGGAGTCGGGTCACCGCCGGCCACAGTGGCGCTGATGCGCGGCGGGTTTGGCGCCGGCATTGGGAGACCAAGGCGACCCCCGCCGCCCGCCGCCGGTTCGGGGTCGCCGAGCCATCGCGGCGCGCGGCTGAGGTGACTCGTCTCGCCGGCGATGTGGACCTGTCGCGGCTGACGGTGCCGGAGCTGCAGGCGATGGCCCGGCAGCAGGGCATCCCGGGCGTGGCGAAGATGCGCAAGCAGGAGCTGGTCGACGCGCTCGGCGCACCCGCCCCGGTGAAGGCCGCCAAGGCCGCGACGAAGACCGCCCCTGCGAAGGCCACTCCCCGAAAGCTTCGCCCCGAGTCCTCGCCGATGCTCACCCCGGAAGAGCTCAGCGTCTACGAGGCCCGTCGTGCCGCTACGGCGCAGCTGGGTCTGGTGGGTGAGCTCGCCGCGAACGGCGCGTCGGCCCGTGCGGTGACGTCGCGGATGCGCACGTCGCTGCGGCGGGTGAACGAGGACATCGTTCCGGTGGACGCGGCCGGGAATGTGCTGGCCGGTTCGGCGGATGCGGCCACGGCCCGGTACGTGTGGCGGCGTCCTGGCGGGGATGTGGACCTGTCGTTGCCGATGCCCCGCGCCTGGGCTGGTGACGAGATCCTGGCGGCCGAGTTTGAGGCGGCGTCGCGGATGGCCCGTACGGCGGTAGCGGTGGAGCGTGCCGCCCGCGCCGGGGATGACATCCTGGCGGCTGCACGCGCGGCGTCCCCGGTGAAGGCGGCGAAGGCTGCTCGAGGTGGCACCATGACCCCGACGTACGCCCAACGGCAGCAGGCAGTCCGTGACGTTATCGAACAGCCGGGATCGAAGACGCAGGCTCTTGAGCAGGGCCAGCAGGGCAAGACCACTCTGGTCACGGCGCCAGACGGCCGTAAGGCCGTCCATAAGTCCTTCGACCACGACGCCCTGCGTCGCGTGGATGCCGAGGAGTTGGGTGCTCGCATAGCCGACGCGGTCGGGGTACGTGCTCCCACGGTGGTCCGTGTTGCGGACAACGCGGTCGGCATGGAGTTCATCCCTGGAACCGTGGCCCGACGCGACGCGGCAATTCCGGCTGCGGTCGTAGGTAGTGATGACGGGAAGCTGATCGGCCTCGCCGACTTCCTCATGCACAACTCGGACCGCAACGGTAACTGGATCCGACTGGCGAACGGTCGCCTCGCGGTAATCGACCACACATCGGCCTTCGTCGCGACCGGCGGCAGTATGCGCACGCGCGGCCTCTCTACCGAGTTTGCCGACTATCTATCGCCGAACCGCCACGTCGGTCTTCATGCCCGGCGGCTCCATGAGTCGATCGACCTTGCGCCTCAGGATCTCGCTGTGATCCGGGCGAGGCTCGAAGCGCTACAGCCGGAGTTCGTCGCCCGCGGTCGGCAGGACTGGTACGACGCGATGCTTCGGAACCTCGACGACATCGAAGCTCGCGCCGTTGGAACGCGCACCATTCTCGGGCCGGTGAAGGCGGCCAAGAAGGCGGCGCCGCGCAAGGCCGCAACGCCCGCCACCGGCCAGTCGTGGACGGCGCCGGACCGTGCCCCGGTGCGCACCAAGGCGCGGCAGGGCCAGGCCGGTGGCCGGATCTCCGGTGAGGTTGAGGGCAAGGGTGCCTTCGATCACGCTGAGGTCCTGGCGACCCTGGACGTCGAGTCGGTGGGCCGGTACCTGGACTGGCACGACTTCAACAAGGACGAGTTGGTCTCCATCGTGGCCCGGCTGCGGAACATCGACGCCGGAGCCCCAGGCGCGGACGTGCTGGCGTGGATCCGTAGCTCGTCGAAGGACGAACTGCGCACCATGGTCGAGCGCAACGTGGTGTCGATCCTCGGCAAGGACCAGGCGCGCGTGGCCGCGACTCGGGCCGGTGCAGCGAAGGCGGCCCGGGCCAGCAAGACGGCGCCCGTCAAGAAGGCCGCCCCGACGGCGACCCAGAGGCCTGCTACCTCGGACGCGGCCTACGACGCCCGCGTGGCCAGGCTGGAGCGCGTCGCCGACGGCGAGCCGACGAGTTCGCGGCGACTGGAGGGGGGAGTCAGCGCGGCCCCCACACTGGAGACCTACGCGGACGGTCAGCGCCTGGTCCGCAAGGACTACTCCACGTCCAGCCCGGACGCTATTCGACGCAAGCCTGGCGTCGACGCAGATGCCGAGGTGCTGGCCCCTCAGGTTGTGGAGGCGTTCGACGTTCGGGCCGCAGCCACGGGCCGTGGCCGCCACCGCGACGAGCTGATCCAGGAGTTCGTGCCTGGCGAGAGCTTCACGGAACGATATGGCGACACCTTCAAGTTCCGCGCAGGCGAAGAGGCTCAGCACCAGGCCACGATGCGTAAGTTCGCCGAGCTAGCGGATACCCCGGAGGGTCGCCGCCTCGGCTTGGCCGACTACGTCATGGGAAACCCGGACCGGGGCTCTGGGAACTTCATCATCACGCCTGGCGGCCGCATCGTCGCCATCGACCACGGCCAGGCGTTCTCGGTCCTGGAGGGCACCCGCTTCCCCGCGGGGGGCGCGGAATTTACTCGCTTCCTCCGCGACAGCTTCGGCCTCCGGAGAGAGATCCCCGAGTTCACGTCGGCCGAGATACGGGTGTTCCGCGAGCGGCTTGAAGCGCTGGAGCCGCTGTTCCGGGACGCCGGTCATCCGGCCTGGCACCGGTCGGCACTCCGCCGCCTGCGCGAGGTAGAGAAGCGCGTTATCGCGGCAGAACGATCCGCCGTTGCGGCGGCGAAGAAGGCCGCACCCAAGGCGGCGCCCGCCAAGGCCACGCCCGCAAAGGCAAGCCCGGCCGCACCTGCCAAGGCGGCGAAGAAGACCACCCCGCCCCCGGCTGGTCCGCCGGTGGACTCCGGGAAGCTCAGCCCGCAGGCGTCGCGGCTGCCGAAGGTCACCGACCCGCAGGACATCCGCACCCAGGCGATGGCCGCGAACCCGCGCTACGGGCAGGCCTACAACGGGCCGATGACGCCGGAGATCGAACGCGCAGGCGCCGCGACCTACACGCAGAACTGCACCCGCGTGGTGATCGCGTACGAGATGCGCCGCCGCGGGATCAGGGTGACCGCCGGTGCCGGGACGCCGCTCGGCGAGACGACCGCCTCCTACGTGCGGACCTTCCGCCTGGACGGGAAGTACGCGACCCGCGTCGCCGACGACCTGGGCCGCAGCATGTCCGCCCGGCAGGTCGCCGCCGAGGTGGAGTCATGGCCGCGTGGCGCACGCGGGATCGTCACCATGCAGGGTCACACGATCAACGTCGAGCGGGACATGGTCACCGGCAAGGCCGTGTTCATCGACGCCCAGTCCGCGGCGTCGAAGAACCCGGTGATGAACCTGGCCGCGTTCCAGCGCCGGGCGCAGGCGCGCGGGGCGCCGACCGACAAGTGGATGGCCGTGGCCCGCATCGACGACCTGGACCTGTCCGACTACGGCCTGCACTACGTGGAAGCCCCCGAGCTCGACATCGCCGACGGACTGGTGGCCAAGACCGAGTACCCGCAGGACCCGGCCCTGGACCGGTGGTCGACGTTCGAGGAGATGGCCGAGATGACCCCGGACGACAGGTACCCATGAGGACCTTCGACGAGGCGCGGCAGACCCTGGCCCGGCACCTGGACGAGCTCTACACCGACGAGCGGGAGTCCCCGGCGGTGCTGACGTACGGCTTCGACACCGGGACCGCCTGGGTGCCGATGGTCGACTGGGACGGCGTGATGGGTGTCTACGCGTTCCTGGTCGACAAGCGCACCGGCCGCCTGACCCCGCTGTCCTTCCCCGAATTCGAGGCGATGCCCGACCCGCGACGGGTCGGCGCCTGGCCCACCTAGACCACCGTCCACCACGGACGGTCAAGGCCCTGCCCGATGGCGGGGCCTTCTGTGTACCCCGCGCCAGCCGGAATGGGTGGGCGGTCACGTATCCCCGGCGCCATCCGAAATGGCTGGGCCGGGCAGACCCGGAATGGGGCTGCGAGGAATGGAAGAGATCGAAGAGGTGGAAGTCGACGAGACATCCGCCGAGTGGCAGGCCGAGGCTGGCAAGTGGAAGCAGCGGGCTGCCGAGCAGGAACGGGCAGCGGCCGAGAACGCCGATGCGGCCGCCCGACTGGCCGACCTCGAGGGCTCTTTGAGCGAGCGCGAAAAGCGCCACGCCGAGAAGCTCGCCGAAGCGGAACGCCTGGCGGCCGAGGCGGAGAAGGCTGCCCGCGCCGAAGGCGAGAAGACCGCGGCCGAGTGGCAGGCCGAGGCGGAGAAGTGGAAGCAGGCCACGCGCAAGTTCGAGGACCTGGCCAAGAAGAACCTCGCCGCCGCGTCCCGGCTGGAGAAGCTCGAGGCGGAGAAGGCTGCAGCCAACGAGAAGGCAGCCAAGGCCGAGAGCCGTTCGGCTGAGACCAAGGCCGACCTGGAGGCCAAGGCCACCCAGGCCGAACTGAAGGCGTTGCGGCTCGCGGTCGCCCAGGAGTTGCAGGTCCCCAGCGCACTGATCGATCTCCTCTCCGGTTCATCGAAGCGAGAGATCGAGCAGTCCGCAGACAAGCTGCTGCGCGAGTTGGCCGCGAACAAGGCGCCTGAGCCGGAGACGGTCAAGGCCGCCGAGGTGCAGCAGAAGGCCAAGGAAGACACCGAGCTTGCCGAGGCGCGCAAGCTCCTCGCCGAGGCCGAGGTCAAGGCCCTGCGCCTCGAGGTCGCGACGGAGAAGCAACTCCCGTCCGGGCTGGCCGACATGCTCAACGGCCGCACCCGCGACGACCTGGTGAGCCAGGCCGACGCCCTGCTCGCCGCGATCGGCGGGGTGAAGTCCGCCGAGAAGACAACCCGCGGACGCATGCCCACTGAGCGGCTGCGCTCAGGCGCCCTGCCCGAAGGCGCGGGCGAAACAGATATCGACCCCGGTGCCCTCGCGGAAAAGATCCTGCGCAGCAACCGGGGCTACTAGACCACCACGGCAATCAGATCCGCCGTGGCCAACAGGAGGTAACCGACCATGGCGTTTCTGACTGCCAAGGGGATCGCCCGGACGGGCATCGCCCTGCTCACCCGCACGTTGGTGCTCCCGATGACCTGCACCCGGATTCCGGGCGAGGAGTTCGCGGGCAGCAACGGCGACACCATCACCGTCCGGGTTCCGCAGCCCGGCACCGCCCGCACCCAGTCCTCGGCCGGCACGCAGATCGACTACGACACGATCTCGGAGACCCCGGTCGACGTGACGCTGGAGCACCTCTACCACGCGACGAAGGTCACCGACGAGTCGATGTCGCTGGAGCTCGAGGCGTTCGCCGAGCAGGTCACCCGCGTCCAGGTGGCCGCGGTCGCGACCCGGGCCGAGGACCAGATCGCCGGCGTGATGAACACCCTGGCGATGGACCTGTCCATCGCGTCGGGCGGCGCCAACGTCGAGACCATCGTGCTCGAGGCCCGCGAGATCCTCGGCGAGGCCGACGTGCCCACCGGTGGCCGCTGGCTCGCGGTGTCCCCGGCCGTCGCGACGTACCTGCTGAAGCTGGACAAGCTCAGCCGGGTCGACGCGGCAGGCACGGCGTCGGCGCTGCGTGACGCCATCATCGGCCGGTTCTACGGCTTCACCGTCGTGGAGTCCAACGGCCTCACCGCCGGCACCGCCGTGGCCTACCACGAGTCCGGGTTCGCGTTCGCGAACCGGACCCCGGTAACCCCGCGTGGTGCGGCCGACTCGGCGACCGCCACCGAGGGCGGCGTCGGCATGCGGCAGATCTTCCAGTACGCGCCCGACTTCCTGTCGGACGCGTCGGTCGTCTCGACCTTCGCTGGCGCGGCTCTCGTCGACGCCGACCGGGTCGTGAAGATCACCACCGGCGGGGCTTCCAGCTAGTCCGTCGCAACCCTGCGCACACAGAAGGAGGAGCCAGAGTGCTCACCTACCGGAACACCCTGAAGGGCCACGTCGTTGAGGTGCCCGAGCCGGCAGACATCATGGCTGCGGCGGAGGCCGAGGCGGAGCGCCTCGTCCGCAAGGGCACCAAGCGCGACCGGGTCGATGGCGAGCTCGTCATGGACAAGGCCCGGTCGCGGGCGCTGCACCAGCGGCAGACGCTGACCAAGATGGACCAGTCCCGCAGGTGGGAGCGCTACACGGCTCCTCCCGTGGTGGCCGCGCCGCCTCCCGTCGTGGAGGCGGCGCTGGCCGTCGAGCCTGAGCCTGTTGAGGCGGCCCCGGCCAAGATGACCAAGCCGGCGCCCAAGCCGGTCAAGGCCCCCGAGTCCACCGAGGCGTAGGGCCGTGCGCGTCCTGGCGATGACGCACGCCTACCTGCCGGGCCACAACGCTGGCGCGGAGACCATGCTGCACGGCATGCTCCGCGCCCTCGTGGCCGCCGGGCACCAGGTGGACATGAACCTGTCCGTTCAGACCGGCGACCCGTACGAGATCGACGGCGTCACCGTCCACCCGCGGCAGGACAAGAAGGTCTCCCTTGATCGGCTGCTGGACTCGGATGTGGTCGTCGCCCACTTGGCGAACACGCCGCCGGCGGCGGCGCTGGGGAAGTGGAACCGCAAGCCGGTCGTGATCCTGAGTCACAACAACTTCCGGGCCAACTACAAGGCGACGATGGCACCGCAGGGCGAGGTGTCGCTGCTGGTCGTCAACTCGCAGTGGATGGCCGAAGACTTCCGGGAGTGGGTCGGCCGGCAGAAGCCCCGCCGCATCGGGCCGATGCCTGAGGTCATCATTCATCACCCTGTCGTCGACCCGGACGAGCATGCCACGACGCCCGGTGACCGGGTGGCGCTGGTCAACATGAGCAAGGAGTTTCCCGCCCCCGACGGTCACGTGACCGGCAAGGGTGGCGAACTGTTCCGCCGCCTCGCTGAGCAGATGCCGGACACGAAGTTCCTCGGCGTGACCGGCAGCTACGGCCCGCAGCAGGACATGTCGGGTCTGCCGAATGTGGACGTTCTGGCGCAGGTGCCGAACGGCGAGATGCGCGACCGGGTGTGGTCCCGCACGCGGGTGCTGCTGATGCCGAGCTCGTACGAGTCGTGGGGCCGCGCCGCGACCGAGGCGCTGTGTTCGGGCATCCCGGTGATCGCCCACCCCACGCCGTGGCTGACCGAGAACCTCGGCGACGCCGGGATCTTCGTCGACCGCAACGACACAGACGGCTATGAGCGCGAGCTGCGGCGCCTCGCCGACCCGGACGAGTACGCGAAGGCGCGGGCCGCGGCGTTGGCACGCACGGCCGAGCACGAGCTCGACCGGGTCGAGGACGAGGCGCGGTGGGTCGAAGCGGTCGAACGTCTGGCCTCGCGCAGGTCGCACCGATGACCACGGTCGCGATCCTCGGCCGTGGGCACCTGGGCGCGATCGCGCTGAACACCTGCCTCGGCGCAGGCTACGAGGTGCGTGCCGTGGTGACCAACTGGGTCGAGCCGGCATGGGACCTCACCCCGGCCGGCTCCGTTCTGTCGGAGCATGTGCGCCGGTTCTTCCCGACCATCCCGGTCAACAGGTCGGGACACTGGCGGTCCCTGGTCGGCATGGACGTCGACCTGATCCTGTCGGTCATGTACGACCGGATCATCGGCGCCGCGTTGATCGACGGGCCGGCCCGCATCCTGAACCTGCACCTCGGCAAGCTGCCCGAGTACCGCGGCATGCGGCCCATCAACTGGGCGCTGAAGAACGGCGAGTCGGTCGCCGGCGTGACGCTGCACGAGGTGGACACCGGCATCGACACCGGGCCGATCGTCGCGCAGGCCACGTTCAGCATCTGGCCCGACCGTGACGAGGTCCGCGACGTCTACCGGCGCGCGGTGCATGCCGGTGAGGGCCTGCTGCGTGAGGTGATCCCGATCGTTGACCAGGTCAAGGCCGTGCCGCAGGACGAGTCCCGGGCGGGCTACTACAACACCGCCGCCATGGCCGAGTTGGGCGAGCGGGCCAACTGGACGCGGGCGCAGTCGTGACCCTCGCCGTTCTTATCCCGTTCCGGCCGGACACGCCATGGCGGGCACGCATCCAGGCGACCACCTCGAAGCTGTGGGAGCGGACCGACCTGCAAGTGGTGTACGCCGACGACGGCCTGGACGGGCCGCTGTTCTCGTTCTCCCGGGCCGCGAACCGGGCCCGCGCCATGACCGACGCGGACTGCCTGCTGGTCTACAACACCGACGCCCTGCCGCTGTCCGTGGCGTCTCTCGATCGGCTCCACAAGGATCTGGCCGCCGGCCTGCCCTGGTCGGTGCTCTTCGATGGTCAGCGTCGGTTCACGCGACACCAGACCCGGCAGATTCTCAACGGTGACACCCCGGAGTCGGTGGGCGCCCCGGCCGGCGAGGTCTCGATGGGCCGTGAGGCGCTGATCGGGATCCGCGCCGACGTGTTCGACAGCCTGCGCGGCTACGACGAACGGTTCGTCGGCTGGGGCTGGGAAGACCTCGCGTTTCACCTGGTCCTGCGCACCGTCTACCCCGACGGCTGCGACACCCCGGCCGAGGGCATGTTCCAGTCGCTGTGGCACCCCGAGGTGACCAAAGAGGCGTGGCCCGCCAACGGCCAGATCTGGCAGACGTACCAGCCGCACACCGCCACCGCCGATGCGATGCGCGGCTTCTACCTGGACCGGCCGTGATCTCCGTCCTGATCCCGTGGCGGTCGCAGGACCTGCACCGCATCCTCGCCTGGGACTACAACCGCGCCCGGTGGGAAGCGTCAGGCGTGCAGCTGTGCGTCGCCGACGACGACCGTACGGAAGGCCCGTTCTCGCTGGCCCGCGCCGTGAACAAGGCCAGGCGGCAGGCGACCGGCGAGTATCTGGCGATCTTCGGCGCCGACCATATTCCACCCACGCCCGACAAGCTCGCCTGGATCGCCGACCGACTGCGGCAGCATCCGTGGACAGCGGTCTACGCGTTGACGCGCATCTTCGCCCCAGACCGCACCGCGCGAATCCTCCGGGGACAGCTGCCGACACCGGTGATGAAGTCGCACGTCATCCACGCGTGCGAGGGCATCGTCGCCCTTCGCGCCGAGGTGTGGGACGACGTCGGCGGGATGGACGAACGCTTTGAGGGCTGGGGCGCAGAGGACACCGCTTTCAAGGCCGTGCTGTTCGCCCTCTACCCGGACGGCCGCGGCGACGGTGTGGGCGAGGCGTGGGCGCTGTGGCACCCCGACCGGCACGGCACCCCGGAGATGACCGCGGCGAACATCGCCCGCTGCACGGACTACCAGACGGCCGCCCGCGAGGGCCGGATGCGTGAGTACATCGAGGGGGTGCGACGTGGCGGACCTGGCCACTATCTCTGACGTCAACGCCCGTTCTCCGCGCACTCTCACCGCGGGCGAACAGACCCGCGCAACGACTCTCCTGGGGGACGCGTCCGCGCGGATCCGGACCTACACCAAGCGGCAGTTCGCCGCGGTCACCAACGCCACCGTGACCCTCCGTCCAGTCGGCGCGTTCTTGGAACTGCCGCCGGCGCCGGCCATCGAGGTGCACGAGGTTCGCGGCATCAACATCGACGGCACGCCCGGAGATCCACTCACCGGCTGGGCGTTTGACGGCGTCGACCGGATCGACATCACCAGGGTCGGGTTCAGCTGGAGCGCAGACCCCTGGTGGCCGTGGTCGGATGGGCCCGAGTCGTTCCAGATCCTGTACGACTACGACGAGGCGCCTGTCCCGGGTGACGTGGTGCGCATCTGCTGCGGCATGGTGCTTCGGGCAATTCTTTCGCCGAGCGCGACCGAGGGCATGAACACCGAGCGGGTCGGCCAGTACTCGTATGGGATGCAGCAGAACAGCGCCGGCGCGGCTGGGCCGACTGTGCGGCTGACGGAGCAGGACAAGCAGGAACTCCGCGAGGCCGGCTACGGCCCACGGCCCGCCCGCAGCGTGCAGGTGCGTCTGTGACCGCCGACGGGCACTGGCGGCAGGGCGCTGCAGATGAGGCCGCCACTGCTGAGCGGATGCTGCAGGACGCCAAGCGTGGCGAGTTCGATCCCATTGCGGCCGCGCAGGTCCATGCGCTGCTGGCGATCTGGGCACAGTTGCGCGACTGCGCCGAGAGCGCGGAACGGGACAAGCGATGACCGCCGCGCTGCCCGCCTCGCTGCTCATCCACACGGTGACCTGGATCGTGCCCACGTTCCCGACGGACGCCTACGGCAACTCGGTGCCGTCCTACGGCTCGGGCACGTCGATCGCCGGCCGGATGGAGCAGAACCGCGCCGCCGAGCCCCGCGAGGACGGCCGCAACGCCGCCGAGCGGGAGTGGACCCTGTTCACGAACCAGGACGGCATCTCCGCCAAGGACCGGATCGTGTTCGGGTCGCTCACGTTCGAGGTTGAGGGCCCGGTCGCGCCCGCGTACGGCGGCGCCGGGTTCCACCACGGCGAGGTACACCTGCGTCTCGTGGAGGGCTGACATGGCGAAGCTGGTCGACTACAAGCCCAACCGCCGCGGCCTCAAGGCGCTGCGCAACTCCCCCGAGGTGGACGAGATGCTGGAGCGCCGCGCCGACCGGGTTGCTGTGGTGGCGCAGGCGGGCTTCACTGCGGCGCTGGCCGACTCGAGCATCGCGCCGGTCGTTGAGGTGCTGCAGGTCGACTCCGACACGAACGAGCCCCGCGCCCGGGTCGCGGTCATCGCACGGCATCCGGCGGCGCTGCGGATCGAGGCGGACCACCGCATCCTCGGCGGCGCACTCGACGCAGCAAGGGGGTAGCCGTGGCCTTCCCTGACGCAGTCGGCCTGGTCATCGCCTACCTCGACAGCCTCCACAGCGTGCCGGTCAAATCGCGCATCCCCAACCCCCGGCCCGCCGAGCTGATCCAGGTCCGCCAGGTCGGCGGGGCGTGGATGCCGCCCGTGCGGGACTCGGCCCGCCTGGACGTCCTCTACTGGGCCGCGACCGAACCGGCCGCCTTCGCCGGCGGGGAACTGGTCCGGCGGCAACTGCACGCCCTGCAGGGCACGACACTTCTCGGCGGTGTCGTCTGCTACCGGGTCGACGAGTTCATGTCCCCACGGCAGTACGACGACCCGCTGGTGCCCAACAACTTCGCCCGCTGGGCCACGTACTCCCTTCTGCTGCGTGCCAACGACGCAGTGACCTACTGACCTCCGGCATCTGCGCGGCCGGTAGCCCCATCCATCACGACCGCCGCACACGGAGGCCATCGCTATGAGTTTGTTCGCGACCCACGTCCGGGTCGGCATCACCGGGGAATTGAGTGTGGCTGCCGTCGGCAGCACCGGACCCACCACCTCGACGAGCTCGCTGGACGCCGCGTTCACCGGGCTCGGCTACGTCGGCGAGGACGGCGTCACCGTCACGCCGAACGAGTCCGTCCAGGCCATCCGCGCCTGGCAGAACAGCGCCCGCGTCCGCACGACCCGCACCGAGCTCGACTGGACATTCCAGTGCGCGCTCATCGAGTCCAAGGGCAAGGTCGCCGAGCTCTACTACCGCGGCAGCGTCGCGGTCGTGTCGGCTGGCCAGTGGTCGCTGCTGCCCGATGCGACGAACCCGGATGAGCGGGCGTTCGTCTTCGACGTCCTCGACGGGTCGATCCACAAGCGGTACTACATCCCCCGCGGTGAGGTGACCGAGCGTGGCGAGATCGTCTACGCCAACGGTGAGCCGATCGGTTTCGGCGTGACGATCACCGCCTACTACCACGACACCCTCGGCGCCCCGTTCAAGGTTTTCACCGATGACGCCAACTGGGGGTATTCCTGAGACATCAGTCGATGTCTTGGGCGGGCCTCCGTTCATCTAGTGCCCCCACCGGCGTGTTCGCGCAGGTCCACGCCGGTGGGCCCAAACCAGATCTGCGCACCCGTAAGGAGATCTGCGCATGTCCCAACCGTTCGACCTCAACGCCGTCGTCACCGAGGCCCCCGAAGAGCCGTTCGTCTTCACCTGGGGCACCGAGAAGTTCGAGCTCCCGCCACTGCTGGCCATGCCGATCGACCGTCAGGCCAACATCATCGACGCGCTGGCCGAGATCGAAGAGGCCGACGATCCGCGGCCGACGCAGATCCTGCACATCCTGCGGCTGATGATCGGCGACGAACTCCTGGCGCAGCTGGGTGCCACCAAGGGCGGCCCGGACGGCAGGACCACCCTGTCCGCCCTGCAGCTGATGCCACTGCTGCGCGAGTGGATGAACAGGCAGGGCACCCAGGGAAAATCGGCCCCCTCGTCGCGTTCCTCCGCGAGCACGGCGAGGCAGTCGAAGCCGATCTCGCGTTCCGGGCGGGCCCGCAGGACCAGCTGAACCGGCTCGGCCGCGGCCTGTCCTGGCGGCGCCTGGCCGTGCTGGTCCGGTCGCTTGCGGCGACGCCGGGGACGTTGCTGCACCGCAAGCTCACCCGCGACGACTGGTCCTTGGATCAGCACCTGCTCGCGGTGATCGCTGACCGGATCGCGGTGGGGAACTGGCAGCGGCAGGGCAAACGCGGCGCGAAACGCCCGGACCCGATCTCGCCGCTGGCCAAGCGGCGGGACGTGGAGCGGGTCGGCGAGGTCGACGGCCGCGACCCGGATGAAGTGAAAGCGCTCCTCGAGCGGTACCGGACCGGAGTCTTCGCCGCAGGGGGGTGAGCCGTGGCCGACGAAGTGGGCCAGGCGTTCGTCTCCATCGTGCCTTCACTGAAGGGCTTCTCGGCCAAGCTGAAGGCCGACATGCGCCGCGAGCTCGGCACGGTCGACCCGGTTGTCGCCGAGGCCGGCGACAAGGCCGGCAAGACGTTCGGCTCCCGCATGGGCGACTCGCTCAAGTCGGGCATGGGTCGCATCGGTCAGATCCTCAAGACCGGCCTCGTCATCGGCGGTGCGGCCACGGCCGCGGGTCTGGCGGCGTTGACCGGGTTCGGTTTGAAGTCCGCGGCGGCGCTCGAGCAGACCACGGTCGGTATCGAGGCTCTGCTGGGTTCGGCTGAGGACGCGAAGGTGTTCCTCGGCGAGCTGCAGGAGTTCGCGAAGACGACGCCATTCGAGTTCTCCGGTGTGGCGGACGCGTCGCGGCGGATCCTGGCGTTCGGCAAGTCGGTCGGCATCGCCCGCGACGAGGTCATCCCGACGTTGACCACGATCGGTGATCTGGTCGCGGTTCTGGGCGGTACGCAGGAGAACGTCGACTCGGTTGTCCGGGCGCTGGGTCAGATGGCGTCGAAGGGCAAGCTGTCGCAGGAGGAGATCCTGCAGCTGGCCGAGGCGCTGCCTGGGTTCAACGCGAACGCGGCGATTGCGGCTGAGCTTGGGGTGCCGGTCTCCGAAGCCCTGGAGATGATCACCAAGGGCGAGGTCGATGCCACGACTGGCATCAACGCGCTGCTGAAGGGGATGGGCCAGTTCCCCGGTGCGGCCGGGGCGATGGAGAAGCAGGCGCAGACCCTGTCGGGTGTCTTCGCCGCGTTCAAGGACACCATCGGCCTGGCGTTGACGAACGCGTTCACCCCGGTCATCCCTGCGATCAAGCAGGCGATGGCGGATGTGACGCCGATCCTGGGTGATGCGATCGACCAGATCGCGCCGGCCCTGGGTGGGCTGCTGACGTCGCTGCTGCCGATGATCGGCGCGGTCGCGCAGGGCCTGGCGCCGGTGATCGGCCCGATCCTGGATGCGATCTCCGGTGTGCTGACCGAGATCACGCCGGTGATCGCGCCGCTGGGTGAGGCGTTCGGTGAGTTGTTCGCGGCGCTCGGGCCGCTGCTGCCGGTGCTGGCGAAGGTGGTCGTCGAGATCGTCAAGGCGCTGATGCCTGCGATCCTGAAGCTGGCCCCGGTCGTGGACAAGCTGGTGCCGCCGCTGATCGCGGTGCTGGAGGCGCTGCTGCCGATCCTGCCGGTGCTCACCGATCTGCTGGTGCTGGCGCTGGACATCATCGGCCCGATGATCGCGCTCGCGTCGGCGTGGGCCAGCTTCCTGGCGGCGAAGTTCCTCGCCCCGATGATCAAGGACATTAGCAAAGCGATCGCCGAGATACTGAAGCCGCTGCGATGGGTCGTCGACCTGTTCGGCGGGTTCGTCGACTGGCTGATCGGCGTGGACTGGGCCGGTGTCGGTGACGCGATCACGAAGCCGTTCCGGGACGCGTGGAACTGGATCGCGGGTGTGTGGGCCGGGATCACTGGCTGGTTCACCGGTCTGCGTGACGACATCGCCGCGGCGTGGGGGTTGGTCAAGGACATCCTGGCGGCCCCGTTCGTGGCCGCGTGGGAGGTCATCAAGGGCATCCTGAACGCGATGATCGACGGCATCAACGTGGTCATTGACGGCCTGAACCTAATCAACCCGTTCAACGACATCCCGCACATCCCAGGGATCGGCCGGTCGAAGACCGTCGGCCCGACGAAGCAGGGCACCGGGAAGGCGATCGGCCCGTCCGTCGGAAACCGCCCGGGGACGTCCCGGGGTGGCCCGGTTGCGATGGCCCACGGCGGTGTGGTCGGCGCGTCGCCGGGCGGATCCATCGTGCGGGTCGCGGAGGCTGGCCGGCCTGAGGTGATCGCCCCGGTGGATGAGATCTATGACGCGATCCGCTCCGGTGTGGCCTACGCGGCGACGGCGGCGCCAGCACCGCAGCGAGTCGAGATCGCGTCGTCGGATCCGCTGATCCTCATGCTGGTTGGCCAGTTGAAGGAGCAGATCCGGACCCGGTTCGGCGGCGACGTCGACCTGGCGCTCGGGACGGTGTGACGTGGCGTTCCCGGACGAAGAGCTCGACGTCATCATCGAGGCCTACCTTGGCGCGGACCCGGGTGCGAATCCTGCGTCGTGGGCGACGCCGGAAGACCTTTCCGACCGGCTACTCGACCGGCCGATCACGATCACGATGGGCCGGCAGTCGGGGCAGAAGACGCTGCAGGCCGGGCAGTGCACGTTCTGGCTGGACAACGACGACGGCGAGCTGACGCCGCTGCTGGAGACCTCCAGCTACTACGGCACCTGGGATCTGGGCGTGCCGGTGCGGCTGTCGCTCAACAACGTCGGCGCGTCTCCGCCGTACCGGTGGTTCACCGGGTTCATCGCGGACATCACCCCGGACATGGTGCCCACCGCCGGTGGCGGCATGACATCGGCGGTGAGGGTGACCGTCGCCGGACCGCTGCGCCGGTTGACGCAGGGCGCCGTGGTGATGTCGGCGCTGCGGCGCACCATCTCGGCCAACACCAGCGTTCAGGCTTACTGGCCGATGGAGGACGGCGCCGGCGGGCAGTTCGGCTCAGGGCTCTCCGGTAAGCCCGGCCTGAGCAGCACGGCAAGCGTGCTCGAAACCGCACCCGGCCCGGCCGGCAGTGGGGACCTGGTCATCATGGAGGCGAGCACGGCGCTCTCCGGCGCGGTCGATGGCACGTTCCCCGCGCAGTGGTCGGTTACCTTCGTTGCCAAGTTCGATGCTCCCCCGTCGGGCATGACCACGCTGATGGAATTCCGGGTGAGCGGCGGCAGCGCCGTGCGATGGGTGCTCGCCGCAGACTCGACCACGTTCTACCTGACCGGGTACGACAGCACGGGCGCCGCGGCGTTCGTGGATTCCATCTCGGGCTCAGAGATGTCTTCTGGCGAGTGGTTTGGCATCGAGGCCACGGCCTTTGTCGTGTTCGGCCCGACATACTTCTACGGCATTCAGAAGTATGCCCTCGACGGCACCGTCCAGGGCTCCCTGAACTCACCGGTGTCAATTACTCCTGGCGCTGTCACGAGCGTCCGGGTCCCGGCGTCATCCGAACTGGAAGGCCTGCAACTCGGTCATCTTGTGGTGGCGAATTCGGGCCCGCTGTGGTTTGTGGCATCAAGCGAGGCTGGGTCCCCAATCCCGGCCTACATCGGCGAAGAGGCCCACGACCGCATCGACCGCGTTGCGGAGGAGATGGGTTCGTTCGCTTCCATCTCTGGAAGTGTGTCGGTCCAAATGGGACCACAGACTCCCGCTGACGGGGTTGCCATCCTGCGCGACGCCGAGGCGGTCGACCACGGCATCCTCTACGAGACCCGCACCGGGTGGAGTCTCGGCTACCGGGCGCTGGATGCTCGGTACAACCTCGACCCAGCATTCACGATCGCCCTGGCCACGCTGCGCACCAGCGACGACCCGGCCCGGGTCGTGACGCCGGTCCGCAACGACCAGCGGCTGCGCAACGAATGGACCGTCAGCCGCCCTGAGGGCTCTTCGGCGACATGGTCCGATGCGGCATCCATCGCCAAGCGGGGCCGCTACGACGACTCCGCCACGGCCAACGTCTACAGCGACGACCAGCTGATCCATGACGCTGGGTTCCGGGTCGGCGAGGGCACGTACGAGGGGCTGCGCTACCAGACCTGGCCGGTCGACCTCACCGCCAACAACGGCGGGGTCGACGACTCCGACGACCTGATCGCGGCGTGGCTGGCGCTGGTTCCCGGCGACCGGATCGACCGCACCGGCCACGGCGCCAAGCATCCGGCCGGGACCGTGTCGATGGTGGTCGAAGGCTGGGTGGAGACCCTGCACGGCAAGCTGTGGGCCGCCAATCTGAACGTCGAGCCCTACCAGCCGTACCAGGTCAACGTGCTCGCCGAGGACGACCCGGGCGATGACACCGGCGAGCCGATCGGCTGGCTAGAGGCAGACTCCTGTTTCCTGTCGGCCGGGGTGAACAGTTCCGCCATCAGCTGGTCGGTCGCGTGCAGCCCGGCCGAATCCGCCGACCCCGACGACTACCCGTTCGACGCGTTCATCGGCGGGGAGCGGGTCACGGTCACCGCCTCCACGGGTGGCACCAGTCCGACGTGGACGGTCACCCGCGCCGTCAACGGGATCGCCAAGGCCCACGGCACCACTGAGCCGATCGTGCTCACTGACCCGCTGATCCTGTCCCTGGTCTAGGAGGCCGGATGACTCTGCCCACGTTCACTGCGCACTCGCGGCTGCCCGCGAGCAAGCTGACCTCGGTGCGTAACGAGGTCGTGTCCCTAGGGACCCGCGTCGGCGTCCGCCTGCGCCGCGTCGCAACCCAGACCCTCACGGATAACACCCTCGCCACCGTGTCGTGGGACACCGAAGACGAGGACACCGACGGTTTCTGGGCCATCGGCACACCGACCGTCGTCACCATCCCCACCGGCAAGGGCGGGCTGTACGCCATCACGGCCGCGTGCGACAACAGCGGACTCCTCTCCTCCGCCGCCCGCGGGCTGATCCACCTCTCCGTCACCTCGGCCGTCACCGGCGTGGCGCCGACCTACCGGTCACCGATAGAGGCGCTGGGCGACATCGCCTCCGTTGCGGTCCCCGCGATCCCGCTGGCGGCCGGTGACACGTTCACGGTCCAGATCCTGGCGGACATGGCCGCGTCCGGCACGCTCCAGGCGTGGCTGTCCTGCTACCGCGTCGGGAACTGAGGAGGCAGCATGGCGACCAAGCGGTACCAGGAGTGGAACGCGCTCGGCCGTCCGCTGGCGCCTGCGCAGCCGATCCGCGAGATCGTCGAGCGGATGAACGACGCCTACCCCGAGGCCGCCAAGGCGCACCTGTTCTCGTGGCACGCCGACGATGCGCACTACCAGGCGGTCAACCCGCTCGATCACACCCCGTTCAGCAACACCCCATGGCCGGACCCGCTACCCGGCTGGATCGTGTGCGCGACGGACATCATGCACCGCCCTGATCTCGGCGTGGACTGCGAAGTGCTGTTCCCCTACTGGCTGGCGGAGGCCGAGGCCGGGCGGATGCCGTGGCTGAAGTACATGATCTGGCGCCGCAAGAGCCACAGCGTGCGCAGCAACTGGGTCGCCAAGCCCGCGGACGACCACGACGGCCACATCCACCTATCGATCCGCACCGACCACCTGAAGACGTCGCTCGGCTCGTGGGAGCTGGTGCCGGGCAAGGCAACGAGGAAGGGACGCGACGTGATCACCGTCATCGAGGACGCCGACAACCCCGGCACCTTCTACGCCTGGTCCGGTGACCGGGTGCGGCGCCTGGACCTGACCGGCCTGCCCAACGGCGTCGGCGACGTCGGCTGGGTGCTGTCCGGGAAGTGGTCCGGGCCGGGCACGTCGGCGGCGCAGTGGGCCGTACACACCCGGGCGCAGTGCAGCAACGAGGTCATCGCGGCGGCGCCGCACATCCGGATTCCGCGGGTGCCGGTCCGGCTGCTGCCGGTGACGGTGGAGGCCGCGCCTGCGCCGGTGGACGCCGAGGCTGTCGCCGCTGCGCTGCTCGCGTCGCCGGGGTTCGCGGAGACGCTGGAGGATGCGGCGTTCGAGGGCGCGCAGCGCGCCGAGCAGGAGTAGCGGCATGGCGACGGTGGACCCGCCGCTCGGCGTTCTCACACTTCCACGGCTCAACGAGATATGGAGAGCGGTCACCTTGCACCCGCCCGTGGCGATAACGGCCATCATCTGCGCCACGGTCGCGTTCTGCTTCCTGGTGTGGTCGCTGACCCGGGCGAGTGATGCGACGGTGCTCGCGCTGGCCGTCAGCACGGTCGTCGGTGGCGCTCTCGGCGCGTGGACGAAGTTGCGCGGCAACGGCAAGGGCAAGGGCTGATTGCTCACGCACGTATCCGATGTTCTGAATGTCCCATATCGGCAAACTCATACGAACGGATGAGGTGAAGTGCCATGAAGACGTTGCAGGCGCTCGCCGAGTGGATGGCCCCGCGCGCGAAGGCTGTGGCGGCTGGCGTCGGCGCTGCGGTGCTCATGTTCAAGAGCGCACTCGCCGACGGTGTGACGATCGGGGAGTGGGTCGAGATCGTCAGCACCGCGCTGGCGGTGGCGGTCGCCACCTACGCCGTACCGAACGGGGCCAAGCCTGCCGCGGTGCGTCCGTCGCGGAATGGCACCCAGCCGTGAGCGGGCAGCCGGTCGGTCCCATCCTCGACGGACTGGACATCAAGGTCGAGCTCGAAGAGGGCGAACTTCTCGAAGGCGCGATCGTGCTGCTACTGACGGACCTCGGCGGTGGCGAGGGGCGTATGCGGTTCATCCACTCGGCGATCTCGTTCACGAAGCGGCTGGGGATGCTGCGGTACGCCCAGCTCATCGAGGAGCGCAACGTGCTCGAGGACAACGACGAATGACCGCCACCCTCCACTGTGTCGCGGCGCGTGTGCTCGGCCTGGTCTTGGCCGTGGCGGCGTTGAGCGCGGCGTGCGCCCCGGAGCACTGGCCGGCGTAGACTGGCTAAGGCTACGAGGCCAGGCTTCGAAACGGGACCGCCCCTGACCTACGGGTCAGGGGCGGTTCTTTTCGTTGTCCCACAAGGACTTTCGGCCATTCGATAGTCCACTTTAGACATAAAGAAAGCCCCCCAGGCGCTGCCGGCTAAACGGCGCCTGGGGGGCTGCTTTGTGCTTGCTACCGAGCGGTTAGCCGGACTGCTCGGGTCCGGCCATTCTACTTCCCGGTGCGCTTGCGCCGGTCGTGACGCTCACTGTACGAGTCGCCCTTGCGGGGGCCGTACGGAGCCCGCTTGGTGCTCCCGACTGCCGGTGAGACCGGCGCTTCGGGGAGCTCCGGCGCCGCCGCGTCATCCGCGGTGACCTCCGAAATGGCCGGTGCAGGCGTCTCCGCCTTGGGCTTGCCCGGCTTGGCCACGACCTCGATTGCCACGAGCAGAGCGATCGGCGCCCACCCGGCTACGGCCAGGTCGAGCGGCTGCGGTCCATAGTGGACCAGAGTCGAAGCCAGGTTGGCGGCGACCGAAACGGCCGCGCCGAGCCAGAACGCCGCGCGGGCCCAACCGCGGGGCATCCTGTTTGCCGCCTTGTCCTCAGCCAACGCCAGAGTGGCGATGAGCATGAGACCGTCCACCGAGAGCGGGATCGCCGTGGCCAGGGGCCGCGGCTGGTGGGCGAGGATGGCCACCTCGTAGATGTGGCCGAAGCTGACGTAGGCGGCGACGCCGGCCACGATCAGGAAGCTGATCGCGTAGCCGATCCGGCGCCATGTGCTGCGAGTGTTGCTCTGCATTGGTCCTCCCAATGTCCCCGACGAGCTCGTCGGCGGTGGCCACTCAGCCACCGGACCCGGGCGCGCGATGCGCTGCCAGCATGGGTTTCGCTCTAGTCGGGGTGGTGCTGGCCGGGGCGGTTGCCCCGCCCCGGCCGTCGTGCTTCAGAGCGCTGCGGCGGCCGCGCCAAGCGCGACCATCGCCTCGGTCACCTGCGTGTAGTCCAGCCAGACGGTCGCCGTCTGCCCGTTGCCCTCGTTCACGACCAGCTGCACCAGGGTGCTGCCGGGCTCGCGGACGACGGTCACCAGGCCGGCGGGGTCGAATGCTGCCCGGACGCCCGGCTGGGTGTTCACGCTGATGTCGATCTGCTCCATGTCCGTCTCCCTCGGACTGGCACCCCCGGTTGGGGTGCGGGAGTGGACCCCGCAGCGTTGCAGCTGCGCTGTGGCCTTACGTCCCTGCGGTCGTAGCGGACTGCCGTGAAGGCATCTCGCGGGTCCTTGGCCCCCGGGCGCCGGTCGCGCGTTGGCGCGGTGTCGTCTGCCTCGGGGGCGGTGCCGGTCTTCTCCCGCCCGGCGTGGGCTACCTGGATCGCTGTGCCCCTGGTTCACGGGCCCGGTGATGAGCGGGGGTTCCGGTGTGGGTCTCGGCTATGTGGTTGTACCTCTACAGTACACCGCACGGTGTATCTCTGCAAGGTAGAACGATCGGGAAGCACTCGCCGTCCCGCGAATCTCCTGTGACTTTGGTCACACCGCGCGGTGTAACTGCACGCATACCCCACGCGGTGTACCGTGGTGCGCGTGAGGGAACTCGTCGGCAACGCCGAGGCCGCCGACTACGTGGGCGTCAGCCTCAACGCCTGGCGCCCCTACGTGGCTCGCGGCCAGGCCCCGGCGCCCGTGCGCCGTGAGGTCCAAGGCGGCCACGCGCTGCCCGTGTGGACCACGGCCCAACTCGACGCATGGAAGACTTCCCGGCCGGGGCGGGGGAAGAAGAGGGCGGCGGCGTGATCCGCCTGCGCCGCCGCTCCCTCGTCGACCTTCTCGCCGACGCGATCGCCCGCGACCCCGGTGACGCCCCCGCGGTCTACCTCGAGGCCGACATCATGGCCGACGACATGCAGCGGTACGCCCCCACGGCCGAGGACCCGATGGAGGATCGGGCCCAGCCCGTTCGGCCGATCTGATCACACCCACCCGGCCGCCACGGTGGACGCCATGACTACACCACCTGCGCAGCCAACCGCGGTACGTCTCGATTCTGGCGCGAACCGGAGCATCGGCGTCGCCTACGCCCTCTGGGCGTTCACGGGGTTCTTCGGCGGTCACCGCTTCTACCTGCGCCGGTCCGGCTCCGGCGTGCTGTACCTGTTCACCGTGGCGCTGTTCCTGGTCGGCTGGATCGTCGACGGCTTCCGGCTCCCGACGATCGTCCGGCAGGTCAACACCCGCGGCTACTAGCGGGGGGTTCCCGCCGGCCGGGCCCTCAACGGCATCCGGCCGGCGGTCTGTGCGCCGGTTTCACCGGCTCGGCGCGCATCGCACCTGTCATGACAGTACACTGCCTGTCATGACAGCGCGCAACCCTTCGGGCGGAGATCGTCATGACAACCTTGGCGGCATGAGCGGCCGGTCCGGGCAGGGGACACCCCGCCAGACCGTGCGCTGCCCCGAAGACCTCTGGATCGAGTTCGGGGAGAAGGCGGGCGACCAGGAACGCTCCGAGGTGTTGCGCCAGTTCATCCGCTGGTATGTCGGCAAGGGGGAGCTGCCGCCGAGGCCGGGAAGCGAAGACCCCCCGGCCTCGCAGTGAGACCGGGGGATCCGCTTGCACGTGCTATTGCACGTGCACTGTCATGACGCTCATGCTGCCTGTGCGGGGGGCTCGGGCCGGGTA
>Ga0315910_10001025_pt1 | contig 26323 bp, 16 predicted proteins | sample EdamamesoilMG_FD_204470 | JGI IMG/M metagenome (GOLD analysis project Ga0315910, IMG submission 204470) | Garden soil microbial communities collected in Santa Monica, California, United States - Edamame soil | ecosystem: Environmental > Terrestrial > Soil > Garden | place: USA: California... | reverse complement strand
CCGGCGCATGCTGCGATGGCCGGAGATGCCGGCGTCAAGGCCAGAGCCCAGTGAAGATCGTGCATATGCCCGACGACAACCTGCTGCTTGCAGCACTGCCGACGGTCGCGAGGCGGCGACTCACGGCCGATCGCGCGCCGGTCAACCTCACTATTTCGGAAATCCTGAGCGAAGCCGGCGATCGCATTCGTTACGTCTACTTTCCAATCGACGGCTTCATCTCGCTGATCACGCCAGCCCAGGGGCGGGGACAGCTTGAGATCGGCCTTGTCGGCTGCGAAGGAATGCTTGGCGTGCCGCTGCTCCTCGGTGTGAATGTGTCGCCGCTCCGCGCGATGGTGCAGGGCGCCGGACGTGCCTGGCGAGTAGATGCCGCGACTCTGCAGCAGGAACTCGCGGCTAACGCGGGTCTGCGCACGTCGCTCAACCGCTACCTGTACGTGTTCCTCGCGCAGCTCATGCAGACGGCTACTTGCACTCGATTTCATCTCATCGAAGCGCGCCTCGCCCGCTGGCTGCTCATGACGCGAGACCGGGCTCATTCGAATCAATTCCATATCACCCATGAATTTCTCGCATTGATGCTGGGAGTTCGCCGAGTGGGCGTGACCAGAGCGGCAAGCGCGCTGCAGCGCCGGCGGCTGATTCGATACCGCCGCGGCGATATATCCATCCTGGATGTGCGAGGGCTCGAGCGCGCCGCTTGCGCCTGTTATGCCATCGACAAGCAAATTTATGCGCGCGTCTTGAGCCGCAAGAACAGGGAGGCAGGGGCGGCCGCAACAGGTGCCGCATTGCTGGCAACGCAGATCGTGGATTCGATCGCTTATTGAGGCCCGAGGGGCGTCAGCGCGGGGAATGCCCGCAGCGAACTCTTGCTGTTTCGTCCCATGATTTTTGCCTGTGCAGCGAGCCTGCCCGCCGCCTCCCTCGTGTGCCGGCAGGCATCTGACGTTGCGAAGTCGGCGCAACGACACGTCCAGCCGCCGCCGAATCGGTAACCAACCCGAAATCGATCGATGAAGTAGTCCGCGCGCTCAATCGCACCTCGACGTCCTGTTGTTCCCGGCGGATAGCTGGGCGAAATCATCAGGGGTTCCATACCGTGCTCCTTGGACCTTGTGCGATCGTGCACTTCATGCGCGTCCGAGTCGGTGCGCTGGAGTACATAACATCCGCAGACAATGTCTGGTTCATTGAGAATCTTCCGTCAGGTCTGCGAACAGGTGAAGCCGGCCGTTGTTGAGCACGCCGTACACTTTCGCGGCGTTGGTGACATCGGCGACCGGATCGGCCGTCAGAAACACCACGTCGGCCTCGAGGCCAGGTTCAATGCGTCCGGTCCGATTGCCCATGCCGAGGAGGTCCGTCGCGCCCGATGTCGCCATGCGCAGGATTGCCCAGGCCGGAATGCCGGCTTTCTGGTGCAGTCCCAACTCGCGCGCGTAGTAAGGACCGCCGCCTGCGCCATCGGTCCCGATCATCATGGGAACACCCGCCTGGTGGAGAATGGCGCCTAACTTCAGGACCTTTGGCATGACGGCGCGGGCGCGCTCGTAGTCCCCTGGCGTCCAGCCGGTATTGCTGGCCTGGAGTTGCTTGATCGCGATTTCGACAGTGCCGGGATACGAATAGCGGCGAACCATCTCGAGATCCGGGAAGGCGCGGTTGGGATCGTCGATGTTGTAGACGAGATCATTGACGAGGAAGGTCATGTTCGTGACCACGCGCTTCCGGGCCAGCAGGTCGACGAGCCGACGCATCAACGGACCGTCGTAGTCGACCCGTTCAAACCATCGGTAGAAGAACTTTGAATCGGGACCGAGCTCGGCGAGGTACTGCGTCCGCTGCTCCGGCTCCAGCAGATCCGGACTGGTCGGCAATGCGTGTTCCAGACCGTCGATGCCGAGTTCCGCGGCCCGCGTCCAGGAAACCTTGTTCAAGTGGGCGATGGCTTTCAATCCGTGCTGGTGAGCGACCCGGATTCCAGTGGCCAACTCTTCCTCGCTCAGGTCGACATAGAGCTTGAAATACCGCATCCCCAGTTTGGCCTGGCGCGCGCCTTCGGCCTGCCATTGCGCCTCGGTTCGCGGATAGGTGAACGATGCGCCGCCAAACGGCGGAGGCTCGATCACGGAGCCGGCGTGCACAGCCTCGGGCCCCAGCCATTGGCCTGTCGCGATCATCCGGTCGTAGCGCGCATTCGCTTCCGGGTCTCCGCCGGGGTTACGGACGGTGGTTACGCCGAATGCCAGGGCGATACGGCCGCTGTGTTGAGTCAGCTTGTCGTCGCTCGTCATGGTGACCGACACCTGGCCGTCGACAACCTTGAACTCCGGAGGCGCACCGGTGATGTGCGCGTGCGCGTCAACGAAACCCGGCAGCGCGTATCGTCCGGCCAGGTCGATCACTCGATCGGGCTTCAACGAGGCAGGTGGCGCGCCAACGCCCGTGGCGGCGATCCGTCCATCCTTGACGAGGATGTAGGATTTCGCGGTGCGGGTTTCCTTGACCGGGTCGATGAGAGTCAGGCCGGTATACAGATCGGCAGCGGCTCCCGCCTTGTTTGCCGTGCCGGCTTGAATGAGGGCCAGGAGAATTACACGCAGCGTCGTTCGAAACATGCTCTTGATGGCCATGGGGCGTTCCAGGGTTTTCCGCTCATTGCGGACCCTCCATTAGTCTCGGCGCCTTGCGGCTGGCTTACATTTTCGGATCGATGTAAGGATTTTTCGGCCGCGGAGACTATTGTCTGAATGCCACTCGACGCACATGAAGTCGTGACGAAATTTGCCCCCGCGCTCGCGAGGATCGCGGCCTCGTACGAGCGCGATCCCGCTTTGCGGGACGAACTGCTGCAGGAGATTTTGATGGCGGTCGTTTCTTCACTGCCACGCCTGAAAGATCCCGACAGGTTGAAGCCGTTCCTGTTTCGCATTGCCCACAATCGCTGCCTGACCCATGTCACCCAGCGGATACGTGAACGCGCCAGCCAGGAACCTCTGGACGATCTCGCCGTGGAAACGGCTGGCCAGGATCAAGCGCTCATCGAGCGGGAACGCGGCCAGCGACTACTCGAAGCCATAAGGCGACTCGCACTGCCTTACCGGCAAGTGATGACGCTGATTCTCGAGGACATGAGTTACGAAGAAATCGCCGAGGCCCTCGCCATCAGCGTCGCCAACGTCGGAATACGCGTGAACCGGGCCAAACAACAACTGAAGGTATTGCTCAAACATGAATGACGACTTCCTTCTTCGTTTGCAGGCCGATTGGCAGTCGCAAGACAACGATGCGGACAAGGTCTTGCGTCGCCTGCGCCGGAATCGCTGGACTCCGCATATCGTGCTCGGGGCGGAGATCCTGGTTTGTGCGCTGGCCTTCATGGTCGGGCTCTGGTTCGCATGGATTGCCATGCATGACGCGCAGCACAGGCTCCTGTTCGCCCTGAGTGCCGCGGTCTTGCTGCTGGTTGCGCCGGCGCTCTGCGTGGCCGGCGTGATGGCGCGACGTCCGAGCCTTGCTTGGGACGTCGAAACACCCGAATCCCTCCTGGAGGTCGGAATTCGTCGCGCCGAGTCGTCGCTGCGTGCGATTCGAATCGGGCGCTGGCATGTCGCGATCATCGCGGCGTTCGTGATCACGCTCTGGATGGCCGAGGCGCTGGGCTTCATTCACGCCATCGATTTCCTGATCCTGTACACCACGGTCAGCCTGGTCGTATCCGTTGCGAGCTGGCTCTGGATGCGCTGGCGGGAAAATGGTGTGCGAAGCGAACACGCCGCCTGTGTTCGTCTGTTGGCAGCGCTTCAGGTCGACAACGGGATCGACTCCTGAGCAAGGGCGAGAGTTAGACTCGCGCGCAGTCCTCTAACGACTACTTCGGTCGATCGAGCACCGGTTCGCCGGTTGGCGGTCGCGTCAGTGAATCCCCGGGGGTGATGACTCCCGTCGTCATCTGCCGGTGCAGCTTCCATTCCCCCTCCACGCGCTTCCAGATCTCGAGTGCCTGGCCGCGCGCGTGCACGTCGCCGTTTTTCTGAGTCTGCGAGAGCCCGACCACGTGCCAGGCAACGTCGTCGGCAATCGCGATTTCGTGGCTCACCGCCACCAGCTTCCCGCGCGTCACGGCTTCGCGTAGCGCCCGTATGGCAGCCTCGCGGCCTGTCACCGTTGCCGCATTTCCATCGAGGAGTTCGACTTCCTCGGTCATGGTCGCGGCGAGGGTGGCCGCGTCCTGCGCATTGACGGCCGCCATCCAGCGATGGATCGCGGCTTCGAGCGCAGCGCGTTCGGAATCCGCGGCGGGCACCGTCGTGCACGCGAGCAGGCCGGCGACCATCAAACCTGCCCATTGCGCAACGCGCCAGAGTGCCTTGTTCATATGTGTAGTAACGCACGAGTCGTGCGACCGGTCTCCAGGAAGGGGGTCTCCCGAAAGTGAAAGGGCCCGCACCGTTGCCAGTGCGGGCCCCGAGACGAACCGATCAGTCGATCGTCCTCAATGCCGCTTCTTCTGCACCGCTTTCACCGCGGCTTCCGCGTTGATGAAGCCGTAGCCGTCGAGCTGGCTATAACCGTTTCCGATCAGGTTGAAGAACTCGCCGCTGAACGGGAAGCCGCCTTCGAACTTGCCGAAGAACCGCGCGCCGCCTGGGACGAACTTGCCCGAGGGGATCAGCACGCCGCCGCCGAGCAGGTCGGCGGAGTTGCCGCCAGCGGCACCGCCGGGTCCGAACACATCGGATTCGTCCCGATCCATGCCAAACGACAGCGAATCACCGCTGGCGAACGATCCCGGCAGGAACTGCAGGTCGAGTTGTTTCCACTGCCCCGGCAGGCCGGGTGCATCCGCGGGCAGCGAGAACGCGGCCTGGATGTCGAGCGCGGTCAGGCCTTCCGTACGACCCACGATGAAGGGTTGTCCCGGTGCCGGTGTCGGCGTGGTCCGCTCGTCGAACACGATGGCGCCCGAATTCGTCGGGTTGGCGCCGGTCCCGTTGAGCGACAGGTTCGCGAGCGCACGAGCGCCGAAATGCGTGACCGTGAACACGTTGGGATCGAACTGGCTGATCGCGTTCGGATCCGCGTTCGCGTCGATCGCGAGGAAGTTGCCTCGCGACAGCGCGAAACCCCACGAGAAGTACGGATCGAGATCGTGCGCGAACGCACTGTCCTGCAGGATTTCCCGCATCTTCTTCGGTTTCACCTTGCCCGGACCGCCCGCGGCGTCCAGCACCAGCGCGGCAATCGCCGCGGCATGTGGCGCCGCCGCGCTCGTGCCGAAGAAGTTTGGGAACGTGTCGTCGTCGTTGGCCGTATCTGACGAGAAGAATGTCGTGTTGGCGCCGTCCATCGCCGCGAGATCAGGCTTCTGCCGGTACTCCACGTGCCGCAGTCGCCTGCTGTTCTTGTCGAAGTAGATGGTCGACGGACCGGGCGAGGTGAACGCCTCGGGCACGAACGGCGCGAAGAACGGATAGGCCGCGACACCGATCGCGCCCGCCGCCGAGTTGTGCCCGTAGGTCACCGGGTCCAGGTAGCTGGTGTATTCCTGCGGGCTGGTATTGCCGAAGCCCACCCAGCGGATCCGGTCCGCCACGTTACGGCTCGGGGTCGGCGTGTTCGAACGCGCGATCACGATCTGTACCCCGATGGTGGCGTTGATGCCGCCGAGCTCGATCGGGCGATTCGTGAGTGTGTTCGCCTCCGCCAATGCACCGAGGAACTGTCCGGTGGAGCGGAAGAACAGCAGGTTGTAATCCGACAGCACCGGCTCGGGCAGCTCGGCATTGGAGACTTCATAGCGGAAGTCGCCACCCTGGGTGGGGACGAAGCTCGTGACGACGACCGTGTACGTTCCGGTCGCCGGCAATTCCAGCGCGATGAACTCGGGGTTCGTGCCCGTATCCTTCGACGCGATGAGCTCGTTGGTCGGGCCGTACAGGTCCAGCACGATGTCCGGAATCGACGTTCCGGTCGTCGTCGTGTCCCCGTCGACGAACACCATGACCGCCTGTCCCGCCGTGCCGCTGAAGGTGAATTCCGCGGAACCGCCCGTGGGGACCGTGCCGGTACCCGAAGTGAGCGGCGCGCCGATGGGAGTTGGCGGTTTCGAGTCGAACGGTTCGTTCCACTGCAGAACGATGGTGTTGCTGCTTCCCGGGTTGGCCGTGAACTGGACGGTCTGCGCGATGTCGACCGCGGCGTTGCCCGCGAAATTGTGGAAGCCGCCCGCATACAGCGCCGCGGGCACGTTCGAAAAGTTCAGATTCGTGTTGGCCCATGAAGCCGGAGCGCCCGGGACGATCTGGATCTTCGAGTCGTACGCCTGCGTTGCCGGACGGTTGCCGGCCGAGGAGAAGTACGACACGCCTTTCGCCACGACCTCGTCGACCGTCTGCGCGACGATGCCGTCCTGGAAGAACGGTTCATCGAGATAGATGATGTCGTCGACGATGACGTCGGCCTTGAATCCCGCGCGGAAGTTAGTTGCCGTCGGATCGCCCGCGAGCGCGCGAATGTTGTCCGCGAAGCCGAGTTGCCCGGTGTTCGCCGTCGCGAAGCCGAGTTTCGCCTTCGGCGCGAGGTCGTGCACGATCTGCAGCATCGCGCGGCCTTCGTCGCTGCGCGCAGGGAAATCTTCGAGGACGACCACCGGCTCGGTGTTCCCCAGAGGATTGCCCGGACCCGGCAGGTCGCCGGTCGAGATGTCGAGTGCCGCGCTGTTCGCGGCCACGTTGGTGTCATAGCTGTCGGACATCACGCCGACCGTGATCCCCGAGCCGTCGACGCCCGCGGGAAGTTTGTTCACGCGGTGCTGCACGATGCCCTGGCTGTCGGTGGCGCCGACGTTGGTTTCCATCGGGCCCGAGGCCACGACCGATGACACACCCTTGGTGTTCGCGACGCTCAGGAGCTGTTCAATGGGGACGTAAGCTTCGACGAGACCGGGGCCGTAGGACAGGTCCGACGCGACGACTTCGACGCCACCCATCTTCTGCAGCGATCCGAGTGTCGAGGCCTTCGTCGAGCTGCCGTCGAGCGAAATCCGGACCAGCGCGCGGTTAGCATCGTCGAATTGCACCGGCGAGCTGACCTGGACATCGGATTCGTCACTTGCCGCGGCACTGCGTGCAAGGGCGCGGGGCGCCGGAGGCGCGACGAGCTGCTTCAATCCTTCCCCGAGTTTTGCCGTTTCATCGCCCGCCAGCGCCGTGGCCGGCGCGAGCGAAAAAGTTACAACGATCGAAAGACCGATCCGCGCGAGATTTGCCGCGCGGACGCGCCATCCCTGACTTTTCATGCTGGTAGCTCCCTGCTTGTTTTGGACGGCGGCACGGGTTCGGAAATATCGAACGCGGTGCCGAGTGGACGCCGAAGCTACGCCTGAGGCCGCGGAGGTTCAATAAGAAAGCGCAAACGAAAGGCTGCCCGTCAGTCCGGACGCGACTCCATCAGCGCGGCTGACGATCCGTCAATGCAGCCTCTCCCCACGTCACCGAAAGCGCCTCGTTCTCGTTGGCGGCGCTGCGGGCGACGAGTTCGATCACCTTGATACCGGCGACGTCGGCCTCGATCGGATCGGCCGGCATGCCCCATTTCAACGGCCGGCTCTCGGCCAGTCGCTTGCCGTCCCCGTACACCGTGAAGGTCACCGGGTGGGTCTTGTCGGTCGCGGAGTCGTCGACGCCGATCTTCGCCGTGAAGCGCCGGTAGCCCTCGTTGCGCACTTCGAGCCGCGAGTTGGCGAGGATTCCGATTCCGGAGGCGTAGGTCTTGCGAGCGATTTGCAGCGTCTGTCCATAAGGAGCGCTGTCCGCACGGGCGCCGCCCCAGCCGGCGTATTGCGGACGATCGCCGGGGCTGCGCGTACCGCCCCAACCATAGGCCGTGCGGAAGATGCCGGGATCGGGAATCGGGCGCGTCACGCCATCGACGGCGGGATTCACCTTGCCAGGCTGTTCGGAAAGATAGAGACCGTCCGCCAGCGCGCGCGTGCCCCGTGCACGAAAGATCGCCGTCTCGCGCGGCGCGACGCGCAGCTTGGTTTCCTTGGTGAAGGTGATCTGCTTTTTCGTCCACAGATCGGTCATTTCCACGGGCGCGTCGTCGCGCAAATTCATCCGGGTGGCCTGCAGGTTCACGTCCATCGGGTCCCAGCCGCGATTGAAAACGGCCACGGCCTTGTCCCCATTGCCGAGCGTCTTCACCAGGATCTGCAGGTCGCTCGAGTCATGGGCGACCGTCGCCTGGTTTCCCGCGGCGTCCTGGTTGAGCGCGATGATGTCGGCATTGCCGAGCACCTCCATCAGCGAAGCCGGCATGGTCGGCAGGTCGGCGCCGATGAGCAGCGGGGCGTTCATCATCGCCCACAGCGCGAAGTGCGAGCGCGCCTCGGTGAGGTGATTCGCGTCGAAATCCCCGGCGCCGATGTGCAGCATGTCCGGGTCGTTCCACGAGCCGGGATGCGCGTAGAGCGCGCGATGCACGGCGCTGTCGTAGTTGACCATGAGCCGGCCCCACGCCGGCGAGATGTCGTCGCTGGTGCGCGAGACATTGCCCATGTCCTTCGCCCAGGCGCGCACGTTGGCCGCGCCCCAGATGCACAGCGAGTAGACGAAGTCGCCGTCCGGATTGTTGCGAACGATGGCCGCGCCGACGCGGCGGAACAGGTCCTTGACCGCGGGAACATCGGTGCGCGAGATGGCGCCGAGATCCAGGATGGGGGTCAGTATGCGGGCTTCGCCGGCTTTCACTTTCGGCGAGTTCGGACCGAAATCGCGCAGGCCGCAGCCGTCGACCTTGATGTAGTCGAAGCCCCATTCGCGGAAATAGAGCGCGATGTCCTGGTCGATGTAGTCGTGCAGGCCGACTTCGCGTTCCTCGACGCTGCCCTTGGGAAGGTGTTCGGGCGTGGTGCTCCACGCCTGCGCGCAGGTGTTGCGGCCCATGTCCGAATAGATGCCCGCCTTGAGACCCATGGCATGCAGCTTGTCGGTGAACGGCTTGAACGAGGGCGTCTTCTGCTTGCGGGTGACGGCCGAGGGAAACTTGTCGGTGCGGACGATCAGGTGGCCGTCGGGCATGCGACGTTTCGCCGCCCAGCCGTCGTCGAGGTTGATGTAGACGTAGCCCTTGCTCGCGAGTCCACTGTCGACGATGACTTTCGCCGAGCCCAGGACCTTCTCTTCATCGACCGCGCTGGCGAAGGCGTTCCAGGAATTCCAGCCCATCGGAGGGGTGGGGGCGCGGCCGGCGGAGTAGGCGGTCCATTTGCCCGTCGGTGCCAATGGATCGACGCCCTGCGCCTGCGCGGCGGAGCAAGCAAGGACCGCGGCGAATGCCGCCGCCGTGAATCTGTTCATGCTGGAAATTCCTCTCGAACGGGTAGGAACGCCATCGTCAGCATTCCACGATCGCCTTCATCACGCCGGTCTCGGGCTTCATCCACTGGAACATCACTTCGGGGACGGATGCCAGCGGGGCGCGATGCGTGTTGAGCGCCGTGGTGTCGATGCGTCCCGAACGAATCGCATCCATCACGCGCGTCACGTCGGCGAGCGTGGCATTGCGGCTGCCGAGCAACGTGGTCTCGCGGCGATGGAATTCCGGATCCGAGAAGCTCACCCGATCCGGAACGATGGACACCAGCACGTAGCTGCCGGCGTGAGCGACGAAGTCGAACCCGGCTTCCATTGCACGGACGTTGCCGGTGCAATCGAAAACCACGTCGAACATCTCGTGCCGGGTGATTTCGAGCAGACGTGCACGCGTTTCGTCATCCAGAGTCACCAGGGATTCGGCCCGGCCCAGGCGTTTGACCAATCCGAGTCGATCGGGCCGCGCGTCGAGCACCGTGACGTGCGCGTGCTTGAGCGCGGCGAAGAGCAATACGGCGACGCCAATGGGGCCGGCGCCCACCACCAGCACGCGATCGCCGGGATTGATCGTCGCGCGTTCGGCGGCATGGGCGCCGATGGAAAGAAATTCCACCATCGAGATCTGGTCGAGGCTGAGACCGTCCGCGCGCCGCACGAAGGGCTGCGGCACCGAGATGTATTCCGCCATGCCGCCATCGCGGTGGACACCCAGCACTTCGAGCCGACTGCAGCAGTTGGTCCGGCCCTTCGCGCAGGCCTGGCAACGACCGCACGATAGATAGGGCATAACGAACACCGCGTCGCCCGTCTTGAATTCCGATCCCGCCGGCGCCTCGGCCACTTCACAGCCCAGTTCATGACCCATGACGCGCGGATAGGAAAGGTAGGGTTGCGTGCCCCGCACGATGTGCATGTCCGTACCGCACACGCCCACGCGGCGAACGCGCAACAACACGTCCTCGCGACCGCGTTCAGGAACAGGGCGCTCCGCGATGATCAGGCTGCCCGGCGAATTGCAGATAACGGCTTTCATGGTCTTCCAGCGTCATCAAGACGTTGGCACAGAGGCTCCCGCGTGAAACAGATACATATATAGATGCGTATAAATTGGTACAAATATCGGCCTTGTGGTGTATCGATGCCAATCTCATGATCCCATCGATCAAAGAGGTGAAAGATTTGGGCAGTCCCCATGGCTGATCCGGCCGCCAGGCCCTGCCGTTCACGCGGCGGCGCGCGGCGCGCGTTGATTGCCGTTACGCTGGTATCCAGCGTGGCGCTGGCCGACGACGCGCCCATGAAGGGCTCGGAAAAGTTCTTCGACCACTACTGTTCCGAATGTCACTACGAAGACGCGAGCGGTGGCCTCGATCTGAGCGTGCTCACGTTCGATCCCGGTAACAAGGACAACTTCGCCAGCTGGGTGAGGGTGCTCGACCGGGTCTCGGCCGGCGAAATGCCGCCCAAGAAGAGAACGAAGGACCGCCCCACGCCGGAGGACCTCGCGACCTTCACGCACACCGTTTCATCCGTTCTCACCACGGTCGAGCAGGAAGTCACAGCCCGGGACGGCCGGGCAATCCAGCGCCGGCTGAATCGCTACGAGTACGAGAATGCCCTGCGGGACTTGCTGAACGTCCCGTGGGCGCAGGTGAAGGACAAGCTGCCCTTCGACGGCGAAGCCTGGCGATTCAACAAGAGTGGCGAGGCGCTCGACGTTTCCTTCGTGCAGATGGAGCGCTACCTGACCGCGGCCGACTACGCGATGCGCCAGGCGATGTCGGCGGCCTTCGAGCGGCCGGCAAAATCGGTGCGCAAGATCTACGCGCGCGATGCCATCGGGCAGCGTTATCGGCCGAGCGAGAACGGCACGCTGTCCGACCGGCTCATGTTCCCCGTACTCGACTCGCACGCGCAACCCGAGGTGCGCGCGGGGCGCGCGCCCAACTCCAGCCCGGAGACGCGCGAGCGCGAGGCCGTGGGCAAGGTGTCCAGCATCTTCAGCGATGCAGGTCAGTACGGCTGGGGATTCAACGCGCCGGTCGCCGGACGCTATAGCATCCGGCTCAAGGGCTACTCGGTCTGGGTGAGCGGCGGCGGAATCGGGCGCTGGTTCTACGAGGGCCAGGGCGCGGAGAAGGCGCCGGTGTACTGGTTGCCCGTCTGGCACCGGCCCAATGCCGATGAAATCTGGCCCGGACGCAACAACGAGCCCATCGGTATCTACGCCCAGAGCGTCGGTCAGACCCGGCCGATCGGTGTCATGGACTTCACACCGAAGCCGACCGTCGGCGAGATCGAAGTGCAGCTGGCGGGCGGCGAGGGCATCCGCACCGACGCGATGCGCCTCTTCCGCACGCGCGTCAACGGCACCGACGAGCAGTACGTCAATCCGCTCGCGACGAAGGAGGGCATGCCCGGTTATGCCGTGCAATGGCTCGAGGTGACCGGGCCGCTCGACGATTCACGCGCGGCGAGTGGTTATGAGTTGCTGTTCGGCGACTTGCCGATGCGCAAGCTCGGCGCCGGCGAGAAGGGCGGTGTGCCGCTCGAATCCGTGACCCCCTACGTGAGTCCACCGGTCGGCGGCCCGACTTTCAGCGGGCCTCCCGGTGCGGGCGGTCCGGGCGGATTCCCCCGCAACCCCATCGTCAACGTGAAGGTCGAAGTGCTCTCCCAGGCGCCGCAAGCGGATGCCGAGCGGCTGCTGCGCACATTCATCCAGGCGGCTTACCGGCGGCCGGTCGAAGAATCCGAAGTGCAGCGCTTCCTCGCGCTGTTCAAGCGCGAGTTCGATCTCGGCTCCGGCTTCGCGCGCTCGATGCTCACCGCCTACACCGGCGTGCTGGTCTCGCCGGGCTTCGTGTTCATCGAGGAGCGGCCAGGCAGGCTCGACGACCGGGCCCTCGCCACGCGCCTGTCGCTGTTCCTCTGGAATTCCACGCCTGACGCGGCGCTGCGCGCCCTCGCCGAACGCGGCGAGCTGCACAAGCCCGAAGTGCTGCGCAAGGAAACGGCGCGGCTGCTCGACGACTCCAGGTCGCGCCGCTTCGTGGACGCGTTCACCGACTACTGGCTCGACCTGCGCAAGATCGACGACACTTCACCGTCGGCGACTATCTACAACGATTACGAGCTGGACGAGCCGCTCAAGACCGCGGCGATGGAAGAGACCCGGTTGTTCTTCGCAGAGCTGCTGCGCGCGGATCTGCCGGCGCGCAACGTCGTCGACGCGGATTTCACCTACCTGAACGAGCGTCTCGCCAATCACTACGGAATTCCGGGCGTGGCGGGCGCCCACATGCGCCGCGTCAGGCTGCCGCGCGGCAGCGAGCGCGGCGGGCTCATGACCATGGCCAGCGTGCTCAAGGTCACCGCCAACGGCACGACCACGTCGCCGGTGTTGCGTGGGCACTGGATCACCGAGCGGATCTTCGGCATCGAGACGCGTCCGCCGCCGCCGAACGTGAAGGCCGTCGAGCCGGACATCCGCGGCGCGGTGACCATCCGCCAGCAGCTGGCCATGCACCGCGACAATCCGACGTGCGCGTCATGCCACAGGAAGATGGATCCGCCGGGTTTCGCGCTGGAGAGTTTCGACGTGATGGGAGCGCATCGCGCGCGCTACCGGGCGGTCGCCGAGAACGTGAAACCCGAGCCTGGCTTCGGCCTCAATGGCCAGGCATTCGCCTTTCACTATGGGCTCCCCGTCGACGCCGCCGGCGAGGTGCCCGACGGTCGCACCTTCCGCGACGTGAAGGAGTTCAAACGGCTGGTCCTGGACGACGAAGTGTCCATCGCGCGGAATCTCGCCAGGCAGTTGGTGGTGTTCGCAACGGGTGCGCCGGTGCGCTTCACCGAACGCGACCAACTGGAGCGGATCCTGCAGCACGCGAGCGCGCGCCATTACGGCGTGCGAACTCTGGTCGAGGAAATCGTTCAAAGCGGGTTGTTCCAAACCAAATGAACATGAAATTCAGCGCTCCCCATCTCGCCGTCCGAGCGGCCCTGTCGCGCCGCCGCTTTCTGCGGGGCATGGGTGTCGCGATGTCGCTGCCGTTGCTGGACGCGATGATTCCGAGGACGGCACGCGCCGCCTCCAGTGCCGCCACGGCCGCCCGGCCACGCCGCATGCTCGGCGTCTGCAACAACCTTGGGCTTCGGCCCGACCTGTTCTTCCCCGCGGGCACGGGTCGGGAATACCAGGCTTCGCCCTATCTGAAACTGCTCGACGCGCACCGCAACGATTTCACGGTGATCAGCGGTGTCTCGCATCCGAATGTCGACGGTGGCCATCCTTCGGACATCAGCTTTCTCACGGCCGCGCCGCATCCGGCGAGCAGCTCCTTCCGCAATACCATTTCACTGGATCAATACATTGCCGAGCGTATCGGCACCCTCACGCGGTTCCCGTCGCTCACGCTCTCGGTCAATGGCGCGGCCCGCAGCCTTTCGTGGACGGGCAGTGGTGTTTCCATCCCGCCTGAAGAGAGTGCGTCGGAAGTTTTCAACCAGCTCTTTCTGCAAGGCACGCCCGAGGAGGTCGAGGCCCAGGTCCACAGGCTCGATACCGGGCGCAGCATCCTGGACGCCGTCGCAGACCAGGCGAAATCACTGCAGCGGGATGTCGGTGCGAGCGACCGCAGCCGTCTCGAGCAATATTTCACCAGCGTCCGGGATCTCGAGCATCGCCTCCAGGAATCACGCGAGTGGGAGCGCAAACCCAAGCCCGTGGTGAGCTTCACCCCGCCGCGCGAGATCACCAATGCCGCGCAGTACATGGACAAGCTGAAGGCCATGTATGACCTTGCGCGGCTCGCGTTCGAGACCGACTCGACTCGCGCCATCACGCTCATGTTGAACAGTGTCGCAACGCCGGTCATCACCATTCCCGGCGAGACTCTCACCGACAGCTACCACAACCTCTCCCATCACGGGAAAGCGGACGAGAAACTCGGGCAGCTCAAGGTGCTGGACGAGTGGCACATGAAGCTGTTGAACAGTCTCTTCAGCGACCTGAAGGCCGTGACCGAGGGCGGGGAGAGCCTGCTCGACCGCACGATGATCCTGTACGGCTCGAATCTCGGCGACGCCAACGCCCATTCGACCATCAACCTGCCCACGTTGTTTGCCGGCGGTGGGTTCCGCCACGGCCAGCATCTCGCTTTCGACCGCGCGCAAAATTATCCATTGCCGAATCTTTTCGTTTCGATGCTGCAGCGGATGGATCTCGACGAGGACAAGTTCGCGTCGTCGACGGGCACGCTGCGCGGCCTCGAGATGACATGAAGCGCCGCTTCGCGTTGTTCCTTGCCCTGATCGCCTCCGTTTCCACCGCTCACGCGGAGGAAATCGTGATCGACTTCGAGCAGGCGGAGATCGGCAAGCCCACGCCCAACTGGACCGAAAAAGGCGTGGTATTCAGTCTTGCCGGACCACTGACCCAGAGCAAGGCGGCGGGACGGATCATGTTCTTCCCGCATCTCGCGACGAATCACAAAGGCATCCTCAATGCCATGGCCACCGAACAGGCCATCCCCGTGCAGGCAGTGTTTCCGAACAGCGCCACCGCCGTCACGCTCGTGCTTTGGGGCTCGACCGGATGCCCCGCATTGCTCGAGGCTCTCGACAAGAACGGTGTGGTCGTTGACCGGGCGTCGGTGGCCGCCGCGCCCGGCCGCAAGGTCCCGGCCGAACCCGTCCCGTTCTTCCAGCTGACGGTGAAGGCTGCGGCAATAGCGGCCATCCGGTTCAGCGGACCGCGCAATGGCGAGTTCCTCGCCGCGGACGAAATCCGATTCACGCCCGCGAAGTGAAATTCGAGCGACTGCTGAAGAAAGTCCTACGCCGAGGCGGCAACTAGCGTAGCTTGAGCGCGCCTGGCAGTTGTCGCGCTGTCGGTTCCTGGTCCCCGCCGAGCTCCGGCACCCTTCCGCGGACCAAAATATCGCCCACTTTTGCGCTTGTGCGTGCTCGTGTCTGACGGGGCGTTCGTCCAACACCCCCGAGGATTCAAGATGACTCCACCGATGCGACTCGCATTCATCGGAAACTCGCTTCCGCGCCGCTGTGGAATCGCGACCTTTACCAGCGATCTGCAGCAGGCGGTTGCGGCTTCCCGTCCGGGTACGGAAGCCATCATCGTTGCGATGACCGATCGCGGGCAGTCGTACGCATACCCGCCAGCAGTTCAGATGCAAATACAGGATGAGTCGCTGGACGACTACGTTCGGGCTGCCGATGAACTGAACGCCGGAAAGTTTGACGCCGTGTCCTTGCAGCACGAGTTTGGCATCTTTGGCGGTGACGCCGGCGGGCACGTGGTGACGCTGCTGTCGCGGCTGAAGATGCCGATCGTCACGACACTTCACACGATCCTGTCCGAACCCGCGCCGAGTCAGCGGCGTGTGCTCAATGAGATCGTTGCCCTCTCTTCGAAGGTCATCGTCATGGCCGAAAAAGGCCGGGAGCTGCTGCGAGCCACGTACGCGGTTCCGGCGGAGAAGATCGAACTCATACCGCACGGGATCCCCGACGCTGCCTACGCCGACTCCAGCGCGGCGAAATCACGACGGGGCTTCACCGGCCAGTCGACGATCCTGACGTTCGGCCTGCTTTCCAAGAACAAGGGCATCGAAGTCATGATCGATGCCATGCCGGCGATCCTCGACCGGGCGCCGCACGCCGTGTACGTGGTGCTCGGCGCCACGCATCCGAACCTGGTGCGCGACCAGGGAGAAGCGTATCGCGAAAGCCTGGTCGCAAGGGCGCGTGAGCGAGGCGTCGAAAAGCAAGTCTTATTCCTCGATCAATTCGTCGACACGCCGACGCTGCTCGATTTCATCTCGATGTGCGACGTGTACGTCACGCCCTATCTGAACGAGAGCCAGATGACATCCGGCACGCTGGCCTACAGCTTCGGAATGGGCAAGGCGGTGGTTTCGACTCCGTACTGGCACGCGCGCGAGCTGCTGGCGGATGGGCGTGGTGTGCTGGTTCCATTCAACGACGTCGCAGCCATCGGCAAGGAAATCGCCGGCCTGCTGACCGACGACTTGCGGCGCGAACGAATGCGCAAGCGCGCGTACAAGAGCAGTCGCTCCATGACATGGGAGCGAACCGCCTCCAGCTACGCCGCTGTATTCGAAAACGTCCGCCGCGGAGTCGACGAGGAGCTGAACGGCGTGCGGAACGAAGCCACGCCCATGGTCACCAATCCGCCGCCACTGGTGTGCCTCGACCATTTCGAGCTCATGTGCGACGACACGGGCCTGTTTCAGCATGCAATCCATTCCGTGCCCGATCGTCTGCACGGCTATTGCGTCGACGACAATGCCCGCGCCCTGCTGGTCGCCGCGGCGCTCAACGCGCCGGGCGAGCAACCCATGACCGAAACCCAATGCATGCGCTTTGCCGCTTTCGTTCAACATGCGTGGAACCCGGATCGAAAGCGGTTTCGCAACTTCATGAGTTTCGACCGGCGCTGGCTCGAAGAAGTCGGCTCCGAAGACAGTCACGGGCGGTCGCTGTGGGCCCTGGGGGAATGCGCGCGCAGCGACGCAAATCCCGCGCGCCGGCGTTGGGCCGCCGCACTGTTCCTCGAAGCGCTGCCGGCTGCCGATGCGTTCGTATCGCCGCGCGCGTGGTCCTTCACGTTGTTAGGTCTGGATGCATACCTCAGGGCCGCTACCACGAATCCCTGGGCATCGGGCTTGCGTAGCCGGCTGGCGGAGCGGCTGGTGTCGAGCCTGAAATCGGTGGAGACGCCCGACTGGGTGTGGTTCGAGAAAAGCCTCGCCTACGAAAACGCGAGGATGCCGCAGGCGCTGATCATCAGCGGGATCGCCACCAACGACCGTTCCTTCGTCGCCGCCGGGCTGAGGTCGTTGCGTTGGCTCATGACGCTTCAAACTACGCCGGCCGGGTGCTTTCGGCCGGTCGGTTCGCAGAGTTTCGGCGAAGAGATGTGCACGCCACGGCCATTCGATCAACAACCCGTGGAAGCCGCCGCCACCATATCCGCGTGCCGCACGGCCTGGCGCGCGGATCCGGATCCCCGGTGGCGAGCAGATGCCCTGCGCGCATTCAGCTGGTTTCTCGGCCGCAACGATCTTTCGATTCCGCTCGTCGACGTCGATGCCGGCAGCTGCAGCGATGGACTTCATCCCGATCGCGCCAATGAGAACCGGGGCGCCGAGTCTGTCGTGTCCTGGCTTCTGGCACTGACCGAAATTCGTGAGCTGTATCGCGTCGGCAATCCTGCGATGAAGCCGAAGGTGATCCGTGAATCGCGCTTCGATGCACCCACCACGTCAACCACGCACTGAGAGGAAGTCTTGTCGCCGACGCCGTTTCTAAACCGCCAGGCCCTTTACCTGAGGCCCGATCCGTCACGCGTGGTCGTGCGTCCCTTCAAGCCCGCGACCGAGCCGCGCGACTTCAACCCGACCGACAAGTCCCGGGCCAACCATATCGTCGATCGTGTCCTGTCTCTCGATGCGGCGTCGGTGGCCACGCAACTCGCGGAGGTGCTCGAGAACTTTCAAGGCCGGCACCGCAATCTGCTCGACACCTTCGAGGCGCGGGCCGTTGAAATGGAAGAGGCGCTGGTCGAGCACGTGCGCTTCAGCAAGGAACAGCGCCGGCTGGTCGGCGCCTACTTCCTGCACGAATACTCGTTCGAAGCGGCGGCCCTGTTCAATCCAAGCATCGTGGCGCATCCGGATCAGGCGGGTGCGCCCGCGGGGGGAATGCGCTTTGTCCTGAGCCTGCGTGCGGTGGGTGAGGGCCACGTGTCATCGCTCACGTTCCGATCGGGCTCGATCGCCGCGGACGGCGCGGTGGACATCGAGCCCACCGTGCGACTCGCGGCGGTGCCGAAAGTGGACAAGCGCACACCGTGTGCGGACGGCGAAGCCATCGAGCTGAGTTTCAGCCCGGAGCAGCACATCAGCGAACGGGTCATTTTTCCGGTGACCGCATCCCAGTCGAACGGAATCGAAGATGCGCGCTTCGTGGAGTTCGCGGGCCCGAAGAAGATTTTCTACGCGACCTACACCGCCTACAGCGGCAAAGCGATTCGCTCGGAACTGCTGGAGACCGAGGACTTCCTTTCATTCCGCATGTCGCCCCTGCGGGGTGCGGCGGCGCAGAACAAGGGCATGGCGCTGTTTCCGCGCAAGCTCAATGGCCAGTACGCCATGATCGGCCGGCAGGACAACGAGAATCTCTACCTGATCTATTCCGATGACCTGCACCTCTGGGAGGGTGGCCGCGCCATCCTCAAGCCGCAATTTCCCTGGGAGTTCGTGCAGATCGGCAATTGCGGTTCGCCGATCGAGCTCGACGAGGGATGGTTGCTCCTGACGCACGGCGTCGGGCCGGTTCGCAGGTACTCGATAGGCGCGGTCCTGCTCGACAAGGCCGATCCTTCGAAAGTGCTCGCGCGCTCCCGCGAGCCGCTGGTGAGACCGGAGCCCTCGGAGCGGGAAGGTTATGTGCCCAACGTGGTGTACACCTGTGGCGCCCTGCTGCATCGCGGACTGATCGTGCTCCCGTACGCCGTGTCCGATACCTTCTCCAATTTCGCCACGATAAAAGTCAGCTCGATGCTGGCGCTCCTGCAGGCGTGACATCCGGTCGGCAGGCGCACGAGTCAGTGCAAAGCGCTGATTCGTTGGCGGCAGGCGCTGTGGTATTGATTGGGCCATGGCTCGAATACTGCTCGCATCGATCGTGGTGTCGTCAGCGCTGGCATCGAGCACCTTGGCAGCCGACGTCTCGCGGCGCACCTACGCAAACCCGGTCGACGTCGACTACCGCTACAACTTCGAGCAGATCAACCAGCAGATCTCCTACCGCACGGGCGCCGATCCGGTCATCGTGCGGCACAAGGACGCGTACTACCTGTTCATGACGCTGGCGGACGGCTACTGGCGCTCGACCAATCTTCTCGACTGGACCTTCATCACGCCGAACCGCTGGCCGGTCGCGAGCGTCGTTGCACCGGCTGCGATCTCCGATGGGGATCGCCTGGTGTTGATGCCGTCCACCACGCGGCCCGATCCCATCCTGGTATCCCGCGATCCGGCTCGCGGGCAGCTCGATTTCCTGACACGTCGCATGCCGGAGCTGCCCGTACCGATCGCCGAGCCTCCCGGTCGCTGGCACCAGGGTGATCCGCAACCCGAGCGCGTTCCGCCCGGGCCGTGGGATCCCGCGCTGTTCAGGGATGACGACGGCCGCTGGTATCTCTACTGGGGCTCCTCCAACCAGTACCCGCTCTTCGGCATCGAGCTCGACCTGCGCGACGCCGACGCGAAGCAGTTAGTCAGATACGTCGGCAAGCCCCGCGCCTTGGTCCAGCTGGAGCCGGCGCAACACGGCTGGGAGCGTTTCGGACCCGATCACACGGGCGAGGGCCAGCCGACGTACATCGAGGGTGCCTGGATGACCAGGGTCAACGGGCGCTACTACCTGCAGTACGCCGCGCCCGGTACCGAGTTCAACGTCTACGCCACCGGCACCTATGTCTCGGGCAAGCCGCTGGGGCCGTTCGAGTACGCCAACTACAACCCCGTGGGCTACAAGCCCGGCGGTTTCGTGCACGGCGCTGGTCATGGCAACACCTTCCAGGACGAATACGGCAACTGGTGGAACACCGGCACTCCGTGGCTCGGCCACAACTGGAATTTCGAGCGCCGCATCGCGCTGTTTCCGGCCGCGTTCAGCGGTGACGGCCAGATGAGCGTCGACACGCGCTTCGCGGACTTTCCACATTACATGCCGACAGGAAAGGTCACTCATCCGGAAAGCCTGTTCACCGGCTGGATGCTGTTGTCGTACCGGAAGCCCGCGACCGCGTCTTCCGTGCTGAACCCTTCTTCGACAGAAAAGTTCGGTGCCGGGAACGTCACTGACGAGGACCCACGCACCTTCTGGGTCGCGGAGTCGAACGAGGCGGGCCAGACACTGACCGTGGATCTCGGCGCCCGGAAAACGCTGCGCGCCGTGCAGGCAAATTTCGCCGACTATCTATCGGGCCGGTATGGCGATGCGCCGGACATCTACACGGAATTCACGCTCGAATCGTCGCTGGACGGCAAGCGGTGGCAGCCATTGGCCACCACCGGACCCGGGCGGCGCGATCGCCCCAACGCCTATTTCCAGCTGCCGTCTCCGGTCCGCGCGCGCTACGTGCGTTACGTGCATGGACACGTGGGCGCCGCGCACCTGGCGATCAGCGACCTGCGGGTGTTCGGTGACCCGGGAGGGACCGCACCGCGCGCGCCGTCCGATGTCCAGGTGGTGCGGCCCGAGCCGCGCATGATGACCGTCAGCTGGCGACGCGTGCCTGGAGCGGTCGGATACAACGTGCGCTGGGGAATCAGGCCGGATCGTCTGAACCTGTGTTACCAGGTCTTCGCGGATTCTCCAGGCGGAACCCGCCTCGACGTGCGGGCGCTGAATGCCGGCGTCGGATACCACGTGGCCGTCGAGGCGTTCGACGAAAACGGCGTTTCCGCGCTCAGTCGCGTCGTCTCCGTAAAATGACGACGCGAAAACCGGGCCCCCGCATCCCGCGAAATCGGTAATGGAAGGCGCTGCTGACCGGCAGAACCGCACGCCTTGAAGAACAGCACCTCCTTGATTGCGAGGAGGTACAAATCAATACGCAGGCGCGAGGACTTCGGGGGCTGCGACGAAGCACGCGAATCCCCAGGCGAAGCAGGTCAGGCGCCAGCGCCGCTTCGCTGGGCGCCTCGTTGGAGCCGGCCCTCCCGGGCACTCAGTGCGAGAGCGCGCTTTCACCCGCCACCAGTTCCCTGGCGTGATCCACGGCGCGGGTGAGTCGGGCATGTTGCTGGTCGCTGTGACCTGAATTCAGGTAGACCTCCGCGGCGCGGAGCACCTGAAGAAGGCTGGGAATCGCGTGCTGGCCGGGGCCCGATGCCTGCGCGCTCATGGACGTCCTGCCCGATGAATCACCCTCGATCTGCTCGATGAGCAGGCAGACCAAGTCCGACGACGTCACGATTCCAACCGGCGTTTCGTCGATTGCCAGTACGGGCAGTGCGTGAAATCCGCCGAGCGACAGCGCGTGGGCGACTTCCTTCAGGCTCGCGTTCTCGCGCACCACCGCCACCCGGGTCTGCATCACGTCGCGCACCTTGAGCCCCAGGGATTCTGCGGCTCCCGCAGAAGCGGATTCGGCGTCGGGTCGCTGCAATAGCGCGAGTTTGAGCAGATCCGCGGAGCTCAGGATGCCGGCCATGCGGCCACCCTCCACCACCAGCAGGTGGTGCACATTTTGAGCGTCAAGCAGTGCGCCTGCGTCGGCCAGCGTGTCGTCGGGCGCCACCGTGAGCAGGGGGCGGTTCATGATTTTCGAGATGGGCAGATTCTTCATGCGGAGAGCGTAGAGGCGCGCGCCAACTACCCGCATCCGCAATGCCTCGTACTCAAGTTGCTCGCGATGAGAGATGCTTCACGAATCCGCTGCTATTCCGATCGCGACTGCGCGTTATGCCACCAGTGGGGACGCAGCAGCTCGCCGTGCCGGGCCTCGAAAGATGCGAGTAGTTCCGGTGGTATGCCGAGGAACGGCACCCATTGCTCGGGGAAGACGTCGTCGGGACCGACGAAGAACCAGGGCTCCGCAGAGAACTCGTCTTCATGGGTGGCTGCGGCCGGCAGCTCACGGAAATTGCATTCCCGCAGCGAGGTCACTTCGTCGTAGTCGTAGAACACGACCTTGCCCTGGCTGGTGACGCCGAAATTCTTGAGCAGCAGGTCGCCGGGAAACACATCGATGCCGGCGAGTTCGCGCAACGCGTCGCCGTAGTCGAGCAGGGCGCGCTCGGCGGCGGTCGAGTCGGCGTCGCGCAGGAACAGGTCCAGCGGGCGCAGCCGGCGTTCAATGTAGCAATGCCCGACGATCAGGTCCTCGCCGTCGAGCCGGCACACGCTGCCGGACTCGGTCAACAGCTCCTGCAGCAGCGCAGGCATGAAACGCGCCTTGGGCAGCCGCAGCTGCTTGTATTCCTGCGCATCGACGAGCCGGCCGACGCGATCGTGTTCGAACACCCACTTGTACTTTTCCATCACCTCGGTGCGCGTGGTGTTCTTCGGCGGCCCGAAGCGGTCACGAATGACCTTGAACACCAGGTCATGAGACGGCAGCGTGAACACGATCATCACCAGGCCGCGCTGGCCCGGGGCGTGCACGAACACGTCGAACGATTGCGCGAGGTGGCGGCGCAGCGCGTAGTAGCGCTCGGTCTTGCCCTGCTTGGCGCGGCCCAGGACGATGTAGAGCTCGTCGACGGGCTTGCCGGGCATGAAAGTGCGCAGCAGCGACACCGCGGCGCTGACCACGGGCAGGTCGACGTGGAAATAGGAACGCGTGAAGCCGAACAGCGAGCTGATGTCGCTGCGCGCCAGCAGCACCGACTCGATCTTCAATCCGTCGGCGGCGTGCACGAACACGATGACGAACGGCGTGATGCTGCCGTCGCCGATCATGCGGCCGACGATGCTCGCGGTGGGGCCGCGGTAGAAGGGCGCGTCGATGACTTCCACGAGCTGGGGCGCGGCGCTTTGCCTGCGGCTGTCGAAATGCGGCGTCAGTTCGCGGCAGATCTGCCGCGCGAACGCGTCGGCATCGGCGATCAGGCTGCCGAACGGCAGATCCGCGAGCAGTTCGCACACCGAGCGTTCGAGCGAGTCGCCCACCGGGTGGACGCGGATGGGAACACTGCCGGAGGCGCGGCCCGAGGCGGTGGCCGTGAACTCGATGTCCTCGTCGACGCCGACCGTGGCGAACAGATCGCGCGTGATCGAATTGAGGAAGGTGCGGTAGAAATCGCTGTCGGGGAGATTGGCGATCTCGAGCGCGAAGTGGCGCTTCACCGCGATCCACAACTCGCGGTCGTCGATCGCCGTGCCGAGCTCACGAAGGCTGTCCAGCGCACGGCTGACGTGTTCCTCGTACAGCTCGATGCGCTGCACGGCGTCCGCCCGCGCGCTCTGCCAGTCGCGCGACATGAAGTGTCGCGCCGCGCGGCGCGTGATACGCGCGAATTCCGAGTTGTAGATCTCGAAGCGCAGGCGCAGCCCGGCGGCGAGTTCCGCCGGGTCCACCAGGATGCGCGGCGGCAACTGCGGTTGCGCGCTCACGACGCGATCAAGAAGCGCGGCTGACATGGAATTGCGCCTGCTCCGTGCTGCCTTGCATGGCGCCGGTGGAGAACTGCCCGGCGGTGATCGCTGTCTGCACCGCGTCGAAATAGCCGGTGCCGACGAAGGCCTGGTGGCGCGTGGCGCGATAGCCGACCGCCTCGCTGGCGAATTCACGCTGCTGAAGCCTGGAGTAGCCCAGCATGCCGTCGGTGCGATAGGCCGACGCGAGCTCGAACATCGAGTGGTTGAGCGCGTGCCATCCGGCGAGCGTGATGAACTGGAAGCGGTAGCCCAGCGCCGCCAGGCACTCGCGCCAGCCCTGCATCTCCGTGGTGCTCAATTTCGAGGCCCAGTTGAACGAGGGCGAGCAGTTGTAGGCCAGTAGTTTGCCCGGATACCGCGCGTGGATGCCGCGGGCAAAGCGGCGGGCTTCATCCAGATCGGGCTTGGCCGTCTCGCACCAGATCAGGTCGGCGTACGGTGCGTAGGCGATTCCGCGCGCGATGGCCTGTTCAATGCCGTTCCTCACGTGGAAGAACCCCTCGGTGCTGCGCTTTCCGGTGAGGAATGGCTGGTCGCGCGCGTCGTGATCGGAGGTCAGCAGGTTCGCCGCCTCGGCGTCGGTGCGCGCGATGACGAGGGTCGGGACGCCCGACACGTCGGCGGCCAGGCGCGCCGCCACCAGCTTGTTGATGGCCTCGTCGGTCGGGACCAGCACCTTGCCACCCATGTGACCGCACTTCTTCGCGGAGGAGAGCTGGTCCTCGAAGTGCACGCCGGCCGCGCCGGCGCGGATCATCGACTTGGTCAGCTCGAACGCGTTGAGGTTGCCGCCAAAGCCCGCCTCGGCGTCGGCGATGATGGGCGCGAGCCAGTCGATGTCGCCATCCTTGATATCACATGGGCCCTCGAGCGCGTGGATCTGGTCGGTGCGCAGCAACGCGTTGTTGATGCGCTCGATCATCTTCGGCACGGAGTCGACCGGGTACAGGCTCTGGTCGGGGTACATCTCGCCCGCGCTGTTGCCGTCACCGGCGACCTGCCAGCCGGAGCAGTAGATAGCCTTGAGACCCGACTGCACGGCCTGCACCGCCTGGTTGCCGGTCACGCACCCGAGGCCGCCAACGACAGGCTCCTCGTGCAGCAATCTCCAGAATTTTTCCGCGCCCAGGCGCGCCAGCGAATGCTCGACGTGCACCGTGCCGCGCAGTCGCACGACGTCTGCGGCGGAGTAGGGACGCAGCACGCCCCGCCAGCGGGGGTTGGTGCTCCATTCGGTGCTGAGTCGGTACTGCTGTGCGGCCCTGTCTGACATTGGAATACCCCGTGTCGTTGTGTTTGTCGCTTGCTGCGTCGTGGGGCCAGAGAGTAGAGTGTTTTCGACGGAGATTTTCACATCAGAAACTTCACAATGTGAACTTCACAGCATGGGTGCATTAGTCCGACAAGGTCATTTCCTCGGCGCGAAGCTGCGTTCGCTGCGCAAGCGGAATGGGCTGACACTCGACGAGCTGTCGGCGCGCTGCGTGCAGACCGATGCCACCGCCGCCCCGTCGGTTTCCTACCTGAGCATGATCGAGAACGGCCAGCGCATGCCCTCCGACGACATGCTCGCGCTGCTCGCCGGCATCTTCGACAAGTCTCCGGCCTGGTTCCTCGACCAGAACACCGAGCTCGCGCCCGAGCCGAAGCCGGTTGCCCGTGGCGGACTGGCCGCGATGCCGCTCGAACCCGGCTTCCTGTTCTCGCACGACCTGCTGCGTATCGCGTTGCCGGAGTTGCTGAGCCAGACCGCGACCACGGGCAGGCAGTTCGCGCAATTGCTGATCCGTGTCTGGCAGGAAACGCGCCACAACGACTTTCCCGACATCGAGCGCGCGGCGGAGCGCCTGGGCGACCGGCGCATGCCGCTGTCCCCGCAGGACCTGCTGGCGATCTGCAAGCGCCTCGGTCTGCAGGTCCGCTGGTTCGAAGACCAGGAACAACCCGCGCGTGCGATGGTGCGATCGAGGTTCGAGGCGCCGAACACGGTGTGGATCAACAAGCGGCTGAAGGCGCAGGAGCCGCGGCTCAAGTACGAGCTCGCGTTCTTCGCCGGCCACCGCATCATGCACAACGGCGATGGCCTGATCTCCGCGCACGAAGCGACCTGGAATGAAGTCGCCGAGGCGGCCGAGGGCGGTGCGGGCATGGGTCCCCAGGACGTGCTCTATGCATGGCGTGATTTCGAGTGCAGTTTCTTCGCGGCCGCGCTGCTGTGTCCGCGCGCGCCGTTCCGGCGCTTCCTGATCCGCGAGGCGCATTCCGTCGAAGCAGGTTCGCGGCTCGGCGTGACCTCGGCGGTGATGATGCGGCGCATGACCTCGGTCTCGCCCTATCGCCACTGGCACTTCTTCGACGCCTATCCACCGGGATTCCTGCGCGCGGTGTACCGGGCCAATGGCATCCCGCTGCCCTGGGGCAACATGAGCGTGGTTCCGGATCCGTGCCCGCGCTGGGCGGTGTTCCGCATGCTGAAGAGTCCCGGCACGAACGCGACCCGGCATTCGCACAAACCTAGATCGCAGATTTCGATCATGCCGGACGGCGAACGCTCGCGATTGTATTGCTGTCACTCGATGCTGACGCGCGATGCCGCCGCGGTCACGCACGTGTTGTCGGTGGGGATCGACCTGTCGCCGGCGCTGTCAGCGCAGGGTTACGACGCGGGCGCGCTGCTGCAGGCGGTGGCGGAAGCCTGTCGCAAGGGCGGAGGCGAC
>Ga0315910_10001024_pt1 | contig 26381 bp, 24 predicted proteins | sample EdamamesoilMG_FD_204470 | JGI IMG/M metagenome (GOLD analysis project Ga0315910, IMG submission 204470) | Garden soil microbial communities collected in Santa Monica, California, United States - Edamame soil | ecosystem: Environmental > Terrestrial > Soil > Garden | place: USA: California... | reverse complement strand
TTGGCGTCCTTGGCGCCTTGGCGGTTCTGAAGCGCCCCCAGTTGGAACCACCTCGTCAGTTTCCCGAGGGCCCGTTACTCGGCGGCGCCGAGCTGCTTGAGGCGTGCTTCGACGCCGGCAGCCTTGACTTCGAGTGCGCTCTTGCTAGCAGCGCCGAGGGGTGCGCCCGTGGGGGTGGTGAGCGCGCGGCGATAGCTGACGAGGGCCGCGCGAAACGCGTCGATGCCCTTCCCGCGCTGGTAAAGCCCGAGCTGGGCGATGCCCGCGGTGACCAGCGCGTCCGCACGCGGCAACGCCTCGGGACCGAGCGCGCTTTCGAAAATGCCGATCGCCCGTTCCGCGAGCGGCAGGGCTGCCTTGTAGTTGCGCTGCTCGGCCAAGACACGCCCCAGATCGGCAGCGGCGAAGCCGAGGTCGGCATCTTTGTCGGGGAGCGTGGCTTCGCGCAAGGCGAGCACGCGCTCGTAGTAAGCTCGAGCTTGATCGAGACGCCCCTGGGCCTCTTCGGCCTTGCCCAGGCTGGCGGTAGCAGCGGCGACGCTGGGGTGCGTCGGACCGAAACGCTTGTCCAGATCTGCACGCACACGCTCGAACAACTGCTGAGCCTCCGGGTAACGCCCGAGGGCGAGCAGCGTCTCGCCGACGCGCTGTTCGAGCGCGAGCACGCGTGGATGGCTCGGGCCTAGCGCCGCCTTCAAGATCGCGAGCGCCTGCTGATACTCGGAGAGCGCTTGCTCGGCGTCGCCCGTCTCCGACGCTACGAGGCCCAGTTGTTCGTAGCTTTCGCCGACGAGCCGATGCTGGTCGCCGAAGGCTTTCTTGCGCAGTTCGAGCGCACGTTCCAGGTGCGTCCGAGCCGCGGCGTAGTCGAGGAGCCGGCGTTCGAGGTCGGCCACCAGCTGTAGGGTTACGGCCACCACGGGATGCATGGGCCCGAAGGCCTTCTCGCGCATGGCAAGCGCCTGAGCGGCCTCGGTGAGGCCCTCTAGCGGGCGCCCAGCAGCCAGCAACGTCTCGGCGATCTCGTGGCGAATCCGCGAGACCTCGGGGTGGTCGGCGCCGAGCCTGGCCTCTGCGGCCGCAAGCGCGCTGCGTTCGGCTTCGAGCGCGTGGTCGAACTCGCCCAGAGCTGCCCAGGCGGAGCTCATGCCGCTCACGGCACGCAGCGAGAACGGGTGGCCCGGCTCGAGCGTCTCGGCGTACACTTGCTCCGCTGCCCGCAGCTCCTCCAACGCCTCTTCGTGGTGACCGGCCATTTGTTTGGCCTGGGCCAAGCCGGACAGCGCGAGGCCCACCTCGACGTGCACCGGGCCAAGAATCGATCGGCGGATGGCGAGCGCCTCTGCCTGACGGCGCAGCGCTAGCTCGTACCTGCCGACTCCCAGGTCCACGCGAGCCAGCAGCTCGAGTGCCTCTGAAGCGCCTGCGGGGCTGCGCTGTTCGTAGAACATGTCGAGCGCGATTTCAGCGCGCGCGCCGGCCTCGCGGTAGCGGGCCATGGCTTCGAGCGCACGCCCCTGCTCGAGCAGTGCGCGCGCACGCACCCGCGGCACACCCGCCAGCCCAGCGTCGGTGTCGGCGCGATTGGCCGCGTCGAACGCCGGTGCGGTCTTGCCGATCGCGAGGAATGCCCGAGCCTGCGCCAGGTTTCCCTTGGACCTGCCCAGGGCAGCTGCGTCCTTCGCCTCGACGTCGAGAGCGTAGTCCTGGTACAGCATCGGTCGCTCACAGGCGTCGAGCGCGCGCTCCACCTCGTACATGGCGTCGTACGCGTTGCCTACGGTCTCCGGGTCAGCCTCGACGAGGCGTTCGATCACGACGCGTTCCTGAATCAACGCAGCATCGAAGCAGGCGCTCAGCGCCACGTACGAACTGCGCGGCAGCGTGCGCTGGATCACGGTCTCGTAGCAGGCCTCTTTGCTGGCGCTGACCCAGCGCTCCGTGAATTCGCCGAACTTTGCCTGCGCGTGTCGCAAGGTTCGCCCCGCAAAATCTGCTGGGTACGCCGACAGTTGCTCCGACACTGCGCGCTGAGTCTGTACGTTCCAGACGCGCTCGGCGTCGATCGCGAAGTCGTCACAGGGACCGATGCGGTAGGTCGTCAGCTCCGCCGGCAGCGTCGGAGCGCAGGCCGAACCCACGAAGCCCCCCATGGCAAGCATGAAAGCTACGTGGCAGCGCGCTCGATGCATGCCACCGTTGGGTAGCATAGGAAGCGCGGCGGACCAAAGTTCGTCGTGCACGCCCGGCGCGTAAGGCCCGACGCCGTCCGGAATCAGGCGCGGCCGGCGCAGCAAAGAAGGCATTTTCAGCCGGCGGTGCAGCTCGCCCGACGGGACGCGCGGGTCTTGACGCCGACATCGAGCGGCGCACATCCGACCCACCCCTGTCATGGAGACGATTAGCGGGCCGCTACGCAGCGCGCCCGCCCTCTGGCCCCAACCCCACTTGCCCCGAGTTCACTGAAACACGAGGCTCTCGAACCGGGTCTGCTGGCGGCCGATCAGTGCTGCTGCAATCGCAGGCAGGTTCTCGCATTTCCAAGCGCAATGGCCAAAAAGCGCTGACGCTGCTACGTTACTCGGGTGAGTATCAAGGGCCGCGGACCAGCCTGGCATCGGCGACGAGTTTCGAGAGTCGCGACGCTGGTCGTGCTACTCGGGGCGGCCGCGCCGCTGGCTGCGGCGGCGCAGGCCTGCGCGCGCACCGATCTCAATCCCGGCGATATCGAAACGGGCGAGGCGCGCGAGCCCAATTCGGTCGACGATGCGGGTGCGCCTGAGCCGGACGCACAGATCCCCGAACCCGATGCCGACGTCGAAGAGGACGCCGACGTCGAAGACCCCGACGTGGTCCCCCCCGATGAGTGCGAGCCCACGGGGACGGAAACGTGCAACGGCATCGACGACGACTGCAACGGCATGGTCGACGATCTACCGGCGGTCGCCTGCGCCGACGGTGGCTTCAGCTACTGCGTCCGAGGCGCGATGAGCGAGTGCCCGCGCGAGTGCCAGACGTGCATGCCGGGCTCAGAAACCATCTGCTTCGTTTCGTACTGCTACTTCTGGGGCAAGCAGACCTGCTCCGGCGACGGCAAGAGCTTGAGTGGTTGCATCGAAGAGCCACCCCCGAGCGCATGCAAAGAGATTGCGATCGATCACCAGAAATCGCGACAGCTCGAGCAGTGCTGCATCGACCAGGGGCATTGCTGCAAAGACGACTTCGATCTGGACAACGACGGCAGCACGCGAGACTACGTGGGCAACTGCGTTGAAGTCACATGCGGCGACGACTAGTACGGCTGGGCACGACATTGCTGCTGGGCTGGGGAGCGCCGATCGGCTCGGCCCATGCACTCTGCGGGACACCCGACGTCGTGGACACGCTGCCACCGGATGGACAAGCGCTCGTCCCGACCAATACGCCGCTTTCAGCCAGCTACGAACTCGGAGCCCTCCACCAGGGTGAATCCGTCATCGTCACCGCGGCGCCCGGTGAGCGACACGAGCTAGCCGCCAGCTACTCTCGCGCGCTCAAGAGCCTGGTGGTGACGCTGCCGTGCGCGGGTGGCTCCCCCGATTGCAGCGAAGATCCAGATTTTCCGGGGGGCCTACTGAAGCCAGACACCGAGTACACGGTCGAATGGCCCGGCTTGCGCGCGGACGCCACGGCCCGGGCCGGCAGAGGCGCCAGCGTAAGCTTTACCACCAGCTCGGGGCCCGACACGAGCAGCCCCAGCTTCGAGGGCACGTTGGGCGTGCGCTGGGACTTCGAACGAGAGTTCGACTCCTGCAGTGACACGGAATCCGAACGCTACGTCTTCGACGTCAAGGTCAGTCCGCCCGCGTACGCTGGTGGCGCGGAACTGCTCACGATGCACGTCTTCCAGACCGCAGGGCGCCTCCTCGAGAAGGACGCAAACGGCAACGGCATCCCTGAAGAGGTCCACCGCGGCCGCTACCAGGGAAGCGAGTGGATCCGAGTCCGGCAACCCATCGCGACTGGGTTCGGCGAGGTGTGTTTCTCGGCGTTCGCCGAAGCGCCCAACGGGCTCATCTCGCAAGGCTCGGAGACCGAAGCATGCACGCGGACGGAACATCCACCCTTTTTCGAAGGTTGCAGCTTCGCGGGGCTTGGTCGACGCTCGAGCACTGGGGAACTGTGGCTGCTCGGCGTCGCTGGCTTGGTGTTTGTGCGGTGGCGCTCTCGGGTTGCCAGCCCGAACCCGAGAGCTCGATCCGAACCGACAGCGAACTGACCACGCTCGCCCCGGACGTCTCCGATGAGTGCCGCGACGTGGGCGGCGCTGTCGATGGCGCCAGAGCCTGCTGGTCCGAGCGTTGCCCGGGCGGCGTCTGCCGCGTCGAACGGACGCTCCCCGCCTTCGCCGCGAGCAGTCCGCTCGGCTTTCGCTGTGTCGGAGCCCGCGAAAAGCGGCGTTGCGTGGAGCGCAGCGTCGAGGCACCCCGATTTTCCTGCGACGGGCCGCGCTGCCGCCAGCAGCACCCGCGCGTCCCCAACAGCAACGAATGGACCTGCGCCGACGCCAGTGGAGCGGCGTTGTGCCGCGAACGTGCGCCCGCCGCAGGTGTCGTGCCAGGCGAGCTCGACCCTGGCTTCGTCTGCGGCGAACGCCACGTCGGCGGCACCCCCAGCGGTGAGCGGTTGTGCTTGGACCTCGCCCCGGACTTCCCCGACGGCCGCGCGCAGAACTGGACGTGTCACTACGAGGCGGAGCCAAGGCTGACGCGCGTGTGCGTCGCCCGCCCCGTGCCAGCGCTCGGCGGCACGTGCGCACCACCGCTCGGGTGCCCGCCAGGCACGCGCTGCTCCGACAGCAGCTGCTTGCCCGCCCGGCCGCACCCCACCTGTTGGCTGGATGCGGACTGCAAAAGCGGGCATTGTCGACTCGGTTCATGCGTCAGCGACCGTTGAGGAAACCCAGGCGCCTGCGCGCGGCGCAGCGCGGAGTCACGGCCACCCTGCTGCTCGCTGGCTGCGCCTCGCCCTCTGCCCAACCCGAAGCGCACGTGGTCGTCGATTTCCCCGCTAAGGTCCGCGCTCGAGACATCGAGCTCGCGCCCCGCACTCTCGCCAAGCGCGCACGGCTGGTCGGCTCGCAGCTGATCGTGACCGTCACACCTTCCGGGAGCGGACGGCTCGGCGTACGCACCCCGGACACCTGCCCCGTGACAGTAGATCTGACAAACCTCACTCATGGCGAGACGAGGCGGGAGGTAGCTCGGCGCTGGATCGATGTCGGGCCGCCCCGAACCGACCTGGGGCCCGGCGGCAAAGTGCGCATCGAGGTGCGTCCGGGGTGCAGCGAAGCCGCGAACGGCAGCATCACTTGGAGCGCGCTCGAAGGCAAGCTCCGCGACATGCGCACCGAACGGCGTGGGTTCGTGCTCAGCGGGAGTTTGCCCACGCTGCCAGAGCTGTTTCAGCTGCCACTGCCGCACGCGTTGGTTCCGGTTTCACCGCGGCACCAGGGCCGCGTCGTGCTCGAAGCGCGCTTCACGCGCGGCGCGCTGAGCCAGGTCGCCAAGCTCGAGCTCCGCGCGCTCAGTCGCTCGCGTGGCCTGCCCAACATCCCCAGCAGCGCCAACGTGCTCTTGGGCGGCACCGGCTGGCAACTGCTGGAACCCGAACGCGACCCCGGCGCGCTCCAGAGTCACGACGGCTACAGTTTGCTGCGCCCCACGCACGCAGGCCGCTGGCTCTTGCGGAGCCCCGAAGGCACCGAACTCAGTCTCCGGAGTGCCGCCTACGACCAGGTGCCGCTCGATTGCACGCGCGCCGCGTGTCACGAGAATCTGCGGGGTCATGCGGCGGGAAAGATGAGCGACGTGCTCGTGCGCGGGCTTGGAGGACAACTGGGGGCGGACTATGCACCTGAGTGCGCGCTCGGGTGTCACACGCTCGGCGAGCCCGGCGTTCCGGACGGGGGCTTCCAGCACGTGGCCGACATGCTCGGCGTCGACGTGAATCAGGTCGGCCGCTACGCGGAGCTCCCCACGGCCCTCCAACGGCTGTCGAACGTGGGGTGCTTGAGCTGCCACGGTCCCGGAGCCATCCCTGAACCGAGCGCGCGCTCGAGCATCCTGCAGAGTGATGTGTGCGCGTACTGTCACGATGCTCCCCCTCGCTACGGTCACGTTGCTGCCTGGCAAGCTAGTGAGATGAGTCGAGCCGCACGCCACTTGCCCGACCCCACCCGCAAGGACTGCGCTCGCTGCCACACCACCTGGGGCTTTCTCGAGGGCGAGGCGGCCGCCGAGACGCCAGCGCGCTCAGCACCGCCCGCGGGAACCGCGCACGGGCTCGATTGCGTCACGTGCCACGACGTGCATCAGCGTGAAGCGAGGCCTGCCCTGTTGCGATGGCCGACGCTCCCTGCGAGCGCCAGCCACTTGGATGCCGGCCAGTTCACGACGTCGAGGCCTTGTCTCACCTGCCACGCGCCGCGACCAGCGCTGGGCGCTGAGCGGCAAGCATGGCCCGAGGCGAGCGCGGCCGCGATCTGGCTCGGACGCGGGGGCTTCGCACGAACGGCAGGCCCCCTGACGGGCCCGGCCCCGCACGCGACCGCACCGGAGGGCTGCTTGAGCTGCCACGTCGGCAGCGCGAGTGGCTTCGAGCGCGGCGAGAACCACGGGTTTCAAGCAAACCCCGCGGCGTGCCAGCGCTGCCACGAACGTCCCCCGCCCGCCCCCAACTACGCGCTCGAGGCTCGCGCACTGCTCGGGCGACTCGGCGAACGCGTCCCCGCGCTGCGACAGCTCACGACCCAAGCGGAGGGGACGGCACCCCACCGAGACGCTGGCCAGCTCGACGTGAGCACTGCCGTAGGACGGGCGGCCTACAACCTGTTATTGCTGCTCGAAGACCCCGCTCACGGGATTCACAATCCCGATTACGCGAAGCTTCTGCTAGATCACAGCGAGGGCATGCTGCGCTCTACCTACGAACCTGAAGCGCACGAACCGGAAGCGCTTCACGACGAGTGACATGAAGGTCTACCCCCGACGAGGACCCCCCGCAGCGACGCTGCTGATCCTGCTCTCGGCAGGAGCCGCCGCCGCACAAGACCCGCCGCCGCTGCCGCCTCCTGCGCCACCAGCCGCGCCCGCCAATCCAGCGTTCGCCCCCGCGCCCGATCCGAACGCGCCGGCGAACCCGGCGTACCCTCCCAGTCCGAACGCGCCCCCTGGCGCACCCGCGCCCCCTGGCGCACCCGCGCCCCCTGGCGCACCCGCGCCCCCTGGCGCACCCGCGCCCCCTGGCGCGCCGGGACCGTACACGACGCCGTACCCAGCCGCGCCGGTGCCGGGCCCCGGCTTGCCCCCTGCCCAGCCTTACGGCGCGCCCCTTCCGGGTCAGCCGCAGCCAGGCGCGGCCGAGCCACCAGCGCCGGAGCCCCCCTGGCCGACGCCGCCCAACGCCGCGTACCGCCATCACCGCCTCACCCTGCAAACCGAGAGTGTGTTCAGCGCCGACGAAGGCCCTTTCTACAATCACTTGCTCGGCGGGCGCTATGCCTACAACACCACGCGCGCCACGAACCTCGGTGTCTACGCCGGCTACGCCAACCTGAAGGGTACCGGCGAACGCGTGCACTCGGTGCTGTTCGTGGGCCAGTTCGAGTACCAGCTGTTCTTCGGTGAACTCGAGCACGTGATTGTGCCGCTGCGCGTAGGCGTCGGTTACCTGCTCGAGAACGGCCCCATGGTGCGCTTCGCCACCGGCGTCTACTTCGTGCTCAGCGACGACCTCCAGGCGGGCATGGACCTGATCGCCCCGAGCTATTGGAGCGCGAGCAACGACACCGTGCTTTCGATGAGCCTCTCCGCCGAAGTCAGCTACTTGTTCTGATCGCGGCTGCTGCCCACCCGAGAGCGCGCGCGGCGCAAACCCGGCCACGTGGACGCGCGGCGCCAGAATGCGTCGTCGCGACCTCCGTAGTACTCCGCCAGGATCTTGTCGATGATCACCGAGGTGCGCAGGGCCGTGTCCGCGCGCGAGGGTGCGCGCGCGGCGCCACCGCCCAGCTCGGCAACGATGCTCTCGACCAGCGGTTGATGCACGTGCGCGGGGTGGGGCACCTTGAGCGACTCGCTGCCGCTGTCGTTGCACAGCTCGAGCGGCTCGCTGCCGAAGAGACTGCACGAGATCTGCCCGCGCTGCCCGAGCACCTCGAGCATGTCTTCGTTCGTGCCGGCACCAAAGTGGTAGCTCAAGCTCCCCAGGGCGCCCGACTCGAAGCTCATCACCGCCACGACTGCATCCTCTACTTCGGCACGCCCGGAGTGGTTCTGGGCGTACCCCGTCACCCGCTCGATGGGGCCGAGCAAGAAATCGAACAGGTCGAGCGCGTGGCTGCCGAGATCGAGGAACAAGCCACCGCCACCCTCGCCGGCGTCGAGCCGCCAGGGCAGATCCAAGTCGGCGTCGCCGGGAGGCGCTATTTTCTTGAACGAGTGTTTGATGGAGAGCACCTCACCGATCGCACCAGCTTCGAGCAGCTCCTTGAGTTTCACGAAGCGGGGCAATGCCCGGCGATAGTACGCCACGAATAGAGGCTGCCGGACGCTGCGAAACGCGTCGCACATGCGCCGACATTCCGTCGCCGAACGGGCCATCGGCTTCTCGACGAGGCAAGGCTTGTTCGCCGCTGCGACCAAGAGCGCGTAGTGCTCATGCGTCCCCGGTGGCGTGGCCACGTAGACCGCGTCGACGTTGGGATCGACGATCACCTCGTGTGCGTCGTCGGTGAAGCGCCGGATCCCGTGGCGGCGCGCGAAGTCCTCCGCGCGGGCGCGATCTCTGCGCATCACGATTGACACTTCGCTGCCTGGCACCTTGTACAGCGCGGGCCCGCTCTTCACTTCGCAGACCTGCCCGCAGCCGACGATGCCCCAACGAATGGTCACAGAGCAGAGTCTAGTTCCATCGTGGTGACAAAGAAAACGCCCGAGACGTGCCTTTTGCTCCAGCCCAGCGGGCGCAATTGGGCTACGTTTTCCATGTCATGCGCGTGGCTCGCCGTCCCTGGCTGATTGTGCCCGGTTCCGAACCGTACTTTCCGGATCCGGAGCAGGCCGACAGCGACGGGTTGCTCGCGGTAGGTGGCGACCTCGGTCCTCAACGCCTCTTGGCTGCGTACGACCGCGGGGTGTTCCCTTGGTATGACAAGGGCCTACCTCCGCTGTGGTGGAGCCCCGATCCACGGGCGATCATCGCCTCCGACGCGCTCAAAATTTCACGCAGCATGCGGCGCGAAATCCGTCGAACCAGCATGACGCTCACGTTCGATCGGGCCTTCCGCGACGTGATGTATCAGTGCGGCCAGAAGCGCGACAACGGCACCTGGATCCTGAGCGCCATGCTGGATGCCTACACGCACTTGTTCGAGCTCGGGCATGCGCACAGCATCGAGGTCTGGCACGAGGGTCAGCTCGTCGGAGGTCTGTACGGAGTGCATCGTGGGGCGCTCTTCTCAGCCGAAAGCATGTTCCATCGCCGCACCAACGCGTCGAAGTTGGCACTGCTCGCCTGCGTCCACGTTCTCGCCGAGCTGGGCGTGGATCTGATCGACGTGCAGTTCCTGACCGAACACCTCGCCTCGCTGGGTGCTCGCGAAATCAGCCGCAGCGAGTATCTGAAACGCCTCGCGACGGCACGGCACGAGGTACGAGACCTCGCGAGCCTCAAAAACACCGACCCGCTCCAGGCGCTCCGAACGCGGGCCGACGGCAGCTGAGCTCACGTGGGTCAAGCGGCGCTCGCGCGAGCGCGAGCGAGCCACAGGTACTCGCGTCGACAGAGCTCGAGATCTTGTAGTTTCGTTTGTTATTTCAAATGTTTAACCTATAATCCCTTATTCCGACGTGAAAAGTGCTAGATTCGGGGCTTCAATCCGTGATGGCCCACGACCAAGCCCACCCCGTCGAGCTGCCCCAGCGACTCTCGCATCTGCGCCAACTCGAAGCCGAGAGCATCCACATCATTCGCGAAGTCGCAGCCGAGTTCGACAACCCCGTGATGCTGTACTCGATCGGCAAGGACTCGAGCGTGATGGTGCACCTGGCGCGCAAGGCGTTCGCGCCGGGCAGGCTACCGTTCCCGCTGCTCCACATCGACACCACCTGGAAGTTTCGGGAGATGATCGAGTTCCGCGATCGCTTCTGTCGCGATCACGATCTCGACCTGGTCGTGCACACGAACCAGCGCGGGGTACGCGACAACATCAACCCATTCGACCACGGCAGCAACAAGTACACCGCGATCATGAAGACGCAGGCGCTACTCGAAGCGCTTGCCGAGGGCGGCTACGACGCTGCGTTCGGCGGAGCGCGGCGTGACGAGGAGAAGTCACGGGCCAAGGAGCGTATCTACTCCTTCCGCGACCGTTACGGCCAGTGGGACCCCAAAAACCAACGCCCGGAGCTGTGGAATCTCTACAACGGCAAGCTCACGAAGGGCGAGAGCATTCGGGCGTTCCCGCTCTCGAACTGGACCGAGCTCGACATTTGGCTGTATGTCTACCTCGAGAAGATCCCGATCGTTCCGCTCTACTACGCCAAGGAACGGCCCGTCGTCGAGCGCGAGGGAACGCTGATCATGGTGGACGACGATCGCCTACCGCTCCGAAAGGGAGAATCCCCTCGGCTCGAGTGCGTGCGTTTCCGTACGCTGGGCTGCTATCCGCTCACTGGGGCGCTGCGTTCCCGCGCTGACACGCTCCCAGAAATCATTCGCGAAATGTTGCTGACGAAGTACTCCGAACGCCATGGACGCCTGATCGATTTCGACGAGGAAGGCAGCATGGAGACCAAGAAGCGCGAAGGGTACTTCTGATCATGAGTGAACAAGAGCTCATCGAAAACGACATCGAAGGCTACCTGGTTCAGCACCAAGAAAAAGAGCTGTGCCGCTTCGTTGCCGTGGGCTCGGTCGATGACGGCAAGTCGACGTTGATCGGTCGCTTGCTCCACGATACGCACGGCGTCTACGAAGACCAGCTGTCGGCCGTCAGGCGCGCCACGAAGCAGCAAGGCACCGACCTCGACCTTTCATTGTTCACCGACGGACTCAAAGCCGAACGAGAACAGGGCATCACCATCGACGTTGCCTACCGCTACTTCTCTACAGCCAAGCGCAAGTTCATCATCGCCGACACACCGGGGCACCTGCAGTACACGCGCAACATGGCAACCGGCGCCTCGACCGCCAACGTCGCGATCATCTTGATCGACGCGCGCTTGGGGGTGCTCGACCAGTCGCGCCGGCATGCCTACATCGCGTCGTTGCTTGGGATCCCGAACCTGGCCGTGTGCGTGAACAAGATGGACCTCGAGCACTTCGACGAAGCCGTGTTCACACGGATCCAGTTGGAGTTTCGGCAGTTCGCGAGCAACCTGGGCTTCCGGGACGTCAAGTTCATTCCGATCAGCGCTCTCCAGGGCGACAACTGCGTGCACGCGAGCAAGCACATGCCCTGGCACAGTGGCGGAACGCTGCTCGAATACCTGGAGCAGGTGCCGGTGATGAGCCAGCACAACTATGACGATTTCAGGTTTCCCATCCAGTACGTCTTGAGGCCACACCTCGACTATCGCGGCTTTGCTGCTGCGGTGGCCTCCGGCATCGTCCGGAAGGGTGACCGTGTGATGGTGCTCCCGAGCGGCAAACAAACTCGCGTCCTCGCGATCGATACCTTCGACGGCGAAGTGGCGGCGGCCTTTCCCCCGATGAGCGTCACCCTACGCCTCGAGGACGAAATTGACATCAGTCGCGGCGACGTCCTGGTCCACCCGCACAGTCTCCCCGACAGCGAGCAACGTCTGAAAGCCATGCTGGTCTGGATGAGCGAGACGGCGCTCGACCGGAGCCAAACCTATTTTCTGAAGCACACGACTCAGCTCATCCGCGCGGGCGTCGAGAAGATCGACTTCACGGTCGACCTCGAAACCCTGGAGCAGCGCCCCGCCAATCGGCTCGAGCTCAACGACATCGCCGGAGTGACGCTGAATTGTCAGAAGAGCTTGTACTACGACGCCTATCGCAAGAATCGGGCGACGGGCTCGTTCATCCTGATTGACCCGATCAGCAACAACACGGTCGCGGCCGGGATGATCCTGGGTCCAGCGGGCAACCTGAGCCCACGCAGTACGGATCTACGGAGCCCGACACGCCCCAAGCCAGCAAGCCAGATCAGTGCCGACGAGCGCAGTGAACGCCTGGGCCAGCGAGGCGTGGCCGTTTGGCTGACGGGTCTGCCTTGCTCGGGCAAGACCGAAATTGCTTATGCACTCGAGCGCCGGCTCTTCGATCAAAAGCGCTTCGCGCTGGTCGTGGACCCGGACGACGGCCTCTCACGCAACGCGCGTGCCGATGGGTCGAGTCCCGAACAAATGCCGGAATTCGCCCAACGCGCGGCCGAAGCCGGAGTGATCACGATCTTTGCGTACGCTTCGCCGCTCCGGGCCGATCGAGCTGCCCTGCGTGACGCGGTTGGCCCGCCTCGCTTTCTCGAGGTCCACGTGAGCACCCCACTGGAAGTTTGCAAACAGCGCGACACACGTGGTGCCTACGATCCGAACCGACTGGACCCCAGCTACGAAAAGCCGCTAAATCCGGACCTCTCGCTGTCTTTGGCCGAGTTCGACGCGAACCAAGCCGCGGACCTGATCATGAACCTGTTGGTGCAAAAGGGCCTGCTCCCTTCTCGGTATTCGCTGTGATGCAATTGCTTCGCCTTTCCGGCGTCGCCCTGCTGCTCGCCGTCGCGTGCGCAGCGCCGCCAACGCCTCCTCCCGAGCCGCCGCCACCTCCCCCGTCGACTCCCCGCGCAGCGAGCGCCGACGCGAGCGCTACCACGCCGGTCGCTGTCCCCATCGCTGCTCCTGCCGCGGAGCGCACGCCGCCCAGCGTCCAAGGCACTCAAACCGCGCGCGCCGACATCTGCCCGGGCGGAGCGTATGCGCAGATGCCACTTCAAGAGACCAAAGCCACGCTGGTCAAGGACGGCTTCGTGTTCGTCGAAGGGCCGGTCTGGTCCGATCAACTCGGCGCGCTCTTGTTCTCGGAAATGGACTTCAGCGCGGACGGCAGCAACGGTCCGCCTTCGAAGATTCACCTCCTGACGCTAGAGCGCGAACTGTTCACGTTCCTCGACGACAGTGGCAGCAATGGGCTGGCCATCGACGACAAGGGTCTCGTCGCCGCCACCCACGCGCCGCAGGCGCTGACCAGGATCGACCTCAGGAGCAAACAACGTTCGACAATCGTCGACGCCGTGGGTACGAAGAAGTTCAACTCGCCGAACGACCTGGCTATCAGCCGCGCCGGTCACGTCTACTTCTCGGACCCCGATTGGCAACTCGGCAAACGTCCGAACGAGACCGGCATGACAGGCGTCTACTGGGTCAAGCCGGACAATAGCGTCAGCCTGGTCGACGGCAAGCTCGACAAACCCAACGGGGTGTCGTTGTCTCCCGACGACAAAACACTGTACGTGGGCTCGCTCGAAAAGAACGTCTGGGCCTACTCGATCGACAAGGACGGCAAACCCAGTAAGCGGCGACTCTTCGCCAGCGTCGACGGGCCCGACGGCATGGCCATGGACTGCGCGGGCAACTTGTACGTGACCAGTCACGGCGCGGGCACCGTCGAGGTCTTCGACCCCGCAGGCAAGCAGCTCGGCCGCATCGCGGTCGCGCCCAAGACGACGAATGCCGCGTTTGGTGGCGCTGACCGTAAGACGCTCTACATCACCGCCGGAACCGGCGTTTATGCGCTGCCCAGCCTCGTCCCCGGTTACCCGTACTAGCCCAAAGCAGCGGCGTATCGCGCGATCCTAGCGCACCTGGCCCTACGCCAGCCGCCTGGGTGTTTCGCCCGAGGCGGCATCGATCGTGACATCCAGAGCCGAGTTCAACGATACTGCGACGTGTCGTGCCGCCCGAGCCCCCAGGCAACCTGATCAAAGAAGCGTCGCAACGGCTGTCGTTCACCGCAGCCCTGGTGGCGCTCGTGTATGCCACCTACGAGGTCTTGTACTTCACGCTGTGGAGCTACGAAGTCACACCGGTCGCACGCGTGATCGGTATGATCGCGATCGCGGTTTCCCTCGCGGTCTCACTCGGGATTCGGGCGTGTCCGGCTCGCTTGATAGCTCTCATCGGTATCGCGTACGAGGCGCTCATCTGCGCCGGCCTCGAGATCGCGCGTTTCACTTCGGTGAAAGACACTGCGCTCGCTACGGGGACCTCGTGGAGCGTCGCCGTGGTGCTGTTTTTTCCGATGCTCTTGCCCGCCAACCCACGCACGACGTTGAGCGGCGCCCTGCTCGCCGCCAGCATGGGTCCCTTGGGCTACGTGTCCGCACAGCACCTCGGGGGCATGAAGCTCGCGGAGTTCAACGTGCTGCTTTCGTACTGGCTGCCCACGTACATCTGCGCATTCCTAACCTGGGTCCCGTCATCGGTGCTGCAGCGGCTTGGCGACGACGTACAGCGGGCCCGCCGCCTAGGCAGCTACGAGCTGGTAGAAAAACTGGGTGAAGGCGGCATGGGTGAAGTCTGGCGCGCCCGGCACAAGCTCTTGGCGCGACCCGCGGCGGTGAAGCTCGTGCGGCCCGACGTCGGGGATACGCAGCGCCTCACGACCCGTTTCAAGCGCGAAGCCCAGGCCACCGCCAACCTGGAATCGGCGCACACCGTGCGACTGTACGACTTCGGCGTCACGCCCGAGGGCACCTTTTACTACGTGATGGAGCTCTTGAAGGGCATCGATCTCGAGACGCTGGTGCGCCGGCACGGCAAGTTGCCGCCTTCGCGGGTCGCTCACATCTTGTTGCAGGTGTGCGACTCGCTCGCCGAAGCCCACGGCGCGCAGATGGTCCATCGCGATATCAAGCCGGCCAACATCTTCGTGGTGAAGAGCGGCCAACAGGTCGATGTGGTGAAGGTACTCGACTTCGGCCTCGTCAAGAGCATGGGCGGGGAGCTCGAGACCAGCCGCGAGATCAAAGCCTCCACCGAAGGCAAGGTGATCGGCACCCCCGCGTACTTGGCGCCGGAGCTCACGATCGGCGGCGCGGTCGACGGTCGCACCGACTTGTACTCGCTCGGCTGCGTCGCGTACTACCTGCTCACGGGCCACTTGGTGTTCACGTCGACGAGCCCGATTCGCATGGCCGTCGCGCATGCCACCGAACCGCCGCCCCCGCCGACCACCCACGACCCCGAGATCCCCAAAGAGCTCGAAGAGCTCATCATGCAGTGCCTGAAGAAAGACATCGAGAAGCGGCCGGCTTCCGCCGTCGAGCTCGCCCAACGCGTCGCGGCCCTCGGCCTGGCTGAGCAGTGGACCCAACCCATCCGCGAACAATGGTGGCAAGAAAACCTGCCCGACCTGTGCCTCGGGCCCACGCTGACGAGCAATCCGCCGCTGCGCACCGGCACCATGTTCGAGCCAGCGGAGTAGTGCACGGGCACGAGTACCGGCGCATCAGTTCGCCGAGGACTCGAGGGGAGCGATGACGTCGGCGAAGCTGAGCATGAGCTCGAGTAGGCGCTCGACCGCGCCGCCAGGGATGTGGGGTGGATTGCCGAAGTTGACCACGAGGGTGACGCCGGTCTCGCTGACGTTGAACTGAGTGAGCTCCCGGCGAAACTCGGTCTCGAGCACCTCGATGAGCGAACGCCATTTCTTGTACTGCTGGATGCGCTCGGCAATCTGTTCGTCGGCGTAGCGGGTCTTGAAAAAGGCGTCGAACTTGCGGTCGCCCGACGAGAGTCGGCCCAGCTCGGCTGGCGGCCGCTGATTCTGAGTGTAGTTCTTGAGCAGGACCCCCGGCGTGTCCTCGAAGTACAAGCTCAGCTTGCGCTGCTCGTCAGGATCGACGAACACCCGGTAGCCGTGAAACGTGCCCGAGAGGGTGCCAATGCCCTTCGCGTAAGGCGAGGGCTTGTACACGAGCCCGAGCCGTTCGGCGATCTCGGGAAACTCTTTCGATGCCTGCTTGTGGGTGGCGCGGCGTTTGACGAGCGCAAACGCCATCCCGAAGAACATCAGAAAACCGATGGGCAAGGCCCCGAGACGGAAGATGTCGGACATGAGGGAGAGGGGGGCACCCAGGCCATTGGGCCTAAAATGCAGCCCACACAGGTTTGGCCACAACTCGCCGCGCACGCAACCGACATGGGGAAGAGAAGGAGCATTCGATGCAATTCACCCACGATCTCGAAACACTGAAACAGGCCTTCGCGCGCCAGAACAGCGAGCTGTCGCAGCTGAACGACGTGCTGCGCGAGCTCGACCCGCGCCTCATGCTGCCGTTGGACTCGAACCTCTTCGATGCCATCGACGAGGTGCTCGATGCGTCGCCCATTTCCAAGCGCGGCCCTGCGCTGCCCCTCGTGGGAAGGCGCGGTTGAGCCGCCGGCTCGACCGAGAAAGCAGGCATTATGACAATCAACGGTCTGACTCCCGTAGTCAACTCAGCTTATTACTACGACAACGCGCTCACGCCCGAGTCGATGATGGTCTACTTGACCACACGCCTCGGCAGCGTCGACGAGCAAATCCAGGAGATCTTCGGTAGCCAGCAGAATTCCGAGAAGCTCCGCTCCGCGATCAACGAGATCCGGAAACTCTTGAACCAACTGCCCACCGATACCAAGGAGGACAAGGAACTCGAGGGCCGCGCCGAAGTTCTGAACGAAATCAGCTCGATCATCGACACACAGATCGCCCCTATCGATCCAAAAGCCGCGGAAGCCATCAGGGCCGATCTCTCAGCCAGTGGCAACATCCTGCATGAGGAAGAGGTCCCGCGAGAGAATCCGGAGCAGGTGTACGTCGTTCCAGTCTCGCCCTTCGGTGCAGATTCGAGATCGGCGTACGAGATCGCGAATGCATACCTGCAAAACCAGAATCAACCGGTCTCCCACCTCGACACCAGCGGGCCCACGTTCGAGAATCGCGTGTACACGACGCAAGAGGTCAAGGCCGCTCTCGACTACCTCGATAACAAGGCCGGCGAGCTCGAGTCGACGGCTCAGATGAACATGATTCACCTGCAGTCGCTGATGTCGGCACGACAGACAGCCATCTCCCTGGCCACCAACCTGATCGCCAAGCTCGACGAATCCGCCGCGAAGGTCGTCGACAACATTCGCTAGCCCCATGGAACGAGTCACCTTCTCCTGGATGAGCGGGCTGCCTCCGAGCCGCTCGGCTCTCGCCGAGCGCTGCTACAGCGCCGGCTTTCGCGCCCTCGCCGAGGGCGATCTCAGCGAGGGCGCCCGCTGGTTCGGGCTGCTCACGCTGCTCGAACCACGCCGCGAACGCAGCTGGGCCGGTCTCGCCGTGGCTCACGAGCGGAGCGGCCGGCTCCCGTTGGCCGCCGCCCTCTATACGGTGGGTCAGCGGCTCTCGGGTGCCTCGGCCTGGCTCGAGCTCGGGCGCGCCCGCACGCTGCGAGCACTCGGCCGCGAGCGCGAATCCGAGCAAGCCTTCGACACCGCCGAGTCGCTGGCCAACAACGCCGCCGTCGAGCGCAGCATCGAGGATGAGCGATGTCAACGATAGCACCGGCCCAGCCACTGGGCTCCACGAGCATTCCCCAGACCCACGAGGTGCTCTCCCCAGAAACCACAGGTCCGCTCACGGCTCCGGAGTTCTCGGGCAGCACGCCGACCGATGCGCTGTCCGAGCTGCTGCTGCTCGTCGAGCGCCAAAACCAGAGCTCCCTCGAGCTGAACCTCAGCGAAATCAAGGCCGCGCACGAGCGGATGGGCGATCTGCAACGCCAGCTCAAGGGCGAACTCGAGCGCGCGCTCGCGGCCGCACGCCACGCGCAGCACAAAAAGCGGGGCTGGTTCAGCCGCACCTTCGGCAAAGTGATCGATGCGGTGGCGAAGGTGGTCGCCAAACAAGCCGAGCTCACGAAAGACGTCGCGATGCTGCAGGTCGATCTCGCGGTCTCGCTGGTGAAGCACTTCCGCGATCGCGACGCGCTCGTGCAGAGCCTGAAGCACGATCTGCTCGAACTCGGTGAAAGTTCGGAAACCGAACGCGCCGTCGAAGGCTTCACTGCCGGCACAGCGAAGTTCTTGGGCGACGTGGCGGCCTTTCAGTTCGTGTTGGTAGCGGCTCTCGCCGAAAACGCGGCCGAGGGCGACGCCCTCCACGACGCCTTTCGCGAGGCGCTCAAAGACCAAGCGCAAAAGCTGTGGCACAGCGCGGAAACCAACATCCTCGAGAACCCCGACTTTTGGACGGTGACGGGGCGCGTCGCCCAAGGGGTCGCCGTCGCCAGCGCGATCGCGAGCGGCGGCACCCTCGCGCCCGTTGCGGTGGGGATCCTGTTGGCCCTCGAAGCCGACAAGCGCTACGGGTACATCGAGGATGCATGCGGAAAGAAGGCGGCACCCTGGGTCCGCGTCGGCCTGCATGTGGCCGCCACAGCCTGTTCTGGCTCCGGCTCGAACGAGGCGCTGAAGTGGACCCAAGTCGCGCTGTCGACGATTCAGGGCACCGGTGCGGTTCACCAGGGGGTGAAGACCTGGCAAGAGGGCAAGCGCCAGGGTGAAGAGCTCGATCGGCGCGCCGACGTGCAAGAAACCTTGTACCAGATCCAAGAGACGCAGCGCCTGATGGATGCGCTGATCGAGCTCTACGAATCGAAGTCCGAGCATCGTACGCGAACGACCGAAGCCGCCGCCGCGCTGGTCGAAACCCAAGGCCAAACCCAAGCAGCCCTCGTGCTCCAAGGATGAGAGGAGAACCCATGCGCATCCCCGCAGAACACAATGTGACGCCGCCAACACTCGACTGCTACGCGAAAGCGCGCGACGCTTTCCTGGGCGACACCGCCAGCGAGCTCGCCGCGCTGCTCATCGACCACGTGCGCGAATCCCGCCAAAGTTACCTCGAGCAAACGCGCGCTGAAGAACACCAGCTGCGACTGGTGCAAGCCGCGCAGGTAGAGGACATGCGGACCCAAGCAGACAAGTTGCGCGACGCCGGCATCTCCAAGGGGGCCGGCATGATTGCGAGCGGCTTGCTGACTGTCGGCTCGGGCGTCTCGATTGCGAGCACCGGCACCGCGGACAACCCTTACTCCAAGTATTTCGACGGAAGCGCGAAGGGTGCAGAAGGCGGGGGACAACTGATGGCGGCCCACTTCGACCACGACGCTGGCATTGCGGGCGCGGACGCCACCGAACACGAGCACCTCGGCAGCGAAGCCGAGCGCCGGCTAGAAACCTTGGACGAGGCTCGTTCATACCTGAAGGAACTCCAGCGCACCGCCTTCGAGCATCTCCAGAACATCCAAGAGACGCAGGCCGGAACCGACCGCACGCTCACGAGCTGGCGCGGTTAGGTGCTTGGCAGGCCCGCGCCAGAAACGCGAGTTTATCGGGGTTCCTGACGCTGTAGATAGCCGTGACTCCGTCGGCGCCGAGCTCGAACGCGGTCGCCTGCACGAGTTGGTCTTCGAGGAACAGCAGGAACCCCGGCATGCCGTTCAGCTTCGCCATCCTCACGCTCTTCTGCCCAGGCGCGGCCTTGGCGGCAACACCCAACACGAACCGGATGATCCTGTCGCGCCCATGGATCGGATTCGTCGCGGCAGGCACACGCCCGCCGCCATCGGTGTAGATCACGGCGTCCTCCACCAACACTTCGCCCAGCAGCGTGGCATCGCCCGAGGCGACGGCCTTTAGAAACGCAACGACGACGCGCGTGCACTCCTCCTCGCTGGGCTGGGCGCGCACCCGTGATGCTTGGACACGCGCGCGTGCCCGTTCCGCGAGCTTGCGGCATGCCGGCGCGCTTTTTCCGAGCATTTCGGCAATTTCAGGATGATCGTAACCGAACACGTCATGCAGCAGGAAGGCAGCGCGTTCCGCCGGGGACAGGCGTTCGAGCGCGAGCATGAGTGCCATGGAAACGTCCTGAGCGAGCTCGGTCACGGTATCGGCCGTCAGTTGGTCGGTGTCGATCACCGGCTCCGGCAGCCAGGAACCGACGTACGTCTCGCGCCGCGCGCGCGCCGACTTGTGCTGATCGAGACAGAGCCGCGTGACGAGCGTCGTGAGGAATGCGCGCGGTTCGCGGACGCTGTCGGTGTCCGCGCCGTTCCAACGCAAGTATGCCTCCTGCACCACGTCTTCGGCATCTGCCCGCGACCCGGTCAAACGGTAGGCAAGCCCGCGCAGATAGGCACGCTGGGCTTCGAACACCGAGACTTCGTCCATACCGCCTCCCTGCCGCCCGCTCACGCGGCGGAGCTGACCCCTGGGCTCGGGCTCATGTCGTAGTCGTACTCTGCCAGGAAGGCAGCGATTTTGCGTCGGATAAGCCACGGTATCATACGGAGCTCCTGCGGTTGTCGACGCCCAGAACGGCGCCTACCCAACCCTTCCGACGAAACGGGCAGGGGTGCTGTGACACGCATTCGTGACTGGGTGGCGAAATTGTCGATCCTTGGCGCTCCGGCCGAGGTTCTGGGGAAAGAGCCTCGATTGGCTTGCACCTCAAAAGTCGAAACCCTAAACAAAGCAGGGTGAAGAAGCTGCTCGTCGTCGCGGCGGTACTCCTGCCCCTCGTGCTCCTGGGGGCGGGTGCTGTGTACCTGTACTACACTCCCCACCGGGCCCTCCAGGCCATCGAGCGCGCGGCACGCAGCGGTGACACGAGAGCGCTGTCGGAACGCGTCGACTTTCCAGCGGTGCGTGTCAGCGTGAAACGGCAGGTCGTCGCCCGCATCGACCAAGCCGCCGCCGCGACCCCGAACCCACTGGCCGCTTTCGGCTCAGCCCTCGCGGGCGCACTTTCGGAGCCCGCGGTCGATGCGTTGGTCACACCCGAAAACATGGCGCGCATGCTGCGCGGCGAAAACGTCGGTTCGGTTCAAGCGCCCACGCTCCAGCTCGAAAGTGGCAGCGTCGAGCTCAGCTATCGCAGCTTCGATCGTTTCGAAGCGGTCACGGCGCCCGCGCCCGCGGGGTTTACGTTGATCCTCGCGCGCGACGGCTGGTTCGATTGGAAACTCGTAGATGTGCTGCTCCCCCAAAGCTGGAGCTTGCGCGGGGTTTAAGAGCGCTCTTAGTCCGAGCCGTTGGCTTCGGGGGTAGGTTCAGGAGCCGTCGCGGAATCGACGTGCAGCCAGCAGCGCACCAATCGACTCTCCAGCGACACGACCGGCGGCGCGGTTTGGCACTTGTCGAACGCCTGGGGACAGCGCGTGTGAAAGCGACAACCCACCGGTGGATTCAGCGGAGAGGGCACATCTCCCAGAAGCACACGCTCGCGTCGAAAGCTGCCGACCTCCAGGCGGGGTACCGAGGCCAAGAGCGCCTGCGTGTAGGGGTGCTCGGGGCGGTGGAACAAGGCTTCGACGTCGGCGACTTCCAACATTTGCCCGAGGTACATCACGTACACTCGATCGGCGAACTGTCGAACCACGCCGAGGTCGTGAGTGATGAACAAGTATGCGAGTCCGAGGTCTGCCTTCAGGTCCGACAGCAGGTTCAAGATCTGCGCTCGCACCGAGACGTCGAGCGCCGAGACGGCTTCGTCCAAGATCAAGAGCTTCGGGCGTACCGCCAGCGCCCTCGCGATGCAGATGCGCTGCTTCTGCCCGCCAGAAAGCTCGTGCGGGTAGCGGTTCCGCAGCACGGGATCGATCCCGACCCGTTCGAGCAGATCGCACACGGCGGCTTCTTCGTCCGAACGCGGTACGATGCCATGGATGCGCAGAGGTTCCGCCAGCGCTTGGTTCAAGGTCAAACGTGGGTTCAAGCTGGCATCGGGATCTTGGAAGACCATCTGCAGCTGCCGGCTGATACGAAAGCGGTCGCGCTGGTGATCGAGCGGCTTGCCCTGAAACGTGAGTGTCCCGCCCGCGAGCGGCTCGAGCCCCACGATGCCCTTGGCGAGCGTCGACTTGCCACAACCGGACTCGCCCACGAGCGCCACCGTTTCCGAAGCTCCCACTTCCAGGTCCACGCCGTCGACGGCTCTGAGCGTGCCGCGGGGCGTGCTGAAGCTGATGCGGACGGCTTCGGCGGACAGCAGTGTCACTTCAGGGCCTCCACGGGAACGATGCAGCGCCGTGTGTGCCCGGGTTCGAGCGTGACGAGCTCTGGTTCGCCTTGCCTGCAGGCAGGCAGCACGTGAGCGCAACGCGGCGCGAACGCGCACGCTTCGAAGGGACCGAGGTCGAGCCGCGGAGGCAGCCCTTCGATGCTCCACAGCCGCTGCCCACGGGACTCCACGCGCGGCACGCTGTTGAGCAACGCCTTGGTGTAGGGATGCGCTGGTTGCTCGAACAGCCGAGCTGCGGGGGCGGTTTCGACGACGCGCCCCGCGTACATGACGACCACCCGATCGCAGATGCTCGCCACCACGCCCAAGTCGTGCGTGATGAGGATGATCGAAAGCTCGCGTTCGCGGCAGAGTTCCAGCATCAGCGCCAAGATCTGCGCCTGAATCGTCACGTCGAGCGCCGTGGTCGGTTCATCGGCGATCAAGAGTTCGGGGTCGCAGAGGAGCGCCATGGCGATCATGACGCGCTGGCGCATGCCGCCGCTCAGCTGATGGGGGTAGTCGTGCACGCGGCGCGGCGCGTCGGGGATGCCCACGCGCTCGAGTAGCTCGACCGCGCGCTTGAGAGCCTGGTTGCGATCGAGCCCGAGGTGCAGTTGACCGGCTTCGCACAACTGCTCTGACACGCGCAGGTAAGGGTTCAGGCTCGACATCGGATCTTGGAAGATCATCGCGATGCGGTTGCCGCGCACACGGCGCATCTCGGTTTCGCTGAGCTCGAGCAGGTTCGAGCCGTCGAGCAAGACTTTACCACCCACGATGCGACCGTAGGGCGCCGGTAGCAGCCGCAGGATTGACAGGCTCGTCGCGCTCTTGCCGCAGCCCGATTCTCCAACCAGACCCAGCACCTCGCCCTTCATGACGTCGAAGCTGACGTGGTCGACTGCGCGCACCACGCCGGTGTCGCTCCAGAATTGACTCTGCAGGTCTTCGACGCGGAGCAAGGGCGCCGGCTTCGAGGTCTGGGTCATCGTCTAGTGCCTCGTTTTGGGGTCGAGCGCGTCGCGCAGACCATCGCCCAAAAAGTTCAGGCTGAACAGGGTCAAGGCCAAGAGCACACTCGGCCAGAACAGGAGCCACCAGTACGACTCGACGGGATTCACGACACCGACGCCTTCCGCTACCAACTGGCCCCAGGACAGCTTCACACCGAGGCCCAGGAAGGACAGGAACGATTCGAGGATGATCACCGTAGGCACGGTGAGCGTTGCGTACACCAGCACCACGCCCAAGACGTTGGGCAGAATATGGTACGTGACGATTCTCAGGTGTGACGCTCCGAGCACCCTCGCTGCGAGCACGAACTCGCGGTGCCGGAGCGCCAGCACCTGACCGCGGATCACACGGGCCATGGTCAGCCACTGCACGAGCCCGAGGGCCAGAAACACGGGCAACGGATCGCCACGGGCCGTCTCGGAGAACATCAGCATGATCAGGATGACCAAGAACATGTAGGGAATGCCGTAAAAAAAGTCGACGAAGCGCATCATCACTTCATCGGTGCGCCCGCCGAAGTAGCCCGAAATGGCACCGAACATGACGCCAACCAAAACGGACGCGAAGGTGGCGCTGATGCCCACGAGTAGCGAGGTCTGCCCGCCGATCAGCACCCGGGCGGCATAGTCGCGCCCGAGCGCGTCCGTCCCGAGCCAGTGGGCAGCGGACGGCGGTAAGTGGCGCTCCGCGGGATTCGTGCTCGTCGGGTCGAGCCCCAGGAGCAGCGGCGTGACGAAGCAGGCCAGGGTGATCAAGACCAGCACGACGCCGCCCAACATGGCGAGGCGATTCTTCTTCAGCCGCCGCCAGGCAGCGCTTCCGACGCTGCGACCAACCGGAGCCGGCAGTACCGCGCGCGCGGTAGCTTTTGGCGTCGCGTCGCTCACAGCTCGCTCCTTGCGCGCGGCTCGAGCCAGACATACGCCAAGTCGACGACCAGGTTGAAGGTCGTCACCAGCGCGCTGTAGATGATCGCCGTCCCCAACACCACGGAGTAATCACGATTGATCGCACCCTTGACGAACCATTGCCCCATGCCCGGCACGCTGAATAGGGTTTCGACCACGAACGACCCAGTCATGATGCCGGCCGCCGCAGGGCCGAGGAACGACACCACGGGCAAGATGGCGCCTTTGAGGGCGTGCCGCAGCACGACCGCCGTTTCGCTCAGACCCTTCGCTCGGGCGGTGCGAATGAAGTCTTGTTGCATGGTTTCGATGGTGCCGCTACGCGCCAGCCGGGCGATGTAGGCGGCGTAGGGCAGCCCCAGCGTGAACGCCGGCATCAAGATGTGCTGATAACCTCCCCAGCCCGCGACCGGAAGCCAGCCGAGGTAGAGGGCAAACACGATGATCAGCGCGGCTCCGATCACGAAGTTGGGCAGCGAGAGGCCGACCATGGCAAGGGCCATGCTGGCGTAGTCCGAAACGGAGTTCGGGCGCAGCCCCGCCCGAATTCCGAGCGCCAAGCCGAGCACGCACGCTATGACGAGCGCCAGGAGCCCGAGCGCGATGCTCACCGGAAAGGCGGGTTCGAGCAACTCGCCCACCATGCGGCCTTGCACCTTGAGCGAAGGTCCAAAACTGCCTTCGAGCAAGAGCCGCCGGATGTAGATCTGAAAGAAGTCGAGCGCGCTTTCGGGCACGCCGTACTGCACGCGCAGAGCAGCCTCGACCTGGGGAGTCGCGATGCGTTCGCCGGCAAAGGGATTGCCCGGCGCATGGTACATGAGCAGCGTCGTCACGAAGATCAAGAGACCGAGCGACGGAATGATGAACATGATCCGGCGCAGCACGGGCGGCGACGCCTTCGCGATGCCCACGGCTACCGCCAGAGCGCCCAGACACGCCGCACCGGGCACCGTCAACGTCGCCCGAGTCAAACCGAACAACAGCGCGCCGAGCAAGATCGGCGCAAGAACGCGCACGACCCGGATAGGCAACCAGGCCGTGCCTGCCGTAGCGCCGGCACCGCCCACGAGGGCGATCGCTTCGACAAGCCCGATGGAACGCGCTAGCACGAGAACCAAGAGCGCCGCGACGGCGATCAATCCGAGCGATCGCAGCGCCATCTCAGCGTTGTCGCTCCACCGCGTAGAGCGGATGGTGCGCCTGCAGGTTTGGAGCTTTCGTGCCGTCGGGCAGCTCGAGCATCGGGTACAAGCCCTTCACCTTGGGGCTCAGCAAGCCACTGTTCACGTAGAAATAGATCGGCACGATCGGAAACTCGTCGTTGACCAGGATGCGCTCGGCCTCGCCGAGGAGCGCCAGCCGCAGCTTGCTGCGAGCCTGACGGCGCTCGGGCGAGTCGGCACCGCTCGAAGCTTCGAGCAGCTGGGAGATCGCGGCGCGGTCCGCGACGGCCTCCAGAATCGCCTCGCGGCGCTCGAGGTAGCCAGGGACATTGCCCGCCGCGCGCACCAACAGGTCGTAGTCGGGCGAGGCAAAGCCCGTCTCGTTATTGCCCCCATTGGTGATCCACATGTCGAGGAACGTGTTCGGATCGCGGTAGTCACCAATCCACGCAGCGCGCGCCATGTCATAGTTCCCGTCGCGCACAGTCGACAGGTACGATTGCCATTCTTGATTGTAAGCGCTCGCCTTGATGTTCAAGTGCCGGCTCAACTGGTCGGCCACGACTTCGGCGATCTTCTTGTGGGCCTCGTGCGTGTTGTACAAGATGCCGATCTCGGGTAGCCCCTTGCCGTCGGGATGGCCCGCCTCGGCCAGCAACTGGCGGGCGCGCTCGACGTCGAAGCGAACCGAGGAACGGGGTGGCTCGTAGCCGGGCATGCCGGGCGGCACGATCAGATACGCGGGTAGTTCGCCGCGACCCAGCACGTCCCGCGTGATCACCGTGCGATCGATGGCAAGGTTGATGGCCTCGCGCACGCGCTTGTCGTTGAACGGTGGCCGCGAGCAATTCAACCGATAGAAGTAGACGATCATGGCAGGCACCGCATAGAAGTCTTTGCGTTCCTGCAAACGCTGCCCCAGATCTTCGGGGTACGCCTTGAGAAGCCAGTCGACCTGCCCGGTGAGGTACATGTTGAGCGCGGTCGTGACGTTTTCGATGGGGAACACATCGATGGTGTTCGACCGCGTCTCGTCGCGCGCCCAATAACTGAGGCTCTTCTGGAGGCGAATGCGATCGTTGACCTTCCAACTCTTGAAGACGAAGGGGCCGTTGCTCACGATTTTTTCGGGTAAGAACCAGTCGTTGGCGTTGCCGGGTGCCTCGACCACCCAGCGCGGGAC